>Ga0137404_10000220_pt1 | contig 37495 bp, 31 predicted proteins | sample CZOMad2_1_16fung_FD_108285 | JGI IMG/M metagenome (GOLD analysis project Ga0137404, IMG submission 108285) | Vadose zone soil fungal communities from Angelo Coast Range Reserve, California, USA - CZOMad2_1_16fungal (Illumina Assembly) | ecosystem: Environmental > Terrestrial > Soil > Vadose... | reverse complement strand
TCCGAAACGCGAATTCAAATCCGCCGATGAAGTCCGAAAAATTTCCGCCGCGCTGACAATGGCCGAAGTCGGAATGTCCGAAGCGATGCAAGTCCTTCGCCGCTCGAAAATCAATCGCGATCGCAAATTGATTTATCACGGCTTGCCGCTCACGTCGGAACGGCTGCGCGCGGTGATTGATTGCGCGATTTTGCAGGCGGGCGGACTCGCCGCGCACACGATTGTCGCCGGCGGCAAACAGGCGTGCGACCCGCACGAAGGCGGCTTCGGTCCACTGCGCGCGAATGAATTGCTCATCATTGACATTTTTCCGCGCTCGCACGCGACCGGCTATTTCGGCGACATCACGCGCACGGTCGTGCGCGGGCGAGCGAGCGAGGCGCAGCGAAAACTTTACGACACCGTCTGGCAGGCACAAAAAATCGCGTTTGCCAAAATGCGCGCCGGAACCGCGACTTCTGAAATCCACAAAGCGGTGCAGGATTATTTTGTGCAGCAAGGTTACAAAACCGGACGGCGCAACGGACGCATGGAAGGATTTTTTCACGGCACGGGACACGGGCTTGGTTTGGAAATCCACGAAGCGCCGCGCGTCGGCTCGACTTCGACCGGAAAATTGAAAGCAGGGCAGGTCGTGACCGTGGAGCCGGGACTTTATTATCCTGAAATCGGCGGCGTGCGATTGGAAGACGTCGCGCTCATCACGGGCAATGGCGCGCGGAATCTGACGCGGTTTGAGAAAGTTTTGGAGATTTAATTTCAGCCGCAATAGAACACGAAGTTCACAAAGAAATTGGTGGGGCGAGCGTCCCCGCGAGCCGGTGCTTGCACACGGTCACCATTTTAATTCGGCTCGCGAGGACGCTCGCCCCACCTCAATAAACCAACACCAACACCGTCGCCTTTTTCACGTCATTCACTGCATCCGAAAACTTCTCGTCCGTCGTATTTGCAGATTTGAGTTTTGCCGAAACATCCGGCGCGGATTCAAGAAAGCTCAAAAGGAAACTGCTCTTGACCGCGTAATTGACATTCTCCGGCAACGCCCCGCTCGCCGCCAATGCCACCGACGCATCCAGCTTGGCCGAAACGATGCCGATGACATTGCCGCGTTCATCCACCAATGCGCCGCCCGAATTGCCCGGCTGCACCGGCACGCTCACCTGAAAATACCGCGCATCATCCGCCGCGCCGGACAGCGATGCGATTTCTCCCTTGGCCAGCTTGGGCGCGAACCCTTGCAAACCCGGATCAGGAAAACCGAGCGTGAAAACAGAATCACCCAAACCCGCCGCGCGGCTCGCGGCGATTGGCAGACATGAAAATTTCCCTTCCACTTTGAGCAGCGCGATGTCATTGGCCGCGTCCGTTCTCACCACTTTGGCCGGAATCAAACCCGCGCCCGTGCGCAACTGAACCCGCGCGGCATCCTTGACCACATGAAAATTGGAAATCAAATAACCATCGTCCGTGATGAAAAATCCTGTGCCGCTTGCAACTGGATTTTCGGATGAAGTGGAACTATTTGAACCTTCTTCGCGTGGTATGAATTTGCGTGATAATTCCTGCGCCTCGGCAATTTGTTCAGAAGTCATTTCTTGAGCGACACTATCTCGATATTTTTGCGCGTCCGAAAAGTTTTGAGCCGAAGCAAGATTAAACCATTTGTATGCTTCGACAAAATCTTGCGGCACACCCTCGCCCTTCCAATACTTGAAGCCAAGCGAACCTTGTGCGCCTGAATCACCTTGGTTAGCAGCTCCGCGATACCATTTCACTGCTTCAGCATAATTTTTGACCACACCTTCACCTTTCTCATACATATCACCGATTGAATATTGAGAAAAAGTATCACCTTGTTTTGCTGCACAAAGATACCATTTTGCAGCCTCACTCGGATTTCTTTCAACGATATTTGTAAGTAGAGGCAAAATACCACCAAAAGGAGCACCATACCTCAAAATGCCCGCCAATTTTTCTTGTGACAAAATATTTCCCTGCTCGGCAGATTTACGATACCACTTCACGGCTTCGTTTATGTTTGCGATAACATTTGTCTTCGATTCCAATAGCGTCCGATTCTCTAAATCGAATGCCAACGAATACTGCGCTTCAACGTCGCCTTGTTCTGCTTTAGTCTTAATTTCTTCAAATTTTGTAAGTAAGTCGTGAGGATTTGGTTTCAGAGGATCAAATTGATCGGACGGATTAGGCTCGTTTGTGCTGGTGTTAACTGACTGTTGAGCACAAGCCACGCCCACAATCAGAAATAGAAGCGTCAAAATCAATTGATACTTCATTCTTCACCTTTCTGTGGAGCGAACCCCACAATAATTCTCGGCTTTTCAGTGGTAGGCTGAAAAATCTCAAACTGAAAAGCGCATTGCTCTGTTGGAACAAACATGACGCCGCCATCTGTCGGGGTAATTATAATTGTGTCAGCACCTATCGCGAACATACTGGAAACGCGGCGAATACCAAACGGTGTCGCTATTAACAACGCGACATCCTGATCTTGTGTTTTAGATTGGGAAATTGTCATCCAGCACTTCTCAACTCGGCGCACAAGGTCAGGCGCTCTGCCAGGTCGCGTCGCCAACCATTTTTCAGAATCAAAAATTTCCGGCATGAGGCGAGAATAGTTAATTTCCTCCAGCAGGCAAGCTGGTTGATTTGGCTGAAATAGAACGTCGCACGGCTTCTGATTCAAGCCATGAACGCAGTCCAGCATTGTCTAATTCCCGATCCAAAAAAACCATTGGAATAAAACCAGACATAAATCGACCTTCACCAATTAATCGTTCTGCTTCATTGCAAGAATGCGAAGTAATTGGAGAAGAATCAACGACTATGAAAATTTCTTTTCCAGTTTCGTTACCAACCCACCCGATACACTCTTGTTTGATTGTGTTTTTCATATTTACAATTCAAACGCCACTTACCCCAGTCGTCCATCCCAAAATGAAATGAGTTTGTGCAACAATTCAATTTATGTTTTATTTCCACGGCAGTTCGTTCCTTTGAATGAATTCATCGGGCGGCTGTCAATTGATTTGAATTATGTTTTACGGATTTGATCCTTTGTATTTTTTGTTCGCGCTGCCCGGATTGCTTATCGGCATCTGGGCGCAGATTAAATTGTCGCACGCTTACGGCAAATACAGCAAGGTTCCGGTGGATTCGGGCATGACTGGCGCGCAGGCGGCGCGGCGGATTCTCGATGACGCGGGTCTCGGCGACATGCCGGTAGAAGAAGTGCCCGGCCATTTGAGCGACCATTACGACCCGACGAAGCGCGCGCTGTTTTTGTCGTCGGAAAATTTTCACGGCCAAACGGTGGCGGCGGTCGGCGTGGCGGCGCATGAATCCGGCCACGCATTGCAACATCAGGCGGCTTACGGATTGTTCAATATGCGCATGGCGCTGGTGCCGGCGACGCAATTCGCGAGCATGGCTTACATGGGAATTTTCTTCGCAGGATTTATTTTTCGGCAATTCTTTCCGACGTTCATCTGGATTGCCATCGCGCTTTTCGGCGTGATGACGCTTTTTCAACTCGTGACGTTGCCGGTGGAATACGACGCGAGCCGCCGTGCGAAGGAGCAATTGTTCCGGCTCGGCCTCGTGCGCGAGGATGAACGCACAGGCATCAGCAAGGTTTTGGATGCAGCAGCATTGACTTATGTGGCGGCGCTCGTCAGTTCGATTTTGACGTTGTTGTATTACATCACGCTGGCGCGGGACAACCGGCGTTGAGAACAATAGTGAAATTCTCTCTCAATCGCGGGGAGAAGAAAATGATTGTTTGCTTTGAACTGGATAATCCAAAAAATAATCGAAAATAGCTGAAAACGTTAAAGTTACAGTCACAGTAATTGCGCCTTTTAGCCCGGGCGATGCAGCTTCTAGCTTGGCGCATGAACCTTTGAGCTTCGTGATTGAAGTTCAAAGAGCAAGTGGCAGACCAGTTCCGGCATTTGCGAACGTCTCATTTGACGGCCTCATAATTCAGATATATTTTGCATCAAGAATCAGCAGTCAGGCGCGACGTCCGGCTGCTTGATAAGTGAATTTCCGAAGGCGGTAATCTGTGAAATGAATTTGGAACGACCAATTCGGGATTTGGCGACAACCGTAAGCCGGGTGGTCACTCTCGCGTTTCTTTCCCAACGATTTCCATCGGCGCTGCTCGGCGAACAAATCGCACGCTCGCTCTGCGCGGAAACGGAATCCGCCGTTGCGCTCATCCGCCTCACGCGTCCGCTCACCGGCGACACAACCACAATCCGGCGCGGTGCGATCGGCCTTTCTGGAAATTTTCCATTGCCCGCCGAAATTCCGCGCGCGGACGCCGGATATTATTTTTTGAGCCTCGGCGACAACGGCGAATTGTATCAGCCCGAATGGATCGCGTCGCTCATCGAACAATTGCGCCGTCGTTTCCGTTATGTGCTTATCGAAGCCGTCGCGGACAACATTTTCGCGCCTTCACTGTTTGAATTTCTGGCGCAATCGGATTTCGGCTATCTCTTCGTCGGCGCGGCGAGCGAGGACATTTACCATATGGATTTGCTGGTCCGCGAACTGCGCGGACGCGAAGATACGGATGTTCAATTCCAACCGGTTCTTTGCCTGCGCGAAGGTGAAATGGTGGATGGCTTCGACGCGCTTATCGAACACGTTTCCAGTCCGGTCAAAGTTTTCATTCGCGGCTGTCCGAAATCGGAAAATTCCACCGAACGTCCGACCGGTTCATTTCGCGGCGACGTTCGCCGGCTGGCTCGTGAAATTGGGAATTGTCTCGTCGGCCTCGCGCTTTCATCCGGTGCGGCGAAAGGATTGTCGCACATCGGCGTCATCCAGGTGCTCGAAGAAAATGGAATTGATATTGATGTCGTCGCCGGTTCGAGCATGGGCGCCTACATCGGCGCGACTTGGAACGCTGGAAAAAATGGAACGCAACTCGAAGAAATCGCGCGTGAAATGGAATCGCGCTGGGCATTTTGGAGTTTGATTGACGTCGCATTTCCACCGCGACAGGGATTTGTGCGCGGATTTGCCGTAAAACGACGCCTGCAAAAATCCATCGGCCACATCCGTTTTGCCGAACTCGTCCGGCCATTGCACGTCGTGACGACGAATCTGGCCACGCTTGAGCGCATCACATTTTCCAGCGGCGAAGTCGCCGACGCCGTTCACGCGAGCATCGCCGTGCCGGGCGTTTGCGTGCCGGTGCAACTTGGCGAGGAAACTTACATTGACGGCGGCATCGTTGATCCATTGCCGGTGGACGTGCTGCGCGAACTGGGTGTCGGAAGAATTATTGCCGTGAACGCGATTCCGACGCCTGACCGCATCAAATACTGCCTGCAGGCGGAGCGCGAGCTGGCGCAATTGACGAAAAAACGCGCGCGCGAAGTGGTGCGCAAACTGATTCCGGTGGATGAACACCTGAATTATTTCGCCCGAGGCAATATTCTGGACATTCTCATGCGCAGCATTCACGGCGCGCAGATCATGATGGCCGAATCGCTCGGACGTCAGGCCGACGTCGTGCTGCGCCCGCGCATTTCCGACGACCGCTGGCTCGATTTCCGCAGTCCGCGCAAGTTCATTGACGCCGGACGGCAAGTTGCCGAACGTCATCTGCCGGAAATCAAAGCGCTTGTGGAAAAAAAAATCGCACAAAATGAATCTGTTCTGGGATCAATGGCACGCATTGCCTGAAAACGTCGTTCGCCAAAAACAGGCGGCGCGACTGCAAAAATTTCTGCGCGACGTAGTGCTGCCATTTTCGGCGCACTACAAAAAGATTTTTCGCGAGCGCAATCTGACCGCTGATTCCATCCAATCGCTCGACGATCTGGCGAAAATTCCGTTCACGTCGAAAGCTGATTTGCTCAACACGCCGCAACAACCTGACCGCTTCCGCGATTTCATTCTCGTTCCCGACGAACGCATTTTGTCACGCCGGCCAAAAACGATTTGCGAGGCATTGCTCAAAGGCCGCGCCGTGGTCCGCAAAAATTTTGAAGCCGAGTTCCGTCCGATTTTCATGACATTCACGACTGGCCGCGCCGCCGAGCCGGTTCCATTTCTCTACACGCAACAGGATTTGACGATTCTTGCCACAGTGGGCAAACGGGTGATAGAAGTTTGTGGCGCGCGCCGCGAAGACCGGATGCTCAACGCATTTCCTTACGCGCCGCATCTGGCATTTTGGATGACGCATTACGCGGGAACGGAATTTGGCGCGATGATGTTCAGCTCCGGCGGCGGCAAAGTGATGGGCACTGACGCCACACTGCGGATCATCCGCAAAATCAAGCCCGACAATCTCATCGGCATTCCAACATTTTTGTATCACGTCTTGTCACAAGCTGTCGCGGAAAAGTTGCGCTGCGAAAATCTTCGCAACATTGTCCTCGGCGGCGAAAAAGTCAGCGACGGCTTGCGTCAAAAGCTTCATGAACTTGCCAGTGAACTCGGCGCACCAAATGCCAATGTGCTGTCAACTTACGGTTTCACCGAATCCAAGACCGCATGGGCTGAATGTCCGTTTCCCGCCGATCAACCATCCGGCGGTTATCATCTTTATCCCGACCTCGGCATCGTTGAAATTGTAAATCCAAAAACCGGCGAAATTGTTCCGACCGGTCAACCCGGCGAAATTGTTTTCACGCCGCTCGCCGCTCGCGGCACGGTTGTTTTGCGCTATCGCACCGGCGATTGCATTGACGGCGGGCTGACTTATGAGCCTTGTCCCTATTGTCATCGCGTTCTGCCACGACTCGTCGGAAAAATTTCGCGCAGTTCGGAAATCAAGGAGATGAACCTCGACAAACTCAAAGGCACGCTCGTGGATTTCAACGAACTCGAACACGTTTTGGACGACGCGCCGCACGTCGGCTCGTGGCAATTGGAATTGCGTAAAAAAAATGACGATCCAAATGAATTGGATGAAATTATTTTGCACGTCCAGAAAATTGACGGCGCGAATGAAACGCAATTGAGCCGTGACTTAAGTGAGCGCTGCCACAAAATTGCCGATGTGCATCCGAACAAAATTTTGTTTCACGATGTTCAGGAAATGCGCGACCTTCAGGGCGTCGGCACGCAAATCAAAGAACAAAAGCTCGTTGACCATCGGCCAAAACAATAATGAAAACTGAACGCCTTGTCATCGTGGATGGAATTCGCACGCCGTTTTGCAAAATGGGCAGCGACCTTGCGCCGCTCGGTGCGGATGAACTTGGGCGCATCGCTGTCAACGCGTTGCTCACGCGCACGGGAATTGACCCGGCAATCGTGGATGAAGTGATTTTCGGCTGCGTCGCGCAACCGGCGGATGCAGCGAACGTCGCGCGCGTCATCGCGTTGCGCGCGGGAATTCCAAAATCGGTTCCCGCCGTCACCGTTCATCGCAACTGTGCTTCCGGCTGCGAAGCCATTACGCAGGCGCAGGAAAAAATTCTCGCTGGTCGCGGTTCCATTTACATCGTCGGCGGCACGGAAAGCATGTCGAACGTTCCGCTGCTGTTTAAACAAACAACAGCGGAAAAATTCAATCGCCTCGCGCGTGCAAAAACTTTCGGACAAAAGCTGAAAGTGTTCGCGACATTTCGTCCGAAAGATTTTCAACCGCGAATCGGATTGCAATTGGGGCTGACTGACCCCGTTTGCGGCCTGAACATGGGTGAAACCGCTGAAATCCTCGCGCGCGAATTTTCCATTTCGCGCAAGGAACAGGATGAATTTGCCTTGCAATCGCATCAACGCGCCATCGTTGCGCGCGAAAAATTGGCGGAAGAAATTTGCCCGGTTTTTCCAAATGCCAATTTAAAAATCGAAAAGCCAATTGTGCAAGACAACGGCTCGCGTGAAAATCAAACGCTCGAAGCCCTTGCCAAACTCAAACCCGTTTTCGACCGCAAGACCGGCAGTGTCACCGCCGGCAATTCGTCCCAAATCACCGACGGCGCGGTGGCATTGCTCGTGATGAGCGAACAACGCGCCACGGAATTGAATCTGACGCCGCTCGGCGTTCTGACAGGTTATGCCTATGCCGGTTGCGATCCGTCGCGCATGGGACTCGGGCCGTTATTTGCAATTGCGAATGCCCAAACCAAAACTGATTTGAAAATTGCCGATGCTGATTTGATTGAGATCAACGAAGCCTTTGCCGCGCAAACGCTCGCGGTGATGCGCGGCGCGCTATCAGAAAAATTCGCGCGGGAATTTTTGAAACTAGAAAATCCGCTTGGCGAAATTTTAATTGAGAAATTAAATGTGAACGGCGGTGCGATTGCGCTCGGTCATCCGGTCGGCGCGACCGGCGCGCGATTGGCGCTGGCGAGTTTGAAGGAATTGCAACGGCGCAAAGCCAAACGCGCGCTCGTGACGCTGTGCGTCGGCGGTGGGCAGGGCGCGGCGCTGTGGTTGGAACGAATTTAATTATGGCGACAATTCAACGAACCATTCGCGACAACGGCATTTGCGTGCTGACGTTTGATCGCGCCGGTTCGTCGGCGAACATTTTCGACCGCGCGACGCTGGATGAATTGCGCGAACAACTGGACTTTATCGAAACCCCGTCACAACTCAAAGGCGTTGTTCTCATCAGCGCCAAACGCTCTATTTTTATCGCCGGTTTGGATTTGAAAACGATTGGCGAAAATTCCAGCGCAAAAGAAGTCCGTGAAATCATCGAACTCGGCCAAAATTTATTCAACCGGATTGCCACGCTGAAAATTCCAACGGTCGCGGCGGTTCACGGCGTGGCCGTCGGCGGCGGCTATGAAATTTCGCTCGCTTGCGATTACCGGATCGCTTCGCCTGACCGTGTGACAAAAGTCGGTTTGCCGGAAACGCAACTCGGTCTTTTGCCGGCCTGGGGCGGTTCGACGCGTCTGCCGCGCTTGATTGGTTTGCCCAAAGCGCTTGACATCATTTTGGCCGGGAAAACTGTCGCGTCGCAACTCGCGCTGAAGTTGGGAATGATTGACGACGTTGTTCCAGCGGAAAATTTGACTGCATTTGCAATTAAAAAAATTCGGCAAGGCAAACCGCAGCGAAAAAATCATTGGTTTGTCAATAATCCACTCGCCGCGACTTTGATTGAAAAGAAATTACGACCGCAATTGCTCAAAAAGACGCGCGGACATTATCCGGCGATTCTCAAAGCGTTCGAAGTGGTTACGCGAGGAATTTCCAAATCCATTCCCGATTCGCTTGCACTAGAACGCGATGGCGTTGTTGAACTTGCTCAAGCCGAGGCGTGCCGCAATTTGCTTCGCATTTTCTTTTTGCAGGAGCGCGCGAAAAAATTGTCCGTTGCAAAAATTGAAACAAAGCCGATTGAAAAAACTGCTGTCATGGGTGCGGGCGTGATGGGCGCGGGCATCGCGCAATGGTTGAGTGCGCGCGGATTGCCGGTCATTTTGCGCGACATCAACGCGGAGCAGGTTGCCAAAGGCGTGGGCGGCATCGCCAAAATTTATCGCGATGGTGTGAAGCGGCACGTTTTCAATCAACGCGAAGCGCGCGATGGAATGGATCGGATTTTTCCAGCGCCAGATGAAATTCCGTTGCGCAATGTTAATCTGGTTATTGAAGCGGCTGTTGAAAATTTGGAATTGAAGAAGAAGATTTTCCAGCGGCTCGACGCATTGGCGGATGATGACACCATTTTGGCGACAAACACTTCGGCCTTGCCGATTTCGGAATTGGCGGCAAGCACGCGAAAGCCTGAACGTGTTCTCGGAATTCATTTTTTCAATCCAGTCCATCGGATGCAATTGGTGGAAATCGTCGCGGCGAAACAAACCGCGCCGGAAGTTTTGCAACGCGCGGTGAAATTCGCGCAGCAAATCGGCAAGCTGCCCGTCGTGGTCAAGGACAGTCCCGGTTTTCTCGTGAACCGGATTCTGATGCCGTATTTGATTGAGGCGGGAAATCTTTTTGAGGCGGGCGCAAAAATTGAAAATCTCGACGAAGTGATGCTGGATTTTGGAATGCCAATGGGACCGCTACGGCTGATTGATGAAGTGGGCGTGGACGTTTCGCTGCACGTTGCGCAAACACTGGCCGCGTATTTCGGCGAGCGCATGCGCATTCCCGCCGTTCTTGGCAAAATGATGGAAGCGAAATTGCTTGGACGAAAAAATGGGCGCGGATTTTATCTGCACGAAAAATCGAAAGAGCCACGGCTAAATCCACGAGTCGCTTCATTTGTGCAAAATCAAACTGGTGCCGGATTTTCGCGCGAAGAATTGCAGGAGCGGATGGTTTTTCTGATGGTCAACGAAGCCGCGCGCTGCCTTGAAGAACAAATCGTGGCCGAACCGGCGGACGTGGATTTCGCGATGATCATGGGCACGGGTTTCGCGCCGTTTCGCGGCGGGCCGCTGCGTTATGCGGATTCAGTTGGCACTGAAAAAATTGTTGGCGCGATGGAAAATCTGGTGGATCGCGGCGCGGAACATTTTGAACCGTGCGCCTTGTTGAAATCAATGGCTTCAACCGGCAAAAATTTTTATGGCAATTGAAGAACCACAGACGATTGACACGTCCAAAATGTCCGCCGGCCAGCGCGCGGCGATTGAATTGACCGAAGCGGCGAGGATGGCTACGCACGGAAAAACTTTTTTGAGCGGCCTGTTCATGGGCGAATTCAACCTTGCCGGAATTTCACCATTCCCGGCGCAAAGCGCTGATGACCGCGAACGTGGCAACGGATTTCTGCAAAAATTGGAAGCATTGCTGCGCGAAAAAGTGGATGCCGATGAAATTGATCGCACAGGCGAAATTCCGCAGCCCGTGCTGGATGAATTGGCGAAGCTTGGCGCGTTCGGCATCAAAGTTCCAACGGAATACGGCGGGCTTGGGCTTTCGCAGACGAATTATTGCCGCGCGGCGATGCTGCTCGGCAGTTGGTGCGGCAATTTGACGGCGCTGATTTCTGCGCATCAATCCATCGGTGTGCCGCAGCCGTTGATTTTGTTCGGCACGGAGGAGCAGAAGAAAAAATATCTGCCACGGGTCGCGCGCGGAGAAATTTCGGCGTTCGCGCTTACGGAAATTGATGTCGGCTCCGATCCGGCGGCGATGTCCACGCGCGCCGAACCGACACCCGACGGAAATGATTTTATTCTCAACGGCGAGAAACTTTGGTGCACGAACGGAACGAAAGCGGGCGTCCTCGTCGTCATGGCCAAAACGCCGCCGCGCATGGTGAATGGAAAATCGAAGGAACAAATCACGGCTTTCATCGTCGAAACAAATTGGCCGGGAGTGGAAGTGGTTCGCCGCTGCCATTTCATGGGATTGAAGGCGCTTTACAACGGCGTCATTCGCTTCAACAACGTCCGCGTGCCGCGCGAAAATATTTTGCTCGCCGAAGGAAAAGGTTTGCGCGTGGCGCTGACGACGCTCGACACGGGAAGATTAACTTTGCCCGCCGCGTGCGTTGGATTGTCGAAACGTTGTTTGAAAATTTCGCGTGAATGGGCGAACAAACGTGTTCAATGGGGCGTGCCGATTGGCAAGCACGCGGCGATTGCGGATAAAATTGCGCACATGGCGGCGAACACATTTGCGATGGAAGCGATGACGCTGCTGGCGGCAAGCCATGTGGATCGTGACAAACATGCGGACATCCGGCTCGAAGCGGCGATGTGCAAGTTGTGGGGAACAGAGCGCGCATGGGAAATTGTCAATGAGACAATGCAAATTCGCGGCGGACGCGGTTATGAAACAGCCGATTCATTAAAAGCACGCGGCGAAGCGCCAATTGCTGTCGAAAGATTTTTGCGCGACAGCCGCATCAACACGATTTTTGAAGGCTCGAGCGAAATCATGCGGTTGTTCATTGCGCGTGAAATGCTCGACCCGCATTTGAAAGTGAGCGCGGCAGTTTTGAATTCACAGTTGCCAACATCGCAGCGGTTACGAGCGGCGATGAAAGCTGCTGCGTTTTATGCCGTTTGGTATCCGAAACAATTTTTGCCAGTCAGTCCAAAGTCCAAAGTCCAAAGTCCAAAGCTGGCGCGGCATCTTCGTTACGCTGCTCGAATGAGCCGAAAACTGGCGCGCGCGATTTTTCACGCCATGCTGCGGCACGGTCCGAAATTGGAGCGCGAGCAATTGTTGCTGGGCCGTTTCGTGGACATCGGGACGGAGTTGTTTGCCATCACGGCGACGTGTTTGCGAGCGCAAAAATCATTGGGCGAAGGGCAGGGCGTGGACGTTCTTCCATTGGCTGATTTTTTTTGCCGTTCGGCGCGTTTGCGAATTGAAAAATATTTTCGCGGAATCTCGAAGAACACAGATCACGCCGGTTACAAGTTGGCGCAGGAAACACTCGATGGAAAATTATCAGATGTCGAACGCGGAATTGTTTCCTGAATCCAACTTATTTTACTTTTCCAACGACGCCGAAGAACGCGCCGTCCAATTCCTGAAACGGTCCGAGCGGGCGGGTCTTTTTCTCCTCGGTTGAAATTTCCGGTTCGCCGGAGGCCAGTTTGTAGATCACGACATCATTTTTTACGAGAATGATTCCGTGGAATTTCCAGCCGCTCGTGTGGGTTTTTCGTTTGAAACTGAAAACGTCCAGAAAGATGTTGCCGTAACGTTTAGAGTGAATGTTTTCCAAATCCACAACATAGGCAATCCCGTTTCCATCCGCGTCAATGAATTCGCGCACCGGTGCCGGCAAATCATTTTTTTGGATGCCGGAATTGGGCAGAAAAATCGGGACGATCTCCACATAGGTCAGGATTTTGACGTTGGGCGAGAGGGATGGATCAAATCCCAGTTCCTTCAGTCCCCGCGAATCGGTGTTGTAAGGCTGAATTTTATCGAACGTGCCGGAAACTTCCGAATAGTTTTTCCACCGTGAATTGACAGTTGTGCTGCTGCTCGGAAACAAAGATTTGCATCCAGAAGCCAGAAGCATCGCTCCCGAAACAACCAGCAGCATGAATATCCGCTGCGTCATAATTTTAAGTAACCGCTGCTGATGGGTGTAACAGCCACTTATCGGCATCAGCAATATAATTTACGCCTGATTTTGGCAGTCGCAAATGGGGTTGGTTGCCCAAACAAAATATGCTGAAGAAAACCGGCAAACCGACGGGATTTAGGAATAATTTGCCGTCAAAAACTTGTAGGCGCACGTTTGCCGGTAAATTTCGTTCGGACGCAAAATGACCGATGGAAATTGAGGTTTGTTGACAGAATCGGGAAAATGTTGCGTCTCTAAACAGAATGCGCCGAACTTTTCATAGCGCGCGCCGGCGCGACCGCGAATGCCGTTGAAATGGTTTGCCGGTTAAAACTGGACGCCCGGCTGTGTCGTCCAAACTTCCATGACCCGGCCGGATTTTGGCTCACGGACGCGCGCCGCGAATGTTAGATTTTCCCCGCCACCGTTGATGACGAAATTACAATCGAAGCCGGTCGCCGCGGCTCGAAATTTTTTCATCTGTGAACCGATAGTCACCGGCTTTATAAAATCCATTGCCGTGCCTTTGACCGGCGTGATTTCTCCGGTCGGAATTAATTTTGCATCCGTCGGCGTGTAGAAATCCGCCGCGAGCGTCAATTCGTGATCTAAAATATCACCACCGCCCGCGAGATTAAAATAACCATGGCTCGTCAAATTTACCGCCGTCGGCTTGTCAGTCGCCGCCAGATAATCGAAACGCAATTCATTTTCGTCCGTCAGCGTCACCAAAACTTTTGCCTCAAGATTTCCCGGATAACCTTCCTCGCCGTCGCGGCTCAAACAAGAAAATTCAATGCCACCATTTCCACCATTTGCCAGCGGCTTCACATTCCAAACAACTTTGTCAAACCCCCGCTTACCGCCGTGCAATTGATTTTCACTTTCGTTTGCGGTGAGCTTGTAAATTTTTCCATCAAGCGTAAATTTTGCGCCGCCGATGCGGTTGGCCACGCGCCCGCAAACCGGACCGAAAAAAGCGTTCTGCAAATAGCCTTCAAGATCATCAAACCCCAAAACAACATTTGCCAATTGTCCTTTGGCATCAGGAACTTCGAGCGACACAATCGTGACACCGTAATTAAGAAGTTTGCAAACAACGCCGTGTTTATTGGTCAAAACAAATTGTTCGACGGCAGCGCCATCCGGCAGTTTGCCAAAGATTTTTTTTTTCATTTGAATGTCATGAAATTTCGCCGAAAAAATTTACGCTCTTGTCGCCCGCAACAATTCCGCCAGCAATCCATCCGAAGTGTGTTCCTTCGCTTCAATCGCCGGTTCGAGTTTCAAAGCGCGGATCGTCTTGCTCGTTTCCGGCCCGATGGACGCAATTTTCATTTGCGGAAATTTTTTCAACAGCTTCGGCAGGTTGAATCGCGCGTGAAAAAATTCCACGGTCGAGCCGCTGGTGAACGTAATCCAATCCGCGCCGCCTTCAAGAAAGTTTTCCGCCGCGCCAAAAAAGTCTTCTGTTTCGGCGATGGTTTTGTAAACGCCGATGTCGTCCACAATCGCGCCCATTTTTTCGAGCGCGCGCGGCAGATCGGGATTCGCGGTTTCGGCGCGCAGCAGGCAGATTTTTGAATTTTCAATGCTACTGTGCTTGGTCATCGCATCGGCGATTTTTCTGCCGATAAATTCCTTCGGCATCAAATCCACTTGCAAATGCAATTCGCGCACTTTCGCGGCCGTTGCCGGGCCGACGGCGGCAATTTTTGCGCCGCCCAAGTCGCGTAAATCGTGAAATCGTTTGAAGAACAAATCAAAAAATGCAGTGACACCGTTGGCACTCGTGAAAACAAGCCAGTCGTAAGAGTTCAGCGACAACAGCGCGTCAACAATTTCATCGCGGTGCGTTGGCGGCGCAATTTTGATGGCCGGAATTTCCAAAACGTCCGCGCCGAGTTTGGAAAGTTTTTGCAGAAATTCCCGCGATTGTCCGCAGGCGCGTGTGACGGCGATCCGTTTACCGAACAGCGGAAGATTTTCAAACCAATTCAATTTTTGGCGCAATTTCACGACCTCGCCGATGATGGTCAGCGCGGGTGGCGCAATTTTTTTCTCCGCCGCCAGTTTTGCAATCGTCGCCAGCGTGCCGGAAACGGATTTTTGTTTTCCGCGCGTGCCGCATTGAACGATGGCGACGGGCGTTTCGGGCGGCATTCCGTGCGCGATGAGCGACTTTGTCCAGTCGCCCAAATTTTTCGTGCCCATGAGCACGACTTTTGTGCCGGGAATTTTTGCGATTTGGTCGTAACGTAAATTTGTTTTTTCGTCCGCAGGATTTTCATGGCCTGTTAAAACGGTGAAGCTGGAGCAGAAATCGCGATGCGTGAGCGGAATGCCGGCGTAATTCGGCGCGGCGACAATTGAAGAAACGCCGGACACGACTTCAAAATGAATTTTTGCCGCCGCGAGCGCCTCGGCTTCCTCCGCGCCGCGACCGAAAATGTAGGGGTCGCCGCCCTTGAGCCGCACGACGATTTTTCCTTCGCGCGCTTTTGAAATGATTAACTTGTTGATTTGCTCTTGCGAAAAATCCATCCGCCTGCCGCGCGAAATAATTTCCGCATCAGTTCGGGCGAGCCGGAGCAAAACCGGGTTCACAAGCAAATCATAAACGACTACGTCCGCGCGTTGGAGCAATTCCGCCCCGCGCAGCGTGAGCAGGCCCGCATCGCCCGGTCCCGCGCCGACGAGATAAACCGCGCCATTGGATTTCATGCCGACAATTTACAGAAGCGCATGGCCAATGAAAGTTGAACTTTAGCTGATATGTGTCCAAAAAAAATACAAACGCACCGAAATCGGACAATGTGAGCATGGTTTTTTCAGGTTGTTTTATCGTATTTATTCCAAGAAAAAAGGTGATTTTTTTTGAGATTATGCACATGACAGACAATGGAACAAAAACTGGTAGGGCGGGCAGTCCCGTGCCCGCCGAAAGCATGGATTGACAAGAGGCGGCCCGCATGGAGTGACGCGCCCTACCCAGATTGTCTGTCATGTGCATAATCCCAGATTTTTTACTTTTGACTTTGGCATTTATGATGCTAGAGTCAGACCAAGTTGCGGTTGCAACAGGCAATCAGTGAACAAAAACGTAATCATATAACCCGCCTGTTGTTCGTTCACGCCGCAGAAAACGAAAGACAACAATGAAAACAACCAAAACATCCCGCAAGGCGGGCTTCACGTTGGTGGAAATCATGATCGTCGTGGCCATTATCGGCCTGTTGGCGGCGATTGCGATCCCCAACTTCCTCAAGGCGCGTTCGACATCTCAAATGAATGCGTGCATCAACAACCTGCGCCAGATTGATTCTGCCAAGCAGCAATGGGCGTTGGAAACGGGACAAAAAGCCACTGCTTCGCCGGCCGCCAGTGATATTCAGCCTTTTCTTGGCCGTGGTTCTGCTGGCAGTGTGAATAGTGTGGTTTGTCCGTTGGACACTACCAAAACAATCGCTAATAGCTATGCCATTGGCGACATGAGTACGACGCCGATATGCAGCATTCAAGGCGCCGTTGCTGCTCCTAGTAATGCGTATCCGCACGTGTTGAACAATTAAGTATTTGGTAATAAAAATCACACGGCCCGAAGTTCACTTCGGGCCGTTTTTATTTGGGCGCGAATGAAAATTTGACGAATTATTTTCTGGTGTATCGAATTGATTTTGGTATTTGAAACCTCATGGAATCCATTTTGCGGACGGAAAATTTGTGCGTGGAATATCGCGCTCGCGGTTTGAGGCAGGAAACCAAAACCGCCCTGAAAGGATTAACCATTTCTGTTGGCACTGGTGAAATTTTTGGTTTTTTGGGACCGAACGGCGCCGGCAAAACTACGGCGATCAATGTGCTTCTAGGTTTTATTCCGCCCACAAAAGGCTCGGCATCATTGTTTGGAATTGACGTGCGGCAACCGATAGCGCGCCAACGCATCGGCTACCTGCCGGAACTGACGTATTACTACAAGTTTCTTTCTGCGGAAGAATTGCTCGGCTTTTATGCAAAAATTTTCAAAATCCCGTGTGCGGAAGCGGACAAACGGATTGATCAATTGCTTAAATTGGTCGAACTGGAACACGCGCGCAAACGGCTCATCAAAACCTATTCCAAAGGAATGCAACAACGCGTCGGCCTTGCGCAGGCTCTCATCAACAATCCCGATTTGCTGGTTCTCGACGAGCCGACCAGCGGCCTTGATCCTCTCGGACGAATGAAAGTGCGCCAAATCATCCAGCGTTTGAAGAGCGAAGGCAAAACGGTTTTTTTCTCGTCACACGAATTGGGCGAAGTCGAAACTATTTGCGACCGCGTAGCAATCATTCACGAAGGCGAACTCAAGGGAATCGGAACCGTCAGCGACATTGTGGGACAACATCACGGCAATCTTGAAAAGGCGTTTCTGGACATTATCGGTTATCAATCCCAATCTACTTTATGAACACCGTTTTTGCTTTGGCCGGCATCGTCATCAAGGAACTTTATCGTCGCAAGGATTTCTACGTCCTGTTCGTGCTGACGGCGGTGATCACCATTGCTGCGGCCAGCGTGCAATTTTTTCACGATTCCCACATCGTCCGTTACGTCAAAGATCTCTGTTTGTTGCTCATCTGGATTTCGGCGCTGCTCGTCACCATCGCGATGGCGGCGCGACAGATTCCGTCCGAGCGGGAAAACCGCACTATTTTTCCGCTGCTGGCCAAGCCGGTGACGCGCGGACAAGTCATTCTCGGAAAGTTTTTAGGCTGCTGGCTGGCGAGCGGCATTGCGTTGGTCGTTTTCTATTTATTTTTTGCAATTGTGACCGGCACGCGCGAACAAAACTGGCCGGTGCTGAATTACATCCAGGCGCTTTTGCTGCAATGGATCATGCTCGGCATCGTGACAGCAATGACGCTTCTCGGTTCAATCTTTCTTGCCGCGCCATCGTCCACGGTGACAATCGTGTTCACCATCGTTGCCGGAATTTTATTTTTGGGACGGCATCTGAACGTCGTTGCAATCCACAATACGGAACCTCTGCGCGACATCATTTACACGATTTATTTTTTGATTCCGCATCTTGAATTGTTCGATGTCCGTGAACGGCTGGTCAATGATTGGGGCTTGGTGAATTGGCTGGATTGCCTGCTGGCGGCGCTTTACGGCGCGGGTTACATGATGTTATTTTTGTTGCTGGCGTGGCTCGGTTTTCGCCGAAAAAATTTGAGTGTGTCGTGAGAAAAATTTCGCCTTACTGGTCTTTGCTTTTGCTGCTGGCGGCGTGTTTCACGCTGGCGACTTTATTTGTGCCGCGCGCTGCAAATTGGAACGGCCAGTCCCAATCCGATGATGCCTTCAAGCTGTTGCTCGGCGAAGGCCGTCGGCTTTTTGCCAACCAACTTTTTGTCATGGGCGATGTTTATTTTCACAGCGGCTATTACCCGTCCATGTTCGACAATCAGGAAACCGATAAGGACGTAGCCGACCCGGCACATGGGAAAGCTGAAGACAAAGGCGGTGATTTTTTAGGGCCGCCGAAAGATTGGATTGAAGCGTTGAATCGTCATTTCGTTCCAAATCGTCACACGCATTTAAGTTCGGGTGGCGCGACTGGAAATGCGAAAGCGGCCTCCGTCGAAGAAATTCTGCCCTGGATGAAACTTTCCGCTGAGATGAATCCGCAAATGATTGACAGCTACACCGTTGGCTCTTATTGGCTGCGCGCGGTTCTCAACAAACCTGCCGATGCGCGCGATTTTTTGTTTGAGGGTTTGCGAAATAATCCGGGCAATCCTCAACTTCTGTTCGATTTGGGTCGCGTCTATGATGAAGGATTTCACGACACCAATCGCGCGCTGAATGTCTGGCAAGCCGGTTTGCGACATTGGCAGGCGCAGGGTGAAGACGCTAAAACCAACACACAAAGCCAGTTTGTTTGCGAGGAGATTTCCATGAACCTCGCCCATTTGGAAGAGAGCGTCGGCGATTTTTCAAACGCTGTTCACTATCTCGAAATCGTCAAACAGGTTTCGCCGGACCCCAAAGGCATTCAAAAACAAATTGACGAACTCAATCAAAAAGCCGCCGCGCCCGTTTCCACCAATAATCCCGCGCATTAAGATTGCGATTTGTTTTCCGCGCCGCGATTTGCTTTAATCGGCGCAATGAAAACGCGACAGGCAAAAATTTCGCGCCAAACGAAGGAAACCAAAATTTCTCTCCGTCTCAATCTCGACGGCAAGGGGAAATCCTCCGTCAAAACCGGCATCCCGTTTTTCGACCATATGCTCACGCTGTTCGCCAAGCACGCGACGGTGGATTTGCAATTAAAATGCAAAGGCGATTTGGAAGTGGATGCGCACCACACCGTCGAAGATTGCAGCATCGCGCTCGGACAGGCATTTGTGACTGCGCTCGGCGACAAAAAGGGAATTCGTCGTTACGGGTTTGGATTTGATCCAAAAAATCCGTTCACCGGAGAAGCTTATGTGCCGATGGACGAATGCCTCGCGCGTTGCGTCGTGGATTTTGGCGGACGACCACATTTTGTCTGGCGCGGACTGGACAAATTTTCGCAGAAGAAAATTTCCGAAGTTGAAAAAAATCAGGACGCTTCGAGCGCATTTCGTTTTGGCCTCGCGAAAGAATTTTTTCAAGCTTTCGCGAACGAAGCGCGCTGCAATCTGCATCTCGAACTGCTTTACGGCGACGAGCCGCATCACATCGTAGAGGCGCTGTTCAAGGCGTTCGCGCGCTCGGTGGACGCCGCGCGCCGGCACGACCCGCGCATCGCCGGCCAGTTGCCGAGCACTAAGGGGAAATTGTGAAATTAAATTGGCTGCAAAACGCGCCGTCAAATACTTGTTAGGCCACTTACAGCACCATGCCACCATTCAACGCATCATCTTGGAAGCAACTCGTAAAGAGTTATGCATCGGACGCGGAGTTCGCATCGCCAACGACCGAGGCGCAGATTGCGGCGCTTGAGCAGTCACTAGCCGTCCAGTTGCCTTCAGAGCTGCGAGAGTTCTTGTTGGAGGCGGATGGGTTTAGCGCCGATTACGGTTCTCGTGTGATCTGGTCTGTTAGCCACATTGAACAGGAGAATCGTGAGTTTCGGAAGTCTTTCAGAGAGCTTTATATGCCGTTCGATCATCTACTTTTGTTCGGTGACCATTCTGGCGGTGATCATTATGCGTTCGCTATCTGTGTTGACGGACAGATTCGTTCTCCTGACATTTATTGTTGGGATCACGAGACTGATGGACGCGCTTGGTTTGCAGGCCGCTTGGAGCAGTTTCTTGATACGCGATTGAAGAAGGAGGACGACGATGACGTGGCCTAACAATTAGATAGGCTGCAACTTTTTTCGCCAACTTTACGCGAAACAAAAAACGCCCCGCAGTTTCCCGCGAGGCGTTTTTGATTTTGGTAGGGCGGCGCTGCTGCGCCGCCCTGATTAATTTGGGCTGCGCGGCAACGCAGCCCTACCGTCAAGCGCCGACGCTCGCCAGTTCTTCGTTGTTCTCCACGTTCACGATCTTGAACTGTTCGGCGTGCATTCCAGTGTCGGCGCGGAATGACAGTTTGCCGAAGTAACGTTTCTCCATTTCGATGAGATGTTTTTCGTCCTCGGTGCGCAACCGTTCCAGCACGGTCGGATGCACGACGATGCGCAATTGGAAATCTGTTTCGTCACGCGTGCGTTTCTTCAGGATTTCCTGCAGCTTGCGCTGGATTTCGACGCTCATGGTCACGACGCTTTTCACTTTGCCGCGGCCTTTGCAATATGGGCAATCGTCATAAACCGCCGAACGCACGCTTTCGCTGTGACGCTGGCGAGTCATTTCCATGAGACCAAGTTGCGAGATGGGCAGGATGTGCGTCTTGGCTTTGTCGCGGCGAAGGCCATCCTTCATGCGTTGATAAACAGATTGCTGATCGCGCCGCGATTTCATGTCAATGAAGTCGAGCACGATGAGTCCGCCCATATTGCGCAAACGCAATTGTCGCGTAATTTCCTCGGCAGCTTCGAGATTCACTTTGAGAATCGTCGCTTCCTGATCGCGACTGCCTTTGTGACGTCCAGTATTCACGTCAATCGCCACGAGCGCTTCGGTTTCATCCACGACGATATAACCGCCGCTTTTCAAATGAACTTGCCGCGAGAATGTGTTTTCGAGTTGTTTTGTCACATTGAAGCGGTCGAAAACCGGCTGTGCTTCAGTGTAGAGCATGACTTTTTTCGCCGCAGTCTTGGCTTTGATTTTCAAAATCATTTCGCGGATGCGGTCATAGGCTTTTTGATTGTCCACGACGATGCGATCCACGTCTTCAGTCAGAAAATCGCGCACGGTGCGCTCGATCAAATCCGGTTCCTGAAAAACGCAAGTCGCCATCGGCTGCGATTTTATTTTATCCTGCACGCCGCGCCATTCTTCGAGCAACAGCGCGAGGTCGCGGATGAAATACGGTTTGCGCTGGCCTTCGCCGGCAGTGCGCATGATGACGCCCATGCCGTCTGGAATATTCAGTTCGCGTAAAATTTGTTTGAGCCGTTTGCGTTCTTCCTGATTTTCAATCTTGCGCGAAATGCCGGATTGATCGGAATTCGGCAACAAGACCAAATAGCGTCCGGGCAAAACCAAATTGGTCGTGATGCGCGGACCTTTCGTGCCAATCGGACCTTTCGTGACTTGCACGATGATTTCGCTGCCGGGCGAATACAAACGCGGAATATCCTTCTGCGTGATTTTCGGACGGGCAGGGCGGCGATCCCGTCCTACTGGACGCTCGACAATCTCCACGCCGCTGTCGAATTGGTTCGGCACGATGTCCCAATAATGCAAGAACGCATTTTTCTCAAAGCCGATGTCCACGAAAGCGGCTTTGAGGCCGTCTTCGAGATTTCGCACTTTGCCTTTGAAAATGCTGCCAACCAATCGTTCTTCCGTCGTGCGTTCGATGTTGAATTCTTCGAGCTTGCCTTCTTCCATGACGGCGACGCGTGTTTCGAGCGTTTCGGCGTTGATGACGACATCTTTGTTCGTCCGTTTTTCCGGGCGAATGAGCCGTTGAACTTTTTTGACGATGTTGGTCGCGGCGGCTTTGATGGTTTCGAGAACGCCTTTGGGCGCAGGCTCGGCGATTTGCACCGGCTCGAACGGTTTTTCTTTTTCTTCCTGAACTTGCGCGGGAATTTCTTTGTGTGGCTGGCGAAAATCTTTTCGTTCGGGAATGTTCGCTGGCGTTTCCGGTTTGGGCGTGCCTTCGGGCGGCAAACCGGCGGCGATGTTTTCCGCGCGCTCGATTTCGTGCGTGTGGCGTTTTTCAAAAACGCGTTCGTTGCCGCCTTGTTCGCTGACGACTTCGGCGCGCGCCTGCGTGGCGTCGCGGTCGGGCTTTTGCTGTTGACCGAGTCCGCCCTTTGGACGGAAACGCATTCCGCGACGGCGTCGTGAAAAGTTGTTGCTCATAATTTTCCTTTTTCCTTTTGATTATCCTCGTCTATGGATGTGGACGTTTTGCATCAGGCCCAGCGCGATCAACGAGCACAACACTGACGATCCGCCGTAACTTAACAGCGGCAGTGGAATGCCCGTTACCGGGACGATGCGAATGTTCATGCCGATATTCACGAACACATGGCTGAAGATGAGCGTCACAACGCCCACCGCCACGAGTTTGCCCAGGCGATCGCGCGCCTGGCCGGCGATTCTCAAACCAGTGAAGAGAACCACCGCATACAGCGTCAGCACGACAAGCGAGCCGACGAATCCTTCCTCCTCGGCAATGACGGAGAAAATGAAATCATTGTGAGCCGCAGCGGACGGCAAGTAGCCCAACGCTGTTTGACTGCCTTGACGCCAACCTTTGCCCCAAATGCCACCGGAGCCGACAGAAATTAACGCTTGTCTCGCTTGATATCCGCTTTTGCTTTCCAATTCTGCAGCGGCTTTCTTTTCTTCAAGCGTTGCATTCGTAGGTGCAAAATGTTTTCCAAAATAAACCAACAATCTTTGCCGCTGATATTCTTGAATCGGAATCCGCAACTTGGGCGGCGCGAATAAAACGTCCGCCAGCATGAGGATGACAAAAATTCCCACGCCGCCGACCAGTCGCAACAGATATTTTTTTGGCGTGCCGGCGACAAACATCATGACCAATCCCGTTGGCAACAATACGAGCGCCGACCCCAAATCCGGTTCCTTCATAATCAGCGCGAACGGCAGCATCAACATGCCGATGCCTTTCCAGAAAATGCTTGGAGACTTTAATTCTTCCGCCGGACGGCTTAAGAAATTTGCCACCGCCAAAATGACCGCGAGCTTGGCAAATTCACTCGGCTGAAATTGGAACACATGAAAATCAATCCATCGCCGCGCGCCGAGACGCCATGTGCCGATGCCGGGAATTAGCACGGCAATCAAAAGCAGAATCATCGCCCAATAAATCACATACGACCAGCGCGCGAGAAAATGATAATCCACAAAACACAACGCCGTCGCCGCGCCGATGCCGAGCAAATACCAGATGATTTGATGCATCCACAGTTGTTTATACCACGGCAACAAACCGGCTTGATGTGCCGCCGTTGCGCTGAACACAAACGCGACGCCAAGCAGCATCAGCCCGAACAGCGCAAACAATTGCAGCTTGTCGAGCCGGCCTCCGCGTTCGTTGATGGATGGATCAACCATTTTAATTTTTTGCCACCGCCGGGTTTTTTTGCCCGGCGTTTTCTTTTTTCAAAATCTCCGCGTAAATGTCGTGCGCAATCGGGGCGCAGACTATGCCGCCGGAACCGGGATTGTCCGATTGAACCATGACCACGACGGCGTAGTGCGGACTTTCGTAAGGCGCAAACGACGCGAACCAATAATTATGCGTAATCATCTGGCCTTGTTCGTTTTTCACCTGTGCCGTGCCGGTTTTTCCGCAAACGCGCAAATTCAAAACAGAATCATGTTGGTGAAATGCCGGATAGCCGGTGCCGGCCTGGTCTTCAGTTTCCGACAACATTGCTTCATGAAGAATTTTGAAACTGCGCTGGCTGACGCCGATGTCGTCACGCACAATGCCATTTGTGAAAACAGTTGGAGGTTCGCCGCTCGTGGTGTCTTGCGATTCGATACGTTTAACAAGACACGGCCATAAAACTTTTCCGCCATTGGCAATGGCCGAGTAGGCAACGGCCATCTGCATCGGCGTCACGGCGACTTCGCCCTGGCCGAAACAAATGTTCGCCGAATCGCCATCGCGCCAATCGGATTTATTTATCCGTTCGAGACTTGGAAAAGTTCCTTTCGCATCTTGAAACGTCGGCAATTTCTCCCGCTCGCCCAAATGAAATTTTTCGCCGAGCCGGACAATTTTTTCGATGCCGGTGCGCAGACCGTTAAAGATAAAATACGCATTGCTCGATTGCTCAATGGCACGTTTCAAATCATAATTTCCCGGCGGCACAGTGTCCTTAATTTTGTGCGCGCCGACATAAATGCAACCATGCCACGGCTCCGCAGGATCCGGTTGCACTTGATACATTTCATTCGGATTCAATCCATTTTCCAACGCCGCCAGAGCAACAATTGGTTTGAAGATGGAACCGGGAATGTAATTTTCGTAAGTGGCGCGGTTGATTTCCGGCCGCAATTTTGGGTCATCTCTTAATAAAGTCTCCTTTTGAAATTCTTCCGGCAAAAGACTGCCGGCATAGTAATTCGGATCCACTGCGGGCGACGAAACCATCGCCAGCACGTCGCCCGTGCGCACGTCCATGACGACGATGGCCGCGCGCGGATTTTCACCTTGATGATTTCGAAGCGATTCCTCCGCCGCGCGCTGGATGTCGAGGTCAATCGTCAGCACGACGTTTTTGCCGGTCTCCGGTTCTTCCCAGACATTTTCAGTCTGGCGATAGCCGAGACTGTTTATCAAAACAGATTCGCCGCCAGCGCGTCCGTGAAGTTGCGAATCAAATCCGCGTTCGATGCCAACCTGTCCGCTGTAATCCGGCAAGCGATAATCGTAATAGGAATCTTCGCCTTGGATCGAGCGGTCATCCTTCGTCACATAGCCAAGCAAAAGCGACGCCGTTGCGCCGAGCGGATAATTGCGGGCGGGTTGCAAATCCAATTCAACGCCGAGGCCGTTCGTGAAACTTTCTTCAAAGCGCGCGACTTGCGCGTCGTTGAGATTTTGCAAAATCGGATAAGGCGCATACGGCGTCTCTCTGTAAGCGCGCTCGAATTTTTTCGGGTCCAGCGCGAGCGGCCCGCTCATTTTTTGCGCGACTTGCGAAACGACCGCGCTTGCGACGTTGTAACGTGCTTGAGCATGAAATTGCTCCAGTTGCGCCGAGGTCAGCACGAATTGTTTTCGCTCCGCCTTCGTCAGCGAGCGTCCAAACTGTTTTTCGCGCGCGGCAATATTTTGTTTTTGGATGTTAAGGGCCTGTTTGTGCAGCTGATTGTAAGTGGCTTCAAATTGCCTGCTCAAATCGTCGAGAAAAAGGCTGATGTTGTAGCGCGCGCGATTTTCGGCGAGCACGCGGCCTTCGCGGTCGAGAATTTTTCCGCGCATCGCCGGCACGCGCACGGTGCGATACGCCTGCGTTTGCAATGCGCCCTGATATTCGCGCGCCGAGACGACCTGCACCCACCAAAGTCCGGCGAGCAAAATGAACAAGCCCGCCACGAGCGCCATCGCGACGAGGCGCAGTTGCGGGTCGTTCTTTTTCAGTTCGTCGAAGATTAACATTTGTTTTTAACGCAAAGGCGCGGAGAGCGCAGAGGAAAATTTTATCCTTTGCGTCTTCATTTCTTTGTGTCTTTGCGTTGAATTCATTTTGCCTTTTTATCGCGCCGGATTTCGCGGTCGGGACGAAAAGCTGTTTGCACCAGCGGTTGATAGCCGAACGTGTGATTGCACCAGTCGAACAGGCCGAAGATGATCGGCGTCGCGAGCGCGCCGCCTGCCGTCATCACGATCCATTGCCAGAGCGAACCCCAGCCGAGCAACGGCTCGTGGCTGCCAGTCAATAAAAGCAAAACCGTCAACGCCGGAACAATAGCGCTGGCGGTCGCGCCCAAAATGACCTGGGCGAACGGCAATTCGCGCAGGAGCAAATCACGCTTCCACCAAATCGGAAAACCAATCGCGTAAAGTGGAAGAATCGAAATGCCAAATGGATTTGCAGAGAGCGAATCGAACCACAGTCCGCCCAGCACGGCGAGCAGCGAGACGGTGAAAATGTCCAGATTGAGCGCGGCGTAAATCATCAGCGCGGGCAGCAAATCAATTTGCGCGCCGAGCAAGCGATGCGGGAACGAAAACGCAGCTTCCGCGAACACGGCGAGAAACGCGGCGGCCAGAATCAAAATGGAATTGAATACGTTCACGGTAATTGCGGATTGGTCAAAACCCAAACTTCTTTGAGCGCGCCAAGATTTGCCGAAAGTTTCACGCGTGCTTCGGTGTAAAGGCCGAACTCTTTTTTTTCTGCGTCCGCAATTTGGCCGATGGGAATTCCGGCGGGGAAAATTCCGCCTGCGCCGCTCGTTGTAACTTGCTGGCCGGATTTTACAACGGCACTGCTGGAAAGATACGTCAGGTTCAGCAATGAATTATCGAGCGGGCCGCTCGCGGTCAAAATGCCGATGTCGTGCGCCGGATTTGTGACGCGCGCAGAGACGCGACAATTAGGATCGCCGAGCAAAATGACTTGCGAGCGATAAGTTCCGGCGGATGAAACACGTCCGACAAGTCCGTCCGAAGTCAGCACGGGACAATTGTCACGGATACCGTTGCGTGTGCCCTTATCAATCCAGATTGTCCGCCACCAATTCGCCGGGTCGCGCAGGACGACTTGCGACGCTTCCAATTTCCACGGCTGTTGCTGCGCCCAACCGACTTGAGTCCGGAGCGAATTGTTTTCCTGTAACGCGGCGTTGGCCTGCAATTGCTGGACTTTCAATTGCTGATTTTCCTGACGAAGATTTTCAATTTCCTTGAGCAATTGGCTGCGGGGCAGGGCGGCGTCAATGGCTTTTCCGGGAAGTTGCTGCGCGCTGCCGGCGAGAGCGAAGAGCGGTAGAAATAAACTGCCGACGCCCATTTTGAGGCGCGAAGCGGCTTGCGACGGCAGGTTCAACACCAGCAGAGTTGCGAGTGTCACCGAGCCGAGCGCGACGTAATGTTTGTTTCTGGACATCCTGCATTGCGGCCTTTAGCCGCCCGCAGGTGAAGCAACGGAAGAATCAATACTTGGTGGTGGCGGCGACGCGTTTGAGGAATTCAATTTCCTGCAAAACGCGGCCAGTGCCTTCAGCCACGGCGCTCATGGGATCATCAGCGAGATGAACCGGTAGACTGGTTTCCTCGGCGACAAGCCGGTCAATGCCGCGCAACAACGAGCCGCCGCCAGCCATGACCAAACCGCGATCTACTAAATCGGCGGCGAGTTCTGGCGGGCAACGTTCAAGAGTCAGGCGGATGGATTCCAAAATGCTCGAGAGCGGTTCCTGCAACGCTTCGCGGATTTCCTCGGAACGGATGGTCAATGTTTTTGGAAGGCCGGAGCTTAAGTCGCGGCCTTTGACATCCATCGTTAATTCCTGTTCCAGGGGAAAAGCGGAGCCGATGCGTATTTTGATTTCTTCAGCGGTGCGTTCACCTATCATCATGTTGTAGGCGCGTTTCATGTGCGCGACGATCGTGTCGTCAAATTCGTCTCCGCCCACCCGCAGGCTGCGGCTGAAGACGATGCCGGCGAGGGAGATGATTGCGATTTCGCAAGTCCCGCCGCCGATGTCCACGATCATGTTGCCCGCCGGTTCATGAACCGGCAGTCCGACGCCAATTGCCGAAGCCATCGGCTGGTCAATTAAAATGACGTCGCGCGCACCTGCATGCATTGCGGAATCTTTTACAGCCCGTTTTTCCACTTCCGTGATCCCCGAAGGGATGGCCACGACGACGCGTGGCGCGATCAATTTCCGGTGATGAACCTTCTGGATGAAGTGCCGCAGCATGGCCTCGGTGATTTCGAAGTCGGCGATCACGCCGTCTTTCATCGGGCGGATGGCCACGATGTTGCCGGGCGTGCGGCCCAGCATCCGTTTAGCTTCTTCACCGACGGCGAGCACATTCGTCGTGCCCGCCTGAATGGCCACCACCGAAGGTTCGCGAAGGACGATTCCACGATCCTTCACATAGACGAGGGAATTTGCAGTCCCTAAATCTATTCCAATATCGTTGGAAAACAGGCTTTTAAGTTTCGCAAACATGAATTTTGCCTACTGTCGGTTGCCAGTAAATAGATTGCGCGCCGAAAGGTCAAGCTGTGAATAACTTTTTGCAGAAATGACAAATTCAACAATCGCGTTTAAGATGTTTTTAATTGTAAAACTGTTGCCGTCCATTCATCGGTGTAACAAACTATTTACGCATTAATGAGAACGTTCAGATTTGCCCGCTTGAAAAGTCGTGGCGGTTTCACGTTGGTCGAATTGCTGGTGGTGATTGCCATCATCGGCATATTGGCGGCGATGTTATTGCCGGCGCTGTCGCGGGCGCGGACGCGGGCGCAAGGCATAATCTGCCTGAATAATACGCGGCAGCTTCAGATCGCGTGGCAGCTTTACACTGGCGAGTACGAAGACAAATTGCCTTACAATCTCGGCATGAGCGGGGCGTTCCGCACGCCTTTGAATTGGGTCAACAACGTCATGACGTGGGATTTGAGTCCTGACAACACGAATTTGGCCACGATTACCGAAGCCGGTCTTGGCCCTTACATCAGCGGCGCGACAGCCGTTTATCGTTGCCCGTCCGACTCTGCATTGAACGCTCAACAAAGCGCGGCCGGATGGAGCGGGCGCATTCGCAGTTATTCCATGAACGCCATGGTCGGCGACGTCGGCGATTTTTTGACCAACGGCGTCAATGTCAACAATCCCAGCTACACGCAATTTTTGAAGCTGACTCAAATCCCGAAGCCGTCGGAAATTTTCGTTTTTTTGGATGAACATCCCGACAGCATCAACGATGGCTATTTTCTGAACAAGGACTCTAACGACCATTACTACGGCAGCACCGAATGGACTGATTTGCCCGCTTCATATCACAACAACGCCGCCGCATTTTCCTTTGCCGACGGCCATAGCAGCCTGCATCGGTGGTTGAAATCAAGCACCATCGCTCCGATTCAGCGTGTCCCCTATCTTCCCATTGCAGTTCCTTCCACTCCCGCCGATGAACAAGCGGACTTCGATTGGGCGGTTCAGCACATGAGCATTGAAAACTGATGTTCACAAAAATGTTGACGGCGATACGCATCAAAGAAATTTCCGGATCGTTTGCTCATCACCCTCCGTCCCGAGCAAATACATTTTGTCGCCTTGCGTCCAAACGGACGTGATGAGCCGGTTGACTTTTGTAAATTGCGGCATGGACGTGACTGGCGCGCCTTTCACCGTCGCGCGGTCAACGACAAACAACCAAAGGTCGCTCTGCTGTCCCGGCGGCAATGGTTTGCCAGTGCGGAAACAGATCATCGAAACTTTTTTGCCCTGCCAGCTTTCAATCGCGCAGCCCGTCACCGGAATTTTTTCGAGAGCGGCGGGAAAATTGTAATCCGACGGCGCGCCGTTTTTTGCGAGATAAGAGCGGATTTCCACCGGATTGGCTGCCATAAAATCCATCGCGTAACCACGCAGTGCGACGCTCGCCATCTGGTTTTGATAAATGGCAAATGTGTCGTCGCCCTTTTGCGGGCGAAACCAAAATGTCGCCAAAGCAATCAGCGCAACGATGACTGTCGCCGTTGCGAGCGCAAAGTTTCGTCGTGAAAAAATTATTTTTTCCAAGTCGTAACGCAGCGCGGACAGCAGCCGGCCCTTAAATTCATCGAACTGTGTCGTGCGGGCGGCTTGTCCAAGTTTCTGTTTTACGGCTGCTTCAATTTGCTCTTTCAAACCGGCGGGCGCGGCGATTTGGCGGAATTTTTCGCGCAGCGCATTTTGCCGCGCGCAAAGTTTTTCAAACCATTGAGCCAAATTGTCGTCGTTTTTGGCGAGCGCAAGCGCTTCTGCAATTTGCGGATCCTCTGCGTCCGCTGGATTGCGGTAGAGCAACAGAATGTTTTTGGCTTCGTCGCGGTTCATGGTTTTGGTTTGTCGGCCAGCATTTGATGCAATCTCGAAAGTCCGCGCGTGAGCCGGGATTTGACGGTGCCCAGCGGCACATCGAGAATTTCCGCAATTTCATTGTAGGAATAATCCTGCAAATAAAAAAGCGCGACCGGACCGCGATAAATTTCATCCAGTTGCGCCAGCGCGTCGAACAATTGCGCGGCATCGAGGCGATTGACGCTGGCTGGCGAAACAGTCGGCAGTTCCGCCGCCGCGAATTCCAGTTCGACGTGCGGAAATCGCGTTTGCCTGCGCCGCGAGCCGAGAAACTCGCGGTGCAACGTGGTGAACAGCCATGTTTTCACTTTTGAAATGTCGCGCAATTGATGGCCTTTCGCCGCCCAGATGCAAAAAGTCTGTTGCGTGAGGTCACAAGCATCCGATTTTTCGCGCGTAAGGCTGAACGCGAATTGATACAGCGGCTCGTAATGTCGAACCACCAGACCTTCAAAATCCACGCTTTCAGCCATAGTGCCGCATCAAAGTTAAGAGTTCGCAATCCGCCAATTGTTCCCGCTAATTTTTTGGGAACAAATTTCTTTTCCGCTCATCTCATCCATACGCGGCTTCGTTGTTCCGAGGGGTAAATTAGGCGAAGCCGAAAATAAAAACAACATGAGTCCAAACCAAATAAATGTTATGAACAAGAAATATCTCAAACTTTTCGGTGCGGCGGGACTGGCGCTTGTCTTGACGGCAAGCACGCAAGCCGCAGGCGTCAACGGCTCTGCCAGCGAAATTCCGGCCTATTACGATCACAATTTATTGACGATACAATTCGTCGAATTTTCGCCCGCCGCTGAAAAATCACTTCTGCAACACAACGCATCTCTCAATTTCATTTATCAATCTGACCCCGGATTGCCGGGAGGCCAGCCTTTTATTTCCGTGATTGATGCGGTTCCGGGCGACGGTTTCAATCCGATTTGGGAAGAAGTGCAAATCACTTTTACGGAAGGAAACACGCCTCGGCAGTTATTTTCCGATAATGAAATCTTTGCCGCTGCCAATGCCGGCGAAATTACGCTCACTCCCACGGGTGAAGTTTATTGGTGTCCGGTCGTTGGAAAAAAACATTAAGTCGTAGTTTTTGATCTGCGCGGCGACAAAAATCGCCGCGTGGCCGATTTGAAAGAAACAGGCAATTCGTTTAATTCCGAAAAGAACCAAGAAACGATGATATTCTCGTCAAAGAAAATTTTGGCGGCAGCGATTTTTCTATGCGCCGGCTTTTCATTTTCCAGTTCTGCCGCTGTCGCCAACGTCAGCGTTATTAATAATGCCTTCGTCCCGGCGACAACAAACATTTCGGCCAACGATCAGGTGATTTGGACATGGCCCAGCGGCTCCAACAATCACAACGTTCACAGCACCAGCACTCCGCAGGCGTGGACGGCTTCAGCCATTCTTAATGGCCCGGCTTCTTTCACCAACACATTTACTTCAGCGGGCAGTTTTCCATACAACTGCACTGTTCATGGTTTCACCGGCACCATCAATGTCGCGGCAGCCAACGTTCCGCCGACTCTTTCCATCACTAATCCCGCGAATGGCGCGCTATTCATCGTGCCAGCCAACGTGACCATCCAAGCCGGTGTTACGAACGGGAGCAGCGCGGTGACAAATGTGCAATTCCGAATCGGCTCGACGATTTTGACAAACGTGCCTGCCTCGCCATTTTTCGCGACGACCAATAATCTTGCTGCGGGAAGTTATACGCTCACGGCCATCGCGACGGACACCAACAGATTGACGGCGACCAATTCCGTGAACATTGTCGTGGACACGCGCCCGACTGTCACAATTACAAATCCACTGAACAACGCGACTTTCAGCGCGCCGGCCAACGTGATAATTCGAGCATCGGCATCGGATTTCGACATCGGCGGTAGCGTGACGAATGTTCAATTTCTCGTTGGCACAACGATTTTGACGAACGTCACGGCCAGCCCGTTTTCCGGCACGACGAATAATCTCGCGGCAGGCAGTTACAATTTGTCGGCGATTGCCTTTGATAATCTCGGCGTAAAAAATACGAACGCCATTTCAATCAACGTCGTCACGCCGGTGACGGTTTCCCTGACAAATGCCGCAAAATTTTCGGGCACGAACTTTCAATTCAGCTACCCGGCGAACGTCGGCTTGAGTTATGTTATTCAACACTCGACAAATCTGGCGTCAACGAATTGGATTTCCGTCGTCACCAACGTGGCTGCGAGCAATCCGGTGGTTTTTGTGGACGTTCACGCGACGAACAATCCGAATTTTTATCGGGTCGGACGGATGCCAAATCCGTGACGGAAAATCAGAAATTTTTATATGCGGTCGCTGTTTTTGACCGTTAATGTCCTGCTGTTCGGCTTGCTGATTTCATTAAACACGAAATCGGAAGGAACTTCCTTGCCTCAAAACGAAAGCGTGACAAACACGCGGACATTTGCCGCGAAAGGAATTATTCAGGAAATCAAAAATTCAACCATCGTCATCAAGCACGAAGCCATTTCCAATTTCATGGACGCCATGACGATGCCGTTCAAAGTGAAAAATGAAAAGGATTTGACAGGTTTGAAAGTCGGCGACGAAATTTTGTTTCAACTTCATGTGAGCGAAACGGAAAGTTGGGTGGACCAAATCATCAAAGTCGGGACAAACGCCTTGCCACAAACCAAAACCAGTTTTGAACCAGCCACAACGGTCAGTGCGCTTCCGGGTCATCCGCTGCTGTATTACAAATTCACCAATGAACTTGGCCAGGCCGTGAGCTTGGATGATTTTCGGGGTCAGGCGATAGCCATGACATTTTTTTACACACGTTGTCCGCTGCCCGAATTTTGTCCGCGCCTTTCAAAAAATTTTCAGGGGGCGCAGCAAAAACTCGAGGCGATGACCAACGCGCCGGGCAACTGGCATTTCATTTCCGTTTCTTTCGATCCTGAAATTGACACGCCGCAAATGTTGAAGGCTTACGGCGAAAATTATCATTACGACCCGAATCATTGGAGTTTTTTGACCGGGCCGCCGGATAAAATTGCCGAACTTGCACAGTTGTCCGGCGTCGAATACGAACCTGATGCCGGCACGATCAATCATAATTTTCGGACGCTGATCGTGAACGCCGCCGGCCATTTGCAGATGATTTTTCCGACGAGCGGAGATTTGTCGGATCAAATTGTTGCGGAAATCTTGAAGGCGGCCATTGCGACGAATGAACCCGTCGCACAAAAACAGAATCAGTGAACCTGAAACAAATATCCGTTGCAACGCTGGCAATTGGACCTCCATTTGGCGCGGCGCTTTTTGTGATTTCGTGTGCTTCCATCTCGCGTTCTGTCGTCGTGCCATTGGAAATTCCCGGTGTGCATGCTGTCGGAAATCAAGTTTGTTTTCAGTGCCACACACAAATCACGCGCGCATTCCCGACAAGTCCGCACGCGCATTTGGTTTTGGAAAACACGGAGCTGCCCGGCGGCACCGGCTGCGAATCGTGCCACGGTCCCGGCAGCAAACACGTTGAAGCCGGAGGTGGAGCGAGGTTCATCATCAATCCTGGCAAAGAACCGGACGCATGTTTTCGCTGCCATCTGAAAACGAGCGGAGAATTTCAATTGCCGACTCATCATCCAGTCATCGAAGGCCGGATGAATTGCGTCCAATGCCATGATCCGCACGGCGGCGATATTTTGAAGTCGCCAAGTGGAGGGCTGGCGATGGCGCAAATGAATGAAAGCTGTGCCGAATGCCATCGTGAGCAGACGCGGCCGTTTGTTTTTGAACATCCCGCAATGCGCGAAGGCTGCGCCACCTGTCACAATCCACACGGCTCGATCAATCGCATGATGCTCACGCAAGCCGACAATAATTTGTGCCTCCGCTGCCACGCGCAAGTGCAAGGATCCGGCGCGTCGGGAGATTTTTACATCGGTAGCGTTGACCACACCGTGTTGTTGCAAATGGGGACGTGCTGGTCGGCGGGCTGTCATACGGCTGTTCATGGTTCGGACGTTGACCCGCGTTTGCGCTATTGAAACAAATGAAAATTGTCCAATGCCATTGGAAAAATCTTGCAGCACTATTTTTATTTTCTGCGTTGTCTGTTTCTGCCGGTGAAACGAATTTGATTTCTTCCGCCGAAAAAATTTCCTTCGACCGCGATGTGCGTCCGATTTTTGAAGAAAGTTGTTTCCGCTGCCACGGGCCTGAAAAACCAAAGAGCAGTTTTCGTCTGGACGACCGTCAGGCTGCGCTGAAAGGTGGCGACAACAATGTGGATGACGTCGTTCCCGGCCACAGCGAACAGAGCAAATTGATTCTTTATGTCGGCGGCCTGGACAAAGAAACGATCATGCCACCGCCGGATCGTGGAAAGCCGCTTACGCCGGCACAGGTCGCGGTGTTGCGCGCGTGGATTGACCAGGGCGCAGTTTGGGGAACGAACAGTGAACCGGCTCTCGTTTTTGCATTTGAGCCGGCATTGGGATGGATTGGTGTGAGCGGCGACAATAAAAAATTTCGCGAACTCGAAGGCATTCATGAAGGCGCGGGCGGCGGCGTGAAAGATTTTTCGATGAGCGAACAGATTTCTTCCGATGAAAAATTTTCTGTCGCCGGTCATGCGCTCGCGCCGGAAAATGATTACAAACTGACATTGGCTTTGGACAAAACGGATGTCGGTTTTGTGCGCGGCGGTTTTGAGGAATGGCGAAAATATTACGATGACACGGGCGGATTTTATCCGGGCTTCTCGCCTTCCACTTTTTCATTGGATCGCGATTTGCATCTGGACATTGGCCGGATATGGATTGATTTTGGCCTGACGCAGCCGGGCGATCCTCAACTGGTTTTGGGTTATGAATATCAATTTCGTCAGGGCGCAAAATCCACGCTCGCATGGGGAACGGTGAGCCAGGGCGGAAATTCAAAAAATATTTATCCGAACGCCGAAAATATCAGCGAACACACGCACATTTTCAAAGTTGATCTCACGCACGAATGGAACGATTGGGCGCTCGAAGACCATGCGCGCGTCGAAGTTTATCATCTCGGCGAATCCCGCAATGACGTGATGGCTTTCAGCACCGGCCCGACACCGGATGTCATCGAACGGGTAAACCAAAGCGTCCATTATTCTCTTGGCGCGAACACATTTCGCGTTGAGAACCAAATCAAAGATTGGTGGCTGGCATCCGCCGGAAGTTTGTTTTCGCGTTACGACGGCACTTCGTTTTTCAACCAAAATGCCGTGGACGGCTCCGGCGCGCCGACGTTTGGGACTTATTGGCGAACGGAGGGAATCACTTTGGAGCGCGACTCGCGCGTGGTGAGCCTTGCCAATTTATTTCTGCCGGTCAAAGGATTGAGCATTTCAACTGCCGTTCAATGTGAGTGGACGCACGAAGAAGGCTCCGGCAACGTGGATTTGGATTTTGGCGACCCGGCGATTCCCGGATTTTTCTTTCCATTTCCCGGCACAGTGGACGCTAATCAAAATCGGACTGAATTTTTGGAAAGTTTCGATGCACGCTATGTTGGTTTGCCTCAAACGGTTTTATTTGCCGAAGGCCGGTTGCGACAGCAGAGCGTCGGACAATTTGACGAGGCAAACAACGGCACTGTGGACGCCGTTCAACAACGCACCGACGCGCTCAATCATTTTTATGATGCGCGCGTGGGTTTCACCGAATCGCCGCGCACATGGATTGAATGGGGCGCGCACGTTCGCCGCCGCGACAGCACCACCGGCTACAATCATCTCGTGGACAATTCGCCGTTCGGCGGCGACGGTTATCCCGCATTTATCCGCCATCGCGACGTTGCAATGAATGAAATTGAAGGACGGCTCGTGTTGCGCCCGATTTATTGGATGAGCGCGCGGCTGACTTACGATTGGGATTTATCGGATTTTTCCACAGTGACCGATCCGGCTGGTGGCGGGGTTATTTCTCCCGGCGGTCCAATTTTCGATGGCCGAACCGAATCGCACAATGCCGGATTGACGCTGACTTTCACGCCGGTGCAGCGATTTTATTTTTCCGGCACATTTACTTACGACCGTTCCCGCACGGCCACGACATCGGCAGCATCGTCGGAAGTCGTGCCTTATCGCGGCGATATTTTTACAGTCGGCTCCAGCGCGGGTTACATATTGAATGAAAAAACGGATTTGAATGTTGCCTACAATTTTTCGCGCTCTGCTTACGGACAAAACAATTCTGCGGGAATTCCCCTTGGCCTTGATTTTACGCGCCACGAATTGCTTGTCGGCCTCACGCGAAAGCTCACGAAAAATTTGTCCGGAGCGTTGCATTATCAATTTTCGGAATACTCCGAGCCAAGCGCTGGTAATGTGAATAATTTTACTGCACACGGCATTTTTGCCACGCTCAATTTTCGCTGGCAGTAAAAATTCAAAGGAAAATATGCGGGGGTTGGTTGCCGTCACATTGAAGCGGGTCGGCATTCCAAAAAACGGCTGTCTTGTTGGCGACAATTTCCAACTCTTCCAATCCATGAGGAATCAAGAGGCGGTCGAATTTTGAAGGCGAAATTTGTTCATTCTTTGTCGCGATGGTGCATTTTCCTTCGACAACCGGAAGAATCACAAATCCTCCGGCACGCCAAAGCCCGCGCCCGTTGATGGTTGTGCGAAAAACATTGAAGCGATCCGTGACGCGCTTATCCACAAGCGATTCACGATGCAATCCAATTATCCACCGATGAACGCAGATTGCTCACGCATGAAAACAATTTATGTGTTCGGAATGCGCATGTCGGGCGCAGGCGGATGTTGCAAGAACGGCAATCAAGAATTCGGCAGAATTCGAAGCTTGATGTTGCGAAATGAAACCTGGCTGCCGTGTTCCTGCAACAGGATGTGGCCGTCAGCCCATTTGCCAAAACCGGGGATGTTCTTGAACTTGCTCATGGCAACCGCTTGATCAAATGCCGCCGAGCTGCGGTCGTATTCAAGGATTTTTTCGCCATTCAGCCAATGCTCGACGTGCTGGCCGCGCGAAATGATGCGGGCATGATTCCATTCGCCGATTGGGTTGACGTGTTTATTTGACCCAGGGGGCATCACGTCATAAAATGCGCCGAGCTTGCGGTCGCCATCGTGGCCGAGCTTCGCGTCGGGATGGCGTTCGTCGTCGAGGATTTGATATTCAAGCCCGATGGCGGAACCGACGCCGGCCGGCTTGCCCGTAACTTTGTCAATCGGGGAGATGCTGGGTTGAACAAAAATTTTGATGCCGCTGTTGCAGCCCGGCGTGGTTTTGAAATCCGCCGTCAACTCGAAATTTGAAAAGCG
>Ga0137404_10000219_pt1 | contig 37554 bp, 30 predicted proteins | sample CZOMad2_1_16fung_FD_108285 | JGI IMG/M metagenome (GOLD analysis project Ga0137404, IMG submission 108285) | Vadose zone soil fungal communities from Angelo Coast Range Reserve, California, USA - CZOMad2_1_16fungal (Illumina Assembly) | ecosystem: Environmental > Terrestrial > Soil > Vadose... | reverse complement strand
ACTATGATCTCGGATACTTCGACCTCGAGCAGAAAACCTTGCAACCCCTCGACAACCCGTTCGGCACGAGGTTGTCACCTATGTCTTAGGTACGTTCTGTTACCTATGTCTCCGGGCTGGACAGGGTGAGTCTGGCGGAGAGAGAGTCAGTCAACCCCCATTGAAAGATAAGGGATTTTCTACTTTCCTGGACCAAAACCCACCGTTTGAGCTACCGCCAAAAATGGAATTCCGGCCTTCCTGGAGTCGCGCTCCAAAGATCGGATCCGGACGCATCGATGCTCCTGCGTCTGATTTCGGCAAACGTCATTTGCGAGGACGCGCGGTCGGCGCTCCGTCGATCGATCAGCATGGCGAGGAGCAGGATCGGCCGTAGGCGCAGGTCCGCTTCAGGAATGCAGACGGATGGCTTCGGGGCGGCTCGGCATATGGGCTGGCCCCTCTGCGCGGACGTTATGGCGGGTGTCCCCGTTGTCTTGGTTCTTCAACATGAAGTCGGGGTGGCCGGTTTCCGGCAGCCCGCGTTGGACGAGCGACTTGAACAGGTCGCGCATGTCGCCTGCCGCGCGGGCCATCTCCTCCTGAAACTTGGTCTTGAGGAGTTCGGTTGGAAGCAGATACTCCTTGCGCTTGTCGCCGTCGGGATCGCGCCTCTTGGCGATCAGGCCGAACTTCTCGGCTTCCGAGATGTACTTGGCCGCCGTTCTGCCGTGGTCGCCACTTTAAACTTGCAATCCTTGGTTGAGATTTGCTAGATTCCAATTTTTACGTAAGCGAAAATTCAATTCCAGTTTTTGCTAAGAGGGAAAATGCATTTCAAAACCCTTTTCCTTGTCGTCGGCTTAGCCTCACTGATTTCCACCGGAAGCGATGCCGAAGAAGAGGACTGCCCAATCCCGCCTGGAATACGCTTCTTGCCGACCACGATGGCGCCGACGAACAGATTGCCGCCTATTCTGCCAGGCAAGGACCTCCCCGCGGATTGTGAATTTTACAGATGGGCCTGGCAAACATTCCTGTACGTCACTGATCGCGGAAAAGCGCGTCCCAGATTTCTGGAATATCCGACGTTCGAAAGCGTTTTCAAAATGCCCCATTCGCCGCTCTTTGCCCGGCAGGAAGGGCCCTTGCTGTCCCTCGCGCCTCGGACCGCCCAGTATGCAAACAAGTCACCAGCACCGCCCCCGGGGATCACCGACCTCGAGCAGGCCCTGTCCGAAAAGGTCCTGATTGATTTGCGCGGAAATCCTGTTTGGTACCAGATCCATCTTAATCCGGCTTTTTCGGAATTCGTTTCGGCAAATGACCTGACCAATGTGACGACGCTGACGAACATTCCACCAGACCTCGAGTTTCGCACGGGATCGGTGGAACTGAAGTCCGCCTGGACGATCATCGACGGGCCCAGTCCCGATTTCATCACGGCTGATGCCCTCGTTCCGGTTTTCAAGAAGGATTCGCAGGGAAAGGTGACGCGCGATGGAACGAAGACGCGGCAGGTAAAAGTTGCGCTTCTGAGTCTACACGTGGTTGGCGTGATCGACGGTCACCCGGAATTCATCTGGGCAACCTTCGAACATACATCGAGAACGAAGAACAAGGCTGGACTGAGAATCCGGGACGTTGCTCCTTCAGCCGACGCAAACGGCCAAAAGGTAATGAATGAAGGGATCACCTACCGCCTATACCCTGGCACGACAAGCGGAGCGAGCGCTCCGGTTCCGGGAGCCAACGACGGAGGCAAGCTGGCCGATCTCAATCTCGATCCATCGACACAAAAATTTTCACCACCCAGCGCCATCTTCCGAGTTTTTCCATTTTCGGTGCAGGATAGATCCGCAACGGAGGAAGACCCGGCAATCATATCGCTGAACACCCATGTGCAGAAGGCTTTTGAGGGCCTCCAGGGCGACCTAAGGGAAAATTACTCTCTGGTCGGAGCCACTTGGCTCAACAAACCGCGTAACGATTTTCAGGTTGCCAAAAGCTATCCGCCCGATCCGGTCGAGAATTTCGGTGGATTCGGCGGAGAGAACGGACTGTCGAACACGGCGATCGAATCGTTCACCCAGCCGGACGCACCAAATTGTTTTGCATGTCACGATACAAACGGCGACCGAAAATCAGGATTGAAGGCGAGCCGCCTGAATGTAAGTCACGTTTTCTCGAAATACTTCAAGGCCGCGCTCAAGAAGTAGCACACATAACCCTCTTGCCCGGAGACTGACATGAAGTACTCGGATGTCCAGAAGCTGTTGAACGACGCTATTGGCGGAGCCAATGTCAACATCGGTTTTCATCATGCCTTTTGGCGGACTCAAACCCGCGATCAATTTGTGGCGTTCTCGTATCGAGGGGTTCAGTTGATCGTCTTGGGCAACCCTAACGGATCGGGACTCGTATGGGCGTTGGAAGGCACTTCCCCGTTCGGAAAGGATAATCCGGCCCCGGTACCGAACGCGACGTTCAATCGCATGCCCGATCAAGGGCCCTATATGTCTTCGACAAACATAAAATCGATACGCGACTGGATCCAGGCGAATTGCCCCGTCTGAGGTTACGGCGGCGCGCGAAGTAGCCAGGACCCTATCGCGCCGCAACCCGCGGACGCGTGGCGCTATTCGCGGAAGCCGCAGCCAAAGCCGCCGTAAGGCAGCATCCCGGCATAATCCATCCGGGTGCGCTTCGCTCTCGAGTTCTTCCTTCCGCGCCGGGCGCCCGAGCAGGTAGCTTTGCACGAAATGCACCCCCAGCGTCCGCAGAATGTCCAGTTACTCGCACGTTTCCACTCCTTCGGCGATGATGGAGATATCGAGGCCGCGCCCCAGCGTCACGATCGCCAGCGATTTATCGTCCTTCATCAGATTACCGATGAACGACTTGTCGACCTTGATCTTGTCGAACGGGAACGCGGTCGTCCACACACAGTCGCTGTCGGGAGTCGTTGCAGTCCGGCGAACGCCAGCCGTCGTAGGAAAATTGGCCAAGTGCACGCGGAATAGCTCAAAAGCCGTCTACAATCCGCCGTTGTTCTTGAGCGAGATGACAACCAGTCCTGCAATACGGCATCGACAGCTTTTAGAGGCGCTACATGGACGGTCTCGTTTCGATAGCGGCACGCTCGGTTGCTACACTCGTCCTAGCTGCCTTTTGCATCGAGCAAGCGAGCGCGGACGACTTGACTGTCGCCGGCGCGATGCTGGCGCCGTCCGGCCTCATCGTCTCCGACGCTGCCATCGCGATATCCGGACAGAAGATCACGGCGGCAGGCCCGAGTTCGACTATTGCGTCCGCCGCGACCGCGATCAAGGTGCCGGGAATAATCCTTCCCGGCTTCATCGATCTGCACAATCATTTGACTTGGAACATTTTGCCTCGCTGGTTGCCCGGCAAGACGTTCGCAAACCGGTACGAATGGCAGGACACCGCTGAGTACGACCGTTTCCTCACCACGCCGCACAATCTGGCCCTCAATGCCGCCGCATGCGAGTCGGAAATCTACGCGGAAATCAAGGCGCTCGCGGGAGGTGCGACGTCCGTCGTCGGTAGTCTGTTGCCGGGCACCCATCCGGAGAACGCCAAATGCGTGAAGGGGCTCTCCCGCAATCTTGACGTGGCGTCGGGCTTGCCGTTCACGCCGCCTGCGGCGAACGATGCATGCAACAGGGGGGCCGGATCGGACGTACCGCTGGACGTTGTCGATTACGAAGTCTTTCCGCTGGAGATGCCTCACTTACGATTGGACTACCTGCTCTGCGAACTCGGCACCGGAAACCTGCGGAGCCTGATCGTTCACCTTTCGGAGGGAGCCACCGGCGATTCCGGCGCCCATCGCGAATTCACGATGTTCAGCAAGAGTTCTTCTTTGCCGCGTGGCCTGATCTTCGTGCATGGGACGGCCTTGCGGCCCGAGGACTTCGCGAAGATGACTGGCGTCGGATTGGTATGGTCGCCACGCAGCAACGATGAACTCTACGGTTCGACGACCAATATCGCTGCCGCGCAACAGGCGAAGATCTCTGTTTCGATCACTCCCGACTGGAGCCCTTCTGGAAGCGCCGGCGTCATGCAGGAGATCGCGTACGCGGCCCGCCACCACTTCGTGGCGTCGGATCAACTGATCGAGATGGCCACCAGTTCGCCGGCTAGGATGTCTCGACTCGATTCCTACATCGGCACGCTCGAGCCGGGCAAGTTCGCCGACTTCATCGTCATCGACGTCAAGATCGACGCGACCTCGAAAAAGCCGCTGGATTCCGTAGTCAAGGCGACGCCTGCGGACATCAGCCTGGTCGTGGTCGGAGGTCAAGCTCTCTACGGAGATCCCGCGCTGCTGGCAAAATTTCTCCCGCAGGGCACGAAGGTTGACACCCTCACGGTCTGCGGAGTGCAAAAGGCCGTGTATCTGGGCCAAAGCGGCGCGGCCGACCTGGGAAAGAGCTTGTCCGACATTCAAACAACCCTAAATGATGCGCTGGCTAAGGCCGGATCGAGGGTGCCTGACCTCGAATGCTATTGAAAGCGCGGGTAGACTGTCCGGAAGCGGCTCGCGCGGACTTCCGTAAGCGGACCGCTTGCCCGGCCAAAAAGAAATTTAGCGTGCATACTATCCAAATCCGCAATCTGTGGTTTAATCGCCCCTGAAGATAGGGGATGTCGGCATGCGTGCGCGAAACGAACGCTATCTCTCGAGCCTTTTTTCGGCATCGCCCAAGCTCCCGGCCTCGCTCAAGATCGAAATGACTATGCTCGCCGCGGCGAAGCATGCCGCCTCCGAGGCTCCGCCTGCCGAGTTCACGTGGCGCGAATTCGCCGTTTTTCTGCTCACCACCGCGGCGGAGATCGAACATTCGCTGATGGTCCAGTACTTGTACGCAGGCTGGTCGCTGGGTGGACCCCAGGTGCCGGAGGAACACCACGAAGCGGTCGCGAAATGGAGACAGATCATCCTCGGCATCGCCAAGGAGGAGATGGGACACCTTGCGACGGTGCAGAACGTCATCCGTTTCCTCGGAGCCCCTCTCGCGCTTGACCGCGAAGACTACCCATGGGATTCCGTGCTCGCTCCCTACCCTTTCGCCCTGGAGCGCCTCACGCGGGCGACCCTCGCCAAATACATCGTGACCGAAAGTCCCGAGATCTGGCCGGACGACGTCAGCGTGGCTGACCGTAAGGAGATCGAGAAACTGGCGGCCGGTCCGGACAAACAGAACGTCAATCGCGTCGGAGCACTGTACAAGAAACTCATCGAACTCATTGGCGACCCTTCGAAGCTGGCCACCTCGGAATTCCACCCGGAATCCTACCCGACCCAATCGTCCTGGGACGAATATGCCCGGGGATACGGCAAGGGAGCGCGCGGATCGTCGGTTGGGGGCACGACGAAGACGCCGGACGTCCTAGTAATGCGGGCCGCATCGAGGGCGGACGCCGTCGCCGCTCTGACCGCCGTCGCGGAGCAAGGTGAGGCCCCCGACAAGACGGCGGCCCAGGACGACGAGTCCTCCCACTTTCGTCGGTTTCTCACGATCTTCAAGCACTTTCCGAAGGACGGCGCTTGGGAAGCGACCATTCCCGTTCCTTCCAATCCCGTCGCCCCGGGCCTGCCGGCAGCCACGGGGCAGTCGCAGATCGAGGACGCTCAAGCCGGCCTTTGGGCCAACATCTTCAACATCCGCTATCGCATGCTGCTCAGCTATCTAGCCCATACCCACAGTCCTCCCGGCGAGAGTGGCACGACGCGACGGCAAGGCGTCGTGATCAACAGGATGTTCGGCGAAATGTACACTCTGAGAGCGGTAGCCTCGGTGCTTTCTCGCCTTCCGTTGAATGCCGCCGGCGAGCAAAGGGCGGCCGCGCCGTTTCAGATGCCTTATTCGCTTCAGCTTCCGGAAAGCGACGCCGCGTTCTGGCGATTGCATGTTGATCTTCTGGCGGCCTGTCGGACGCTTCTCGAAGACCCCAGGATCTCCGGAGGTGACCATTCCGAATATGCGACCACCTTGCTGAGCCTCGATGCAACCGCGGCGGAAGAGATGCGGCTTTACGCCGGCGCATCGACCGTGCGCACAGGTCCTCGCCACAAGGGTGTCGCATGAGCATCCATGAAATCCGAATCCTTCCGCCGCTGGCCATCGCACGCCTCGGCTCTTCCGAGGAACCACTCGAGAATTACGAGCTCGTCGTCGAAGACCCCCTTGGACACCGGGAGATCCGCGCCGCCGAGACGTTGCGCGTCGACGCGCGAACCGGAGAAATCTCGGAAGCATACCAACCGGCGACGCCGATCAAATTCCGGGATAGCAAGCGCATCCGGCCGGTGGCGCCTTTTCTCGAGATCTTCGCGCGAACCGACGCCGACACGCTGATCCCGCTCACAGTGGATCTCCTCGCCGCCGAAGGCCTGAATCCCGGCGATGTGAAATGGTCCGTCTCGCTGGGCAATCTCAAGGCGTTCCGGCGTACGGGCGTCGAGCAGGACAAGGTGCATGCTTCGACGTCGTTCAGCGACCACGATGTGCATCCAATCGAGGGCCGCTGCGACAATTTCCTTGCCGGCAAGATCCTTCCGCTCGGATCGGCTCGGTACATCAGACCTAACGCCGCCTTCCCCGAAATACGCCTACGATACACACCTGCGGCGGGACTGGTCTACGGAGCCTCGGAGAGGCGAATTACGGCAATGGGGGTGAACGGCCCTATAACCGAAGCGGACGATGTCGTGAAGGACCGGATCATCTACGATACTACCAAAGAGCATGCGACGTGGCTCGGCTACGTCGATCCGGGTGAACCAACGGACACCAATCCCGGGGCGATCTACGCCGGGTACGCCAACGAGAAGGGCGCACAGGTCAGTTGGGGCTATCTCGACGACGAGTGCGACGGCATCGTGGAAGCCGAACTTCAGGTCGGATTCAAGACGCTGCGAGCGTTTGCGAGGATCGGAGCCGGTCCGCCCGCGTTCGCGCCGGATTCCCTTCCGATACGCACGGTCGCGGACGAAATCGAACAAGCCCTGTTCGGGCCCGAGGTTCGGCTCGCCGACGTTTCGGCCGAACGGGTGGAAGATATAGTCCGCCGCGCCTACGAGACCGTCCGCCTCCTGAACACGGCGGTCCTCAACGGCAACCCGGTGGACGGCCGCTTCGGTACCGAGAGCATGATGTCGTTGCAGGATTCCAACGACTTCCACCGCATGTTCGCCCCTATTATGGCGACCACCCTCGTCGACAATCTCTCTGTGGTCGCCTTGCACCAGTCGATCCTGACCGCACTGAAGAGCGGAACGCCGCCCTGGTTCGTCGACGTGCTGCGCCAGCCGGAGGAAGTGGGAGACCTTTCGGACAAGGGCCGACGCAAAATGCCGGCCATGATGCGGGGAGCGGATGCGCGGTATCTCACGCTCACGCGGCGACAGATCGACCTAATCCGCAGGTCGGTGACGCGCGGGCTGTTTCCAGCACGGAGCGCAGAAGAATGAGCGACGATCGCGCCGAAATAACGCCCCGAAATCTAGCGGCACAACTGGCATATCGCGGTCGCGGAAATCCGCCCGCCAGCCATCCGTCGTCTGCAATATCGAACTGCTTTCCGGGACTGGAATTCGACTTCCGCGCGATCTGGCGGCGCTTCCTGGTGGGGATCGTGCTGTCCGAGAACAACAACTACGTGGTCGGCTTCGAGGACGAAAAATACAAGGATCTCGTCGGCCGCCGGCTCCTGAAGATCAACGAGCGGCCGATTTCCGTCCTGACCCAAGGTCCGGTCATGCCCGGCCGCGGTCCGGCTACGCTTTCGACCGGCGACAGTCCGGATGCAGTCTCGTTCATGGAGTGGTCGAATACGATAGCCCTGCTGGTCGGCCGGCAGGGCGCGAGAGTATACTGCGAATTCACCAAGGACGCGGCCCAAAAGGAAGTGCTGCCAGGCAACCCTGACGTCGCAACGCAGACGATCGAGTTGGAGGTGAGGCAGATATTCGAGCACACCGATGTCGAAGGAACATCAGAGCGGCTTGCGCTTCTCTCGGAGGTCCTCGCGAAACCGGGAGAACTGAGCCAAGGACTCTGTTCTCCCTGGCAGAACGATTATCGCGAGTGCGCCTGCTACTATTGGGCCGCGAGCAGGCCGGACTACGTGAACGTCGTCCCCGGCGACGATGGTCTCAGCAGGGGCGACAATTGGATGCAGCGCGAGAACACCGGCAACTACATCGTCGACAACCGGGATTTCCAGTCCAGCCTCAGCTACGACGATCTCTTCAAATCCTGGGAATCCGCGCTCCGGTTCGTCGTAGGCGGCATCCAGGAGCCTCCGCCAAAGTGAACCAGGAAGCGGCATCGAGGATCGTGTCGAACGCTGCCGAAAGCAGCAGGCCGCAGTTCAGCGACATACACCTGCTCCGTACCGGACAAAGTGGTCATCTTTTCCTGGTCGACGGCAGCCAACTCTTCGATCTCGACGCAAATACCTTCGCCAGGTTCGTGTCTGCCTCGAACGACGGCGAGGTTTCCGAGCTCCTGACGAAGCTCGGCCTGACGATGCAACGACCGCACATCGGTGACGAAGTGCCCGGCAACATACGCGTGCGCGCCATCTCGTTGGCGATCGCACAGAAATGCAATCTCGGCTGCACCTACTGCTATGCACGAGAAGGTGAATTCGGGTCGTCGCCGAAGAACATGCCGCTCGAGACCGCTTTGGCGTCCATCGATCTCCTCATCTCAGAGACAAGGCCGGACGAACGCATCAATCTCGCCTTCCTAGGCGGCGAGCCGTTGATCAACAGAGCTGTCCTGCGGCAGGCGACTGCCTACGCTTCGGAAAAGGCACGTGCGAGAGGCCAGAAGATCGGATTCTCGATCACCACCAACGGCACCTTGATCGACGGCGACGACGCCGACTTCTTCGAAAGTCATGGATTTGCGGTCACGGTAAGTCTCGACGGTCCGGCAACGGTCCATGACCGGCTACGTCCGTTCAAGAGCGGTCGCGGAAGCTACGATCGGATCATCGAGCGCGTACGGCCGCTCTTAGGCCGCACGGGGCGCCTGCAGACGACCGCGCGCGTGACAGTCACGCCGACGAATTTGGGATTGAAGCAGACCTTGGACGAGCTTCTTGGTATTGGGTTTCACAGCGTCGGATTTTCACCGATGCTGGCCTCGCCGACTGGACGCGGGGAATTGGACGAGGCCGACCTGCAGAACATGCTTGCGGCCATGATCGAGTGCGGCGAGGAGTTCGAACGGCGCGTGATGGCGGGAGAGCGGTATGCCTTTTCCAACATCACGACCGCGCTCCACGAGATCCACAAGGGAACCCATCGACCCTATCCTTGCGGCGCCGGGGGTGCCTATCTCGGTGTTTCGGCTGACGGCGGACTTGCCGCCTGCCATCGGTTCGTCGGCGACGAAGCCGGAGCGATGGGAAGCATCGAGGGTGGCATCGATCACGATCGAAAGACCGCGTGGCTGGAGGACCGCCACGTCCACAGACAGCAGCCCTGCCGCACCTGCTGGGCGCGATACCTCTGCGGCGGAGGTTGTCATCACGAGGTGATCGCCCGCGGAAGGCCCGCCTGCGACTTCATAAGGGGCTGGCTGCTCTACGCTCTGCAGACCTATCTGCGATTGGGTCCCGAAGGTCTCGGCCGAGCGTTCGGCGCGGGATCCGGTCCAGCAACATGACGACGTTGGACACGGAAGTGCTCGTGATCGGCGGAGGTCCGGCCGGCGCAGCGTGCGCGCTCGCGCTGTCGCGGATGCGCAGAGGCGTGATCCTTTGCGAGGAGGTCTCGTTTCCTCGCGACCACATCGGGATCTGCCTCAGCCCGGGGTTATTCAAACAGCTCGAATTCCTGGGTGCCCGGCATGTCCTGGAGCATCCGGCCCATCGGCATGGCCTGACGGTCGAACAGCGATGGGGGTCGATCGACCCAGCCGTCGCGCCTTTCGAAGTCTTGGTTGCCGACAGGGGACGTTTCGATTCCGATATGCTCGCTGCGGTCGCCAATTCTCCGGCGAGAGTTCTGCAGCCCGCCCGGGTCGCGAAGCTGACGCGCTTCGCGGGAGGCTGTGTCGCCGACGTCGCCACTGCGGCGGGCATGCGACAGGTCCGGGCCGCGTTCGTCGTCGACGCCAGAGGCCGAAGCTCGGGGCATCGTGCTCGAAGACGCCTCGGAGCACCTACCGTCGCCGTGCATGGCACCTGGAGAGGCGAAGTGCGACCAACTGTGCTGATGTCCTCGAACGGTTCTTCGTGGGCCTGGGCGGCGCCGACCGGTACACGGCGGAGCCTGGCCGTCGTATTCACGAACCCCGACGCGCTGCATCGCCTGAAGGGGCCGTTGGAAAAGCGCTACCTAAGCCTCCTTGAAGAATCGGACGTCCTGGGGCCGGGACTCGAACTCGTATCACCGCCGCACGCATGCGACGCCACACCGTACCTGACCGAAGGAGGCGAGACCGGACTTCTGAGGATAGGCGACGCCGACGCAGCATTGGATCCTCTCTCGTCCAGCGGCGTACAGGCAGCGGTTCAATCCGCGTTGTGCGCCGGTCCCGTGATCAACACCCTTCTCACCCCGTCGGCGGACCATTCGGTCGCGAACGATTATTGGAGTTCTCGCCGGATAGCACGAAGCGAAACTCACAAGAATTGGGCGGCGGAGAGATACGCCGAGGCTTTCTGCTTGCATGGGACCGAGTTCTGGAAGGACCGGGCCGCAGCAACTTCGGCAGCCAGGCCTTCCGCAGTTTCTCCGACGCCCTTGCCGTTTCCGGATCAACTATTGATGCTCTCGGACCGGGTGACGTTCGTCGAAGCTCCATGCCTGGTAGACGATCTCGTCGTGCGCGAGCGGTGTCTATTCCATCCCAATCTCGACGAGCCGATTGCATTCGTCGGCGGACTGGCTCTTCGCCCGATGATCAAGGCATTCGCCGGAAAGACGACCGCGGCCCAAGTCGTGACGCTTTGGTCGTCGTTCTACACACCGGAAAAGGCGGTGGAGTTGCTACGTTGGTTTTGGCGGCATCAAATCGCGGTCGCTTGCTGATGCCGATGAAGCTCTCGGTGCCACCCGATGCCAGGAAGTTTCTCCTGCTTGCCGTCCCCTTGATCGTCGGAAACCTGATTGTCGCGCGGGCGCTTCCGGTACTGAACCAGTTCCTTTTTCTCGACATGTGGGCCACTGCCACCGCCAGCGTTCTGGGCGGCCCGTGGTACGGGGCGATCATTGGCTGTCTCACAAATCTGACCGGAGACGTCTTTTTCGGAGGCCAGTATCTGAATTACGCGCCGGTCAGCGTGTGGGGAGCCATCATCTGGGGCGCACTTGCTCATCGTTGGGGGTTCGGCCCCTTCATTCCGCCCGAGCACAAACCCAATCTCTACCGGCAACTGACCATCAGGATTCTCGTGAACGGGCTCGTGGTCGGCGTCGTGTGCATGCTGCTGGTGATGGCGATCCTCGACGACTTTTCCGGTTGGATAACCGTGCCCCCTCCGGACGCCGCGGCCAAGGAACATCCTGCCGTCCTCATGCTGCGGATATTCTATGATTATTTTGAAAAGGTCGGTCTCGCTGGGTACGGCTTGATCGACACCGCACGGTCGCGGATGTCGGATCTTCTCACGTTGCCGATGCACCTTGTGATGACCATTCCGGACAAGGTCTTCAGCGCGAGTCTTGCGTTCTACATCGCCATCTGCATCGCCCAGAAATCCGGCTACGCCGAGTGGCGCCTGGCAGGAAGAACACCGTCCTTACATCCCATTTTCTCGCCTGTGGCGTTCGTGTGCATCTATCCGGCCATTCTGGCGGCTCATGTCGCGATCAACCATCCCGGTTTCGGCGTCGAGAAGCTACCTCACTATTCTCTCTGGCTGTCACCTCTCTTGGCGGCTGCCCCTGCGCTGCGCTCGGGACTGCATGGAGGGGCGGCCGTCCGTCGAAAGAAGCGGAGTGTCGACGATCATCCCGGGGCTTACCGCAAGCTTACCGATACGATGGACCTTCTGCACTACGATCTCTTCGACCTCTACGCGGTCGGCTACGCCATCGCGCTGTTCACGGTCTTCGCTCAATTCACCGACAACGGTGTCGTCACGGCGATCAAGGAAGTATTCGAGAGAGGGATCGGGGTGGTGACGCTATTGTTGCTTCTGAAGGTCCTGCCCGTGTTCGTCAGTCACCTTCTTCACGACTCCTGACTCTCCTTCGCGCAACGATCCTCTCGAGCTTGTCTTCGGCCGCACCTCGTTGGAAGTAGCTCTCGTTATGGTGCGGTGTCCGCCAATTTTCTGAGTGCTACATTCTCCTCATGAGTGCGGTGAGGGCCGGAAATGTGGAGTACATCGAGCCTCGGTTTGGCCGGTGTCATGCCCGGTTCCGACGGAACGACCATGGCGCCGCCAATACTCCTTCATCGAGGGACGTCTTCGGCGGGCCTTCGAAAACCGCCGTTGCAAGCGCTCAACCGTCGGTGCGCACCCATCGGCGGTTCCCGATCGGAGTGAAGGGCGTCCCCTTGATTTCGCCCACGAGAACGAGGCGCACCACGGCTCGCAGCGCGCTCAATTCCTCGACGGACACTGAATTTCCACGGTGTAGCAGCGCGCCACGCTTCTTGTTTGCGTCTCGCGCCTGCTTCTGAAACGTGACGTTGGCCACTTCGTCGCAGCCCGCTGCGGATCCGGCTTCGCGAACGATGCGCCCAATCGCGGACCCGATCGACTCGTGCCGCATATTCGAAGTGAGCGCCTGCACGAGATCCTGCCGCGACGCCGTGCTAGCCTCATCAATCCAGCGGTCGACCAATTTCAGTGCGGCATCGTCCCGCGTTTGGCGTTCGGCGAGCAGCTCGACCACCGTCGACAGAACGACGAACCTACTGGCCGTCGTGGCCTCGAAGTCGACATCCGCGAATAGTTTGAGTGCGTTCTCCTTCACTTCCGGCACCGGCTCGCTCAGCGCATCGCTGAACATGGAGATCGGCAACTGCACGGAAAAGCTTCCGTCGCGAAATTCGACGTACGGCATCTCTCCCGCCGGAAAAAGACTGATGTTCTTGAGATCGGCGCGCTCGCCTGATCCCAAAACTACGACGTCCTTCCCCACAGGCCTGATCGAAATGTCCAAGACGGCCGACGCGCGGGCAAGCCTGGCGAAGAGTTCGGGTAACTTCCCGATTGCCTCGTTTCGATCGAGGCCGAGCCGCACGATGATGTAGCGTTTTCCCTCCATTTCATGGGAGGAAGCTGGCCACTGTCCGAAGGTGAAGGCAATCTCGCCATTGAGTCCTCGACCGCCTCGGCCGGACTCACCCGTGAAGCCGGTTTCCGTCGGCATTTGGATGGGAATGAGTACGTCGAACACGGTCGTCCTCCGCCTTGAAGACTTCAATTGCCCCGCCTGGATAGACGGACTACCGGCTATCTCTCCCCATCGAAGGTTCAAGGTCGAAATCTATCGGCTAACTCGGTACGGCGACGGCCGAATTCGGCAATGCCTGCTTCTTAGACCAGGCGCCGTTCATTTTTTGCCCGCCACCCGCTACGAGGTGCGCACTAGATTTCGGAAGAATACCATAGATCACGCCATTGACGCCGCCCGTCGCAGTTTCCGCCAGAATCTTCTGAGCATCGAAATCCAATTCCAAATAGTACCAAAGCATCCAGTGCGCGAGAACGAACAGTACGATCAAGGCGATTAACGCAAATGGGCTTTTCAGCCTGTGGGAGTGGGCGTTGCTATCGGGCTCATGAGACGTATCCTTTGTTACCCATGCAGAAAGACATGCCGATCGCTTCAAGTCCGGTGCCGATTCGCCCAGAAGCGACAATGGGTCCAACGGATTTCCTGTCGATAGAAGGCCGCGCGATGATTGACATAAGTGTCCCGAATGCGGCCGACCTCGCTGGCGTATTCCGAGAGCGCATCACTTTCTCCCTCGAACCAGCGCTGCGCCGCCTCAGCAGCGGCAAGGCCGAGATACAGCGCGTTGAACAGGCCTTGCGCTGCGATTGGATCGAATGCGAGTGCAGCATCGCCGGTCGCCAACCAGTTCTCGCCAGCGGCCGTTTCGAGCCAGGCCCCCTGCGCCGCGCAATAGCCACGTTCGCCTTGATCCCAGCCGGGATCAAGCAACAGACCTCCGAGCATCGGCAATCGTCGCGCCCGCGCAAGCAGCATCGGGAGCGTTCGGCCGTCGCGGGCGGCAGGCAAATCGGCGTCCGTATGGAACGCCAGAATACCCGCTTGCTCCGGTAGTGGCGCAGCATACCACCATCCGTCGGCTTCGGGTTCGACCTGAACAGTGCCGGCGGGTAGCGCGACGCCCTGGGCGCGGATCCAGGCACAAGTAAGCCTGTCGTCGACGTGACGAGGACCGCTAACCGCCGTGAGCTGGCGCGACCCGCGCCCGGTCGCGTCGATCAGGAGATGGCTTTCGGCTCGATACTTCTTTCCCTGCCGTTCGAATGTGACCAGCCAGCCCTCCACCACGCGCTCGACGCGCACCACCTGTGCCGGCGACAATAGGGTGGCGCCGCGCCGCGATGCCTCGTCGCGCAGTTGCTGTTCGAATACGACACGGTCGACTTGCCAACCGTGGCCGTCGGGACTCGCCAGAGCGTCGCGAATCTCGGGCTCCGCCCCGCCCCATGCGCTGCGCAGCGCATGTCTGGGAAGATGTCCGCTGCTCACGAATGCGTCGAGCAATCCCATGTCGGAGAGTAGACGCTGGGCGGCACCCGGCAAGGACTCGCCGATGCGCCAGGCCGGCGCTGCATTGGCTTCGAGCAAGAGCACGCGGCGGAACGGCGCCAGGTTGAGGGCCGCGACCGACCCCGCCGTTCCGGCCCCAATGATGATGGCATCGAACTCCAAAACCTACCTGACCTGGACCGGCAGTCCGCCCGGGAAGCGGCGCACCTTCTCGATATCGGAATGATCGGCTCTCGTTGCGGAAGGCGCAACGCCGGGAGCGACCGCTGCAGCATGCGCCATCACGGCTGCAGGCAAAACGTGCTGGTCTTCCACTTCGATCACGCGCGGAAACGCATCAGTGTCGGTCGGTCCGGCGAGTGCCTCGACAACACCCAACTTGCCGAATTCGCTGACCATATTGTTGATCTGGATGACGTAGTTCGGGTTTTCGATGGGCGCGATCCACCTCGCACGTTTGGCGAAGGCAGCCTTGCGGACGTCAATGCTTTCTTTGTCGTTCATGATGATGTCGTAGCTTGCCCGGCTCACGACTTCGTTCGGAACCCGCGCAGGCCAGAACGTCGGGGCGTATGGATCATAGGATTTGTCGTATCCCCCGAGGCAACTGGCGGTATCAGTTTGCCATGGCACCGCCATCCAACGGGTAAGGCCGCCGGCCTGCTGTTGCCAAAGCGGACCGTTGGGCGTCCTGACACCGTCGATCGTAAGCGTCCTGCCGAGCTTGGGTGGAATCCAGCCCGTCGGCGCGTGAAGAATGCGGAATGGCGCCATGTACATCGTCGCGGTCCGCATCGGCCATGTCATCTCACAGCCGGGATGAAATGCATCTGCGAGGCAGAATTCGAGCGCAGCCCGGGTCAGCACGTCGCCCTGCTGCTTCACCGGGACGTCCTCGATAGCCGGTGGCGGCCGATGGTTCGGATCGTAGTCGGCTTCGAACTTTCCTTTCGCCCATTGCGCAAGCATGAACAGTTGCAGATCGCTCAGCGCCGCGTTCTGCCGGGGTGTTGGCGCCGCCGGAATGTTCATGGCGTCGCCGTACATCCACGGCCATGGCTTCGGCGACCACGAGTCGACATCGAACCGCCGGAACGCGCTGGAGATCGTCTGCCGCTCCTGCGCATGTTCCGGCGCCGCACTGGAGAGACGCACAAGCGCCTCGGGCGAAGTCAGATCAAACACGCCCTGCCAGCCGAAGCCGGCGGCGAAACCGGCATTGACCCATTGCAGGCCAGCCAGACGCTGAAGGATCGGCAGGATGTCCTGCGTGAATGATGGGCGCTCGGGCAGCGGCAGAGCGTTGGTCTTGACCGCGACGTCGCGCATCAGATCCCACATCGTGCGCACCGACTTCCGCCGCGGGCCGTAATTGGGCGGAGCAACTACGACCCATGCCGGCGTGACGTCGAGCGCCTCGCCGTCAAGGCTGACGTCGGCGTTGACGGGCCCGTCCGAGGTATCGTCGAACCAGCCGTCATTGTTGGCGAAGTCCTTTGCAGGGCTGCCGTCATGCGAAGCAGATACGCCGCGACCGCCGAGCACCAGCAGACGCGCGGCTGCATCGGTGGAGATCTCGCCGAGGTAAATCTTCCTGTCCATGAACGCGCCGCTATCGAACAATTCCGGCTTGGCGTTCGCACCGGTCACCGAGCGCAGCCCAGGCAGAATCGATAGTTTGCTCCGATCGGCGACACCAGAATTACGAAGCGTGGTCGCCGGGGCGGACACCGCCTCCGGGATATCGAGCGCCAGTTGGAATCCGTACCAAGCCGCCTTGGCATTTGCGAGTTCGACATGCCAGATGATCGTTGCGCTGGTACCTTCGCCGCTCAATTCACGAACGATCTCTCCGGCGGCGTTCACTCCATAAATTCGAAAGCGGGCAGCCTGCCGCTTCAGCGCGCCGGTCTTATCGCGATAGCAGCCGGCCGGAAGCGGCGGCGGATCCGGCACCTCGGGACCCACAACAAATTCAGACTCGCTGTTTCCGACGCGTGCGACGCCGATCGCCGGATAGATCACGGCACGGACGATCTGATCTGCTGCTGCGCGGTCGGTCATGATTGTCTCCCCGGAATGCGCGAAAAGAGGGACTCGATTTTGTATCCCCGCACCGGATCGGTCGTTGCCGATCGCAATGCCATGTTCGAACAGTCGTCCTAACCCATCCTGTCTTGAGTCGATTTCGGGTAGAGATTCTCGAAATCATTCCCAAAGAGGAAATTAGTGAGCGAGACATTGATGCTGATGTCGAGCGAACGCACGTGATGCCACCATCCCACCGGTATCAAGAGCGCCTCGCCCGGCTGCAGCACGATGTCGATGATCTCCGCCTCGGCAAATCGCGGATAATTTTGTAGATCCGGGTCCTCGGCATCGACCTCGCTAAAAAAGCTCTCGAAATTATAGACCAGATGCAGCGCGTCACTGGATATCATCTTGACGCGTTTGCGGCCATAGACCTGTGTCATGAATACGTTTAGCCGATCCCGATGAAGCGGCGAGACCGCGCCCTTCGGTCCCAACCACAAGAATTGTTTTTGCTCCCGATCACCCTCGCGGAAGTATTCGGGGAATGGCCAGAAATCCTTCAGCAGCGGACGGATCTTCTCATTGTCGAGCAAGCGGTCGTTCGCCGTCAGATAATATTGATTTGTCTCGCGGCCCTGCTCAAGCTGGTCGATATATTCGGCAAACCGCACCTTCTTCGTGTGCCCCTTCAAGAACACTTCATAGACCGGATGTGTCTTTCGGTTCGACTGGATCTCCACGATGACGTCACCGTACTGCTTTCTGAAATAGTCGGGGGTCCACAAGCCGAACGCCGGCCAGCGCTCGATCAGATCGGTAATGATGACCGGCCTGTTGCGGCAGTAATATTCCAGATGAAACTCCTCGCGCGACAGATCGCGGCGCCGTTCAATCGAGGAGTTCGTGGGGTCCTGGTGAAAAAGGGCACGCCTGACATCCAGAAGCGCTTCGAGATTTCCAACGCGGCGGCCGAGCGGCTCGGCCCCGCGGAAGATCGGATCGATCGTTACCCGATGAACGAGATCCTCCGCTTGGGTCGAACTGAAGCCCTTTTCAGTCATCACCGTTCCGATCTCCGACTTCGAAACGCCGCGAAGCAGGTTACGAGCGATCCAGGCGATCCACTCTTCCTGCTGTACCGAACTCATCTGCTTCATTTGTGGGCACGTTGCCGCTATGGCTCAAGTCTTGGTCGGCAACAACGCATCCTCGGGCGCCGCGTCCGGTTTTCCCTTCCGCGCGGAGGTCGGCAACAGGGCATCCTCGGGAGGTGCGTCTGCGCGCGCAGCCGTCGGCAGCAATGCGGATTCCGGATCGGAATCCGGCTTTGCCGCTGTCGGAAGCAGCGCGTCCTCCGGATTGGCATCCGGTTTGGCTGCGGTCGGGAGCAGCGCTTTCCCGGGATTGCCGTCTGGCTTCGCCGAGGTCGGCAATAGTGCATCTTCGGGAGTTGCGTCGGCTTTTTTCGGCGGATTAGAATCAACCGGCATGTTTAATGCTCCGATTTTGTCGGGTCGGACACGCGGAACTGCTCGCGAGGTGCCGTGATGAAATTCATTCTTTTGAAAAATCTTCTTGATCAATAGCATCGGAATTGAGATTGCATGTCAATATATTTCTACCTTTGGTCTAGCTTCCTGTCCTGCGCTCCGGGCTCCAGAAGGACTGAAGCCCCCACCAGCATTGACGCAATTCTCGAAGCTCTGTGCGAACTCGACGGCGGCCCATGCAACCCGCCGGGTGGCAAACCGAACCGCCGCTTTTCCACCGCGCGGACGCTGGCAGCCTGTTACCATGTTCGAAATGGTCCGCCCGGGATGATCGCTCGGTGACAATCTGGGCCGGGCGATTACCAAATTCCCGCTTTGCGAGCGTTCGGCGGAAGCGTCATGCGCGATACAATGTCATCGCGCATGAAATAGTCCAAAATCGTAGGTTGGCGCACAAAATGTGCAAATGGCGGAGAGAGTGTCAGTCAATCCCCGTTGAAAGATAAGGTATTTTCGAACTCGCGAGATCGAAACCTACCAATCAAGCAACGGCGAAAAAATGTCATTGCCTCCGACAAAGCGGACGCCATGTCTCCCTCATCGATCTCTCGCTTACCGGTGACTCAAGATGGCTGGACGTCGTGCATAAAGCGATCAAGTTCACGTCCGGGATAGTAGCTTCCTCTGCTCGGTTCTCGCCACTATCGACCTTGCAGTTGCTATCAGCCGGCTCAATTGAGACGTTCCAGAATTGGCTTACTGATTTTCACGCAGAATGGGATTTGGCCTTGGAACAGGAAGCGTACGTTATTTTGCGCAAGAGTCCGTCCGGGACGCCTAGCGAGAAGACCTTCGGCCGGCTGGTACCGAACGTTCAAACGAGAGACGCTCGCGCGATCGCCGGACCCGGACGGGTGCCCCCGCTGTCGCCACCAAAGTTGCAACACCCCTAAAAGCTGTTGATTCTGCAACCGATGGGTGGCATGGTGACAGTATTGCGCCTTTAACGGATATTTCAGTGGGATAGTCGCGTGTTTACGGCGAGATACAGGCATGCGGTTATCCCGCTCGAACGCTTCGCCTCAAGGTCAGCCGAAATACTGCAACTGCGCGACGCCATTGATGTTGCGTGCGTATCTTCTTGCCAGCCGGACAAGCAGGCCTTGTATGCACGGCATCGTGCGTTCGTCGCTGTGCAAGAGATCTCCGCCGTGAGCGGACGGTTCACATGAGTGCCGGTCTCGGAAAAGTCTTCGAAAGCTGGAGGCAGCATGCGCCTGCATTCCTAGTCAACATCGAAACGCCGGCAGGCGTGACCGGATCCGGAATCCAGATCGATCTGCATCATATCGTGACCTGCGTGCATGTCGTTTGCAGAGAACAAGACGCGTATGCCTACAAGGAGCAATTGGGCCGCTTTCCCGACGCCCTCCGCGAGGTCGTATCGATTCGCTGCGGCCGCTTCGCGAGCCAAGGCACCGTCGTCGCGCAGCACGAAGAACTGGACCTTGCCGTCTTACGACTTGCGACTCCGCGTCCAGGCGTCACGCCGCCTTTGCCCCTGGAGGCGGGCCTTTACGACAACGTCTGCGTCGTCGGCCTGAAGCGCATGGCCGAGCGTCTCGACGTACTCTTGAATCCGATAAAGATCGAAGTACCGCCTGCGTCCCAGGGCAACACCCGGACACAGCAGAAGCATATCTACGGGGCGGTGGAAGGCGCGAGCGGCGGCGGGGTATTCGCCGAGCAAGGTGGAGCGATAGGATTTCTGGGAATTGCCACGCTCGGCGGTGAAGGCTACTTGATGGGATCTTTCATTCCGGTGGAAGCGGTCCTTGAATTTGTCCAGCAGAAACTGGGGATCCAGCATTGCTCGCCGTCCTATAATTCAGCGCATGCTTTGTTGGCGCGTGGGGTCGCTCCAACCTGGGAGTTTACCGGCAGCGCCCCGGAACTGCGGCTGCCGTTTACTGCAATCGCCCGCGACGAAACAGACACCACGGCAAGCGTGTCCTTCATATCGCGCCGCGTCGTTTCGGCCCGCGAGGCCAGGCTGAAGTCACAGCAACGAATTCTGCCGGGGCATTGGCGGCTCCCGGCATGGTCGGACAGCATTGAAGACGCCGAGTCCGCGATTCGCAACCTGGGAGCGCTCGTCGGCACCAGGTTTCGGCTGCCGACCCCGGATGAACTCGAAATTTCGTGGCGGGGATCGGATTCCAGCAGGGCGATCGAGGGACGCCCGACGACCCTATCGGATTTCGCGGTAAACGGCCGCGGTATCGAGATTCCACCGCCTGGCATGGCTGAGTGGGCAAGAGACCGTAATGGCGTCGCTTTCGCCTTTGAACGAAACGGCGACGGCGGCGCTTTATCGATGGTGGCGGTGCCGCTCGACCAAGCTGCCGTCTGGCAACCCTGTTTCCGCATGGCTTTCGACATCGAGGGGACATGACGTCGTTGCCATCGGATAGTGCCGGCGGGAGCGAGCCGTCAGGCAACGGCCCCGATCTGCCTCCCGCCGCACCATTGCCGCAGGCCGAACCAACGACTGAGCACAAGCCGGCAGCGCGCCCATCGGAGGCAAAAGCCGATCCAGCCGATGTGCAAAAAAACACCAAGGACAATGAGACCGATCTGACCAAAAAGGCGGCCGACGGCAATCCGAAGAACGACTTGTCGGACAAAATGGTCGGCGGCCGCGACAGCGGCAGATTGGACACCAGCCTGCCGGTCGAGCAGGAGCGGCTCGTCTATCATCCATATAGACCACCCGCAGCACGGTCCCATCGTCAGCCCGCGCGAGCAGGAAGTCACTTTGATCTTCTGCGCGAACGTCTGGAGGAAATCGTCGCGCGCGACGAAAGCGAACCCATCATTCTGTTCGGGTTGCGACACGATCGAAGCTTTCCGTCCGAAATATCGGCGCAGATTGGACTGGATGATTTGTACGTTCGAGCCGATCAGGGCGGATGGCCATCGCTCAAACGCAGCAATTTCGACGATCTCGTCGCCAATTTTGCAGCCGCGGCCGACGGAAATGAGGGCGCGACATTCATCGACTGGATACCGCTCGCGGAGATCTCCGGCGAGATCGGCCGTATGATCGAGGGATTCTATGATGACAGGTTGCGAGAATTCGAAGCGCGGCTGAAGGAACGACGATTCCGTCTATTCCTGATCGTCGTCATAGACAGTCCAATCGCCTTGTCGACCGTGGTGGAGACAAACCCCAGGATACGGTGCCTGCCCTGGACAGATCTGTGGCTGTCCAACTTTGCCGGCACCCACAAACTGTCGGCAAATACGCTGTATGCCAGGGGCGGCGCGAAACTCCGGTTGGCCGCCACATGGTGCGGATATCAGGATGACGACTACGAACTCAACTTGAGTCGAACGCTGGAGACGATACGCCCCGGGAACGTAGACTATGTGATCGCCGAAATCGAAAAGGCACTGGAAACTGCCAAAACTCGCGGCCCTAACGCAACAATCGGCGAGCAATCCCGCAAGGATCTGTCGAAATATCTGGGCGCGGGGGAAAACTCACTCGCGAATGATCCCGTCAAACAGGTCATGCTGTCGGTGGCCGTTTTCGCAGGCGGCACCCGCGTGCGTGAGTACTACCGCGTTTGCCAGAAACTGCTGCCCGACGGGCCCGCCGAAATCCTGCGTCTTCCGCTTGTCATACGCGAAGAAATCATCCGCAAGGCGGAACGCCTCGACCAGGAGCCGGCGCCGTTACCTGGATGGAGCGTGATCTTCGACATGGAGCGTGACAATGCCCTTGGCGAATTGGGCATCCGCCTAGGCCAGGGGCAAGCTATCGAACTCGACGGCAAATGGAGGGGTGCCGATCTCAAGCAGGTCATCGCCCGAACCTATCCCGGGCTGATCGCCACGTTGATGGAACGAATTCACGAGAGGCGGCTGTTCCTTCTGCTATCGGAAGCCGAATCGAGCCTTCTGGCCAAAATCATTTGCGAGATACGCGACGCCTGTCAGGAGGGCTTCGACGATCGTGAGCTTGCTATGGCGCTGATCGGCGCTCAGCGCGGCCTGAGCGATCTCGGCACCCCGCATGAGATCGTCGAAACATTGTATCCCGGTCACGACGCTGGTCAGGTGATAAAGCTCGTCGAGAGCATCGGTCAGTACAAATTTATCGCAGATTCGCTTGCGGCGATGGGAACGCCCGATCCTGAGCTGGAAAAGCACCTTCTTAATCTCAAAGGAATTTTTCCCGAGGTCACCCCGGAGAATTTCGCCGCCAAGTTTGAAGCTCTGCGTCAGCGCCTGCGGGAAGAATCCGTGCGGCGGCTTACACGACATCTAATACGGATGCGCAAATCCAGCAACGAGTCAGAGCAAAATCGGCCGATCGTCCCAAGCATGCTCGACATCTTCGAGCAGTTGCTTCCGACCGAGACATATGTCGCGCTGCTGACATACATGATCGCGACAACCACCGAAGTTGACCCCCCCGATATCGGAAAACGGCTGCGAAAGGAATATGCGCGCGCCAACATCGAAGAGATGGTCGACATTGTTCTCGCGATCAATCAGCGTCTCAAGCAGGCACTCAATTATCAGGACGCGCCCCACAAGAACTGGCTACTTGCGTTCGGTCCGGACCGCAAGGGCAAGGCTCATGATGACCGAATACGCTCCCTCGCCGTGTTCATCTGGGACATCGTCATCAATTATGACGTGCTTCGCAGTACGGTCCCCTATCAGCGCATGAAGCACTTGCGCGTCGTGCCGCATATCTTCGGAGACATTGGCAGTGGTACGGGCTCCGCCTCGGATTCCGACACCGCCCCGGAGGGCGAGAAGGCCGCCGCCACGATCGCAACTCGCCTGATATCGGGCTTCCTCGACCACGATCCAGCCGACTGGCTGCGCGCAATGGCCGTGATCGAGAGCATTTTTCAAGATGTCGGACGCTTCGATCTGGCCGACTACGTTCAAAACCGGATCGAGGATACGGTTTGGGTCATCATGACGGGTGCCGCCGAGGCCGACTGGATTGCGTTGCAGAACGAGAGGGATTCGATCGCCGGCGATCTTCTCGTATCGCTCACGGCAAGCCTCGACCTGGGATTCGAGCGAAGATTCGATTTCACCGCGCAAAAGGTCGCCGACGCGGTCATCGACAACACGTCCGACTCCAGATGGCTTTCGCTCTATGGATTATTCTGGCCCGCGATGATCGCGCACTGGCGCTTCGCCGCCTTCGGGCTCGAGCCTTTCGTGCCGGGCTTGGAGCCGGACCGGCAGTTCCGGCTGTTCCTCGACCAGCTCGTCACGACAGCTCCGAAACGCTCAGGCTCCTATCGCGACGGGTTCAATGTTCTTGCAGAGGCCGCGGATCAGTGCGCCGACAAGGCTGACACCATGGCTGCGACCGCCAGTGCCCATCTCTATCGCAAGAAGGCGGACCGGCTGCGCGGCCTCGCAAGATTTTTCAGCGCTCACGCACTGGATGTTCCGGTTGTCGTCCAGTGAGACTTGGAGAAACCATGAGCAACGAGCTTGAACCTCTTATCCGAAAGATAGAAAAGCGATCGATGGCCCGTCCGGGCAGGATGGTCGTTCCGATCGATAAGAAAACCGGCAAAGCCGTGAGTGAAACCGGACTATGGGCCCAGGCCCAGTCGCTGCTCAGGGACATCGTCTTCTACGAGATCAACGTCAAGGAATCCTTTGACGTCAACAATGCACGCGCTGCGATCGCCGTGTTTCTGACAAACGAGCGATCGGACATCGAGTTCCGGATCCGCGTCCGCGCACAACCCGAGTCCGCTGTGGCCATCGCAGAAGCGCTGCATGATCGGGAGCTGACTCCCTCCGAAGTGCTGTTCAAGACGATCAAGAATTATCTCGGCACGTTGCTGGAACAATCGGCAAAGGAGGGACCGGCCTCCGATGTCGAGCGCATTTCATCCAACAAGCGGCAGTGGCAGGCCGAAATCGAAAGGGTGATCGCCGCAAAGCTGAAGCTGGACGTCGACATCATATTCGTCATATCTCAGCCGATCATCGATACCGACGTCACGATACGGGTGACCGCCATTCCGGTATCGCCAAACGATGCGCAGCATACCCAGTTCCCCATTACCGTGTCGGTGATTCTCGCTCGCGCGCAGGCTCGTACGGAAGATGCGCTGCCGCGGTCGGACGAGGAACGCAAGCGCCTGATCCAGGACGTGACGACCAAGGCCTTTCGCGACCGCATTTCGCTTTATCAGTACTGGTTCAAGCCTGGCGACGTCCGCAATGAACTTGCCAAGGCGCTGGTCGAGGTCCTGGCCCGCTATGCATACAGCCTCAAGTCGCTGACGATAGATCCGGTCGAACCTCCGATCAGTTCCGAGGAACAGATTTCCGACGACGTGAGCTGGACCGGACGGTTGGGTCGTCCGATTCCGTTCCATATCGAGACCCGGATCCGACTGCTGCCGACCGGGGCCGGAATATATCACGCCAGGAAACTGCCCAACCGAAAGGAGTGGATCAAGGCGGAAGTTTACGCCGCGCTGCAGTCCGCGATGCACGGCCGCGACTTCATCGATCTGACGGCCGCGGCGGAAAGCGAGGTGCACAATACCGTGCATCGGCGATTGAACGAGCATGCCCTTAGCATCGGTCACGATGTCGACACCTTTGTCGCAAGCGCCGCCATTCCGGAGAAGATGTGGCTGAAGCCGGTGACAATCGGAATCGAGCGGCGCGTATACAAGACCAAGAACGAGCTCGTTCCGGCCGAGTTCGAGATTGATCTCGTGGTCGAATTGCCGTCGCTGGTGCGGCTAGAGCAGCTGATCCAGTTGGACAAGCAGTATCGCACCAACGGTCCGCCGGAGGGCGCGAACACGGCAATCAGGGCCGCGATCGTCGAAGCTGCCACGCGGGCGGCTTCGCGCGCGATGTCGCAAATCGAACCGGGAGATTATTTCTCCAAGTATGAACGATGGGAGATGCCGGTCGACGACATTCCGGATGGCGGCCAGCAAAACTATGTCCGCAACCAGCTTGTTCGGGCGATACGTGCCGAATTGAAGAGCGAATTCGGCATCGATTACTGCAAGGTGAACCCGCGCCGCGTCGATAGCCGCGTCGCGGCAATCATCAAGCTGATCCAGGGAATCGGCGACATCAACATTGCAGTCGATGCCGAGCCGAGCGACTCGCAGGGGCCGGACGAGGTACCCAAGATCAAATTCGTCTATTTTATTGGCAGCGTCGCAGCGGATCAGTTAGCCGCCGTGATCCAGCGTGGCGAGAAACCGATTTCGGAGGAGCAGCTCAAGAGCAACTTGCTGGAATGGACCCGCGAGGCATTGCGCGACCGGACGATGCGCGAACTCTATGGTCTGGCGTCGCTGCAGTCATCCAACCTGCTCGTACGCAAGCAGGTCGAGGACCATGTCGCTCAGCAGGCTAGCTATCACTTCGGCGTCGTGATCGGCATCAAATCCGTCGACTTTGCACGCACCAAGCAGGACGACGTTGAGCGCGAAATCAAGGGATTGCGCACACTCGAACGCGAGGCGCAGCTGAAGAATGTGCAACGGACCATCGCGGCGTTCGGCAAGGAATCCGATGACGAGGCACGGATGAAGTATCTCCGCTCGCGCCAGGGGGTGCTCCGGGACCTGATCGAGAAAAACCCCCGGGAAGGCGCGGAGGATTTTGCCCGGCTAGAACGACACGAAAAGGAGTTGAACAAGATCGATGGCGACTTGCAGGCCACTCGTCGCGGCCACGCCAAGGATTCGATACTTCAGCTTCAGGCCTTGGGTCGCCCGGAGAAGCCCGCAGAACCAGAGAAGCCCGCAGAAGAAGAACAGACTCCACCGGAGGCGGAAGAAGCCAAACAGCCGCGCAACACCAGCCTCTAGGACCCGACACGAAAGGCGTCTTGCGGCCAGCTACCTTTTGCGCGCCGCGCGGCCTATGGACTAGAAGCGCGGGCTGCAATACAACCTGAGATGAGAACATCGAACGACCGGAAAAATGGGGCTCACGGACTTGGGCGCACTTATCAAACATCTTTGGCGTCGACTCGTGACGCATATGCTGATCACCCCTTCCGTGGCCATGATCGTCGCCGCGCTGATCGCCCTGTCGCTCGCCTCTGCGGAGCGAACCTTCGAGGGAATGCGAAGCTTCACCGGCAGCCAGACCCTGAGCGCAGGGGTCAGCGTCCTTATTACGTTCGGCGTCCAGATGCTGATGCTTGTTCTGGCCTGGCGTATCGGTGACGCCTACGCCACAGGCGGCGCCCCGATAATGCCAGGAGCGGCAAGGGCGCCGTCGTTCTCCGCACGCGGTATCTGGCGCGCGATGTCGCGTAGTTTCCTGGTGCGTAATTTCCTGTTACTGGCGAGTTTTTTCATATGCGCCGTAATTTGCGTGTTTTTTTCGTTCGATGCATTCTACCAAGGCATCAGTTCGGAAGATCACCGGACCACGGTGTCGAACGATGCCGCAAAGGCCATCGTTCGCAAAATCGATACCGAGTTGGGAAGGAAGCTCGAGGTTCGTCAGAACGAGATTGCAGACAAGCTCACAGCCGGCAGCGATCAGGAAGAATACGCCAAGCACATCAAAGCCATTATTGCCACGGCCGATGATCCCGCGGTCATCGAGATCTTCAAGGCGCGCGAGGCTGGCCGCCGCAAAGACAACGAAGATCGCCTTACCGCGCTCAATGAAGCCAAGAAGAAGGCTCAATTGAAGATCAACGACGCCGATCGGGTGCGCAAGGAGGCGGTGACCGCAAAGGAGAAATTGGAGACCGATCTGGAAGCCAGCAACAAGGAACTGACCAAGCTTCAGGAACGACAGGCTGTTCTTGATCGGGGCATCGCCGACAGGCAGGTCGAGATCGATAAGGCGCAAACACTTAAAGACAAGGAAGACACGGACGGCAACGGAAAGTTCAAGAAAGACGGCGAGCCGAACTCGGGAAAAGGCGAGAAGTACCGAAAGTATGAGGCAGCCTGGAAGGATCGAATCAAGGAGAAGGAGACTCTCGAGCGGGAGAAGCGCGAATTCGACCGCGGTGTGACGACGAAGGCCGCTGCACGAGACAGTCTCAAGAAGCAGATCGCGACAGCGGAGCTTGATGTCGCCGACGCCGAAGCCGGACTAAAGACCGCGCAGGCTGCGTCTTCCGATCCGCAATCCGGACTTGACGCGTCCGAAACTCAATCATTGCCGGGCCCAGCAAGCCTTCCAGTCGAAAAAGCAAAGCTGCAGGCCGCCCAGGATGTATTCGGGACGGTCCGCACCAAGGACAATTGGGCCAAAATCGAAGTCCAATGCAATGCGCTTCTGAGTCTGCTTCGAGAGCCGCCTGAGGTTCGAGAAAAGACGGCAGCTCTGCGTTGTTCACCCCCGGTCGCGATGCGGGCATTGGCAGACGATCTCGCCACGCTCGTAAACCGCCGCGCGGAGTTCAAAACCGTGTGCTCCGACGCCGTTGGCTCGAAATCCCAATTTGCGGAGTTGGTGGCTCATGGATGGACCTGCCTTCGGGCAGCGCAACTTGATGATAAGGCCCTGGAAGACCAATTGCTCAGCGTAAGCCAGGAGCAGGACAAGAATGCGCACACATTCACGCGAACAATCAAGGCTTTCGAGCGCGGCGACACCTTGGCCTATATCGCGGTCGTCATCGCGGTCTGTCTGGACGGTTTGATATTCCTGTGCGGCATCTGGGGCGCATACTCGAATATCAGCCAATTCGCTCGACATGCGGACGAGACTGCCGGGGAAATCGACAAGCATGCGGGCATGATCATGAGCATGGAGATTCGACCTGAAAGGCTGCGCCCCGCTGGAGGCTGGCCGGAGCCGGCAGAAGTGTACAAGGCGCGCACATTCATGCGCCACCTTGAACTATATCATAATCCGGCCCGGCCGGGATTCGATGGCGCGATCAACGTGTCCGGCCTCAGCGAGCTGGAACGCGACGCCGTGAAATCGGTGTTCGCGATCGGCCCATTCATGCAGCTTCTCGACAGGTCCGGGACATGGATCGTATCGAGGCCTCTGATCCGATATCTGACTCGAATTGCGGCAAGTTACGACCACGTGCAACGCCTTTACAGCAATGCCAGCGAGCCGGCAGCGACGGTGGTGAACCATCAGGCCGAGCCGATCGCAAGCCCAGGCGCAGACGTCTCTTTGAGTTCATACTGGGCCAATGCAGCTCGCGCGGCAAACGGTCAGCGGATCGTGAGCAACAGCGGAACGAAGTCGGAGGAGGAACTGATCGACCATGGCTTCAGGAGATTTGTCGAGGACTCGGACCTTGCCCGCGTAGTGGCAAACGATAATCCCCTCGTAACGCTGGCCAAAGAGGACGAAGTTCAGCAAGGCGAGTTGCTGAAATCAGGTGCGGACTGAGACTGGGGGGCGTTTGCAGGCCTTGTTGGTCAGGCCTTTCGTGATCAGGCCTGGTGTGGGCATCAGACCGGGGGGTCAGCACTTTCGGCGACCCCTGCAGCGGCTTCATCTCCGCGCGACATCTCGTCGATCAGACGTCCCAGTTGCTTGAGAATACCGCTCACGGATTTCAGGATCGCGGGATCCAGTGGCGCGAACGATCCCGCCTCATTTGGAGCGAAGGCCTTCATGATCGCATCGAGTTCTGCCGCTTTATCAGGCGGCATCAATACGTCGGCGCAGCCGATCGATTTCCATACCAGTGTATCGCCGCGCAGGTGAGCGGCGAACGGGACAGTCATAGAGCTCAGACCGCTGATGACATCGATTATCCGCTGAAAAAACTCCTCCGCTTCGCGCTCGAGAACCGCCCATTGGCCGGGATCGTCGAGCATAGCCGCTACATTGATCGGCAGAAATCGAGCAAGGTTCGTGATATTGAACTGCTCCGAACGCCGGTTGCTCCAGAGTCGCTGTACGACGGCGGTGGGGAGCGTCGCAAACCACTCCTCGACAACACCCGAAAGATCCGGATCCGTCGAGAACAGGTCGGTGTGCTGGATTGCAGAGCCGCGTCTTGCGGCGGCAACCGCTTTGTCCTGGGCTTCCAGAACGCGATGGCCCTTCGTCTCGAACCCCACCGTCGCAGATGAGGGAGGGTCTCCGAATAGACCGGCGGTCGGTGACGGCCTCAGCAGTTCTTCCTTCAACTGTGCGGTCAGAGCAGACCGGACCTCGTCCGCAATCGCTTCCCAAGCGACCGGTGCGAGATGATGGAGATCGGCCTGCCAGCACAAGATCTGCAGCTGAAGCCCTTCCAATGGAACGATGGATGCCTTCAAAGCCTGGTGTTCGTTCCACAACAACTGGACTGGACGCCGGGGTAGCGAGCGCACGCATAACAACAGGATGTCATGAATGTCGATCGGGCCGTCAAATTCCCAGGATATCAGGTCAGCCGGGCTCGAAGGACCGCCATTTCTTGGACGTGGGAAAAACCAGCCCCTGGCGATCGGCCTTTTTGCAGTGGCGGCAACCGAGTGATCGCGGTCGAACGCGATGGAGCAGCCCATATAGTTCTGGACGTTGTCGTGGAACGTTCGCAAGAACGGATTGGGTACTTTCGTGTTGAGACGGCCCGAGAAAATATTGCGCCACACCAGAAGAATGACGGACTCATGGTCCATCGGCGACAAGGAAGCCGGTGGTGTTTTCGCGCCGCTGGTAGACAGTCTGTCGGCTCGCGCAATCAACTCCATCCTCGACGTCATTCTTGTCGAGGGTTCCAGAGGGCGAACCTCGATGCATCGCGCGCCCCCGTAAGGCCAGACCTGCTGCGAAGGTCCTACATGAAGTCGGCCGCCGGCATCGGCGATCGGCGATATCCAGATTGCCTGTACATGATCCTGCGGCCCAAGGCGCAAAATGTCCCTCGCATAGCCATGCAACTCTCCAACGTCGGACCATTCCTTGCGAGGGTTTGGAAGCAGTCGGACCTGCATGTTCTGCTTTGAGTGGTCTTCGTGTGCATCCTCCCGTGCGTAAGAGATGCAGATCAACGTTTCGTCTCCGACGTGTTCGGTGCTGAGCTCAAGTTGGACACCAACTCCACCGCCCGTCTGATGGACGGTGTATCGCGAGCCGGCATTGGCCGGCAGACTCAACACGCCGTCCTTTGGCAACTCCCAATACTGGTTTCGCTTCGCCGAAGCCCTCGGCCCCAACTGGTCAACCACGTCCTGCTCGCCAATCAAGGTTGGAGGGGCGGTGTCGCCGCATGAAATCAAGAGCGCTCGTGTATCGGGAAACCAGGTGGCGTAGACGGCGAAGTGCATGAAGCAGCCGGCAATTGTCGGTTGAAATGAAAAAAACTATTCCATTGATACGGTAGAAGTGTAGCCTGACACAACTAAAACGGAAAGTACTTCACCTGGCCTAAATCAGAAACAGGAACATGATTTGGCGGCTGATCCACTGATATTGTTTACAGGACTGCCCGGGGCGGGCGTATCGACTCGAGTGGCTGCGCTCCGCGTTGTGCTGGAGCGGGACAATGGCTTCAAGGGATACGAGATCGAAAAAGACCTCGAAAATCCCCGCGCCGACAACGTAAGGAAGAATCGACTCGAGTTGCTGGACCTGATGATGTGCCAGGGCGAATCATCCGCCCACGGTACGCCGCTGCCACACAGGACGTGGAGCACCAATTCACGGGAGCCATTCTTCCTAGGAATAGAATCCGGAATGCAGAAAAACCGGGTTGAGGTGTGGGAGAGGGATTTCTCGTCCGCGATCCGCACCCTCGAGCAGTCCGATTACGAATATGATGGTGTGGTGATTTCGATTCCTCTCCAAATCGAACGAAGCTCTCTTGTCGAGTCTCAACTGGACTCGCTGATCCGACCGCTGCGCAAGAAGCACTGGATTGATTTCAAGGACGATACTGCCCCCTGGATCATCTTCGACCTGACTTGCTATGAGACATTGTTCTGCCAGATCGTCACCGAGATGCTCGAAAAGGAAGCCGGGTCGGACGGTCCGTATCCTGTCTTTCAAACTCCTTTTTCGTTAGCCTCGCGCCCCGATATCCAGGCAATCGCGGTAAAGTCATTTTGCCACCGCTGGCTCGGCGACAACGAACTGACACACCTGGCCAACGCCGAGCGGCAGCGCTGCTCGTTTTCCTTTCAACCGCGTGTCATGATGCAGGTATCAAGCGCCTGGGGCTTTCTCACGGGAGAGTCCGGTCCCGGAACGCGTCAGCCCGCAAATTGCAGACATCCCTCCGAAACGGCTGACGGTTTGCAATGCCCGCGCTTCCCCTCTTTCACCGAACTGCAGCGATCCGTGCTGACCACGCTCAAAGTCGGCGTTGACGTCACTACCGATCTGGACGGGCAGGATATGGCCGAGACTGTGATAGAAATCGCAGGAAAGTTCTCAAGGAACTGGAACCCAATCGGCGTGGTGGAGCCGATACCTAGCATTGTCTGGCGGGCGCCAGCGCCGAACATGTTCTGGGTACCGGAAGTGATGTCGAACGGAGCAGCGCGCAACTAAAGGATTCAGGATGAGGAAATTCGCGGGGCAGACACGTCGTTCGCGGATCGCAATGGCGGCATGCCGACTTGCCGAAATCCGACTCGTTTGCCGCAGACGACGAACCCAAAATTTTCTTCCGAACGATCCTTGCCAAGCATGTTGCTTGTCGCCCAACCATGGATTTTCTTCAACCCGACCGCCGACGAGATAGCCGCAACAGCCTGTTCGACGCCACGTCTTACCGAGCGATCATCCGCTTCAATCAATGCTGCAACGATGCGCGCGCAGTGCGGCGCTTGTTCGAGCGCACGAAGAAAACTGGCGTTTGTGCAGAAATCGGCGTCCGGCTTGCTGATGACCACCTTGCGCAGCGCCCCGATGGCGCGCCGGGTCATGGTGGTGAGGCCCGGGGTCCAGCGCAGCGTCCCTGCAACTACCTTCGCCAGTGCCAGCGTTTCCTCAATCGCGCAAATGCTGTCGGCTATTGCCGCGGGATCTGAATGCGCGAGCGCCGTTCCGGTACGCAGCGATTCGATGCAGCCGCCCGACGAAACGGCCGGCAAGGCAAGGTCCATCCCTTCTGGTCTTGGCGCATGCCCGAATGCGCAATCGACAAGGGACTCGGCGCTTTTAGCCAATTCCAGGGAAATATTTCGTTGTTGCTGCGAGGTAGCTTCGGCGACCGCCCGCCATACGCTGGAGGGACTGTGCGATCCCGGAAACGCCGAGTTGCCAAGCCGCGAGGGTCGTCCCAATACTGATGCAAAGCGTCTTTTAGCGTGCGCCTGGAACACATCTTCGTAAATTCTCTGATCGTTTATCGACCGCAAGGAAACTTCGTTTGCAGCGATTATACCGAACAGGCGTGAACTCACTTCATCCGCCCGTGCTTCTTCTGGCAGGCGGAGCATGTCGGCCGCGAGGCAGCCAGGTTGAGCCGGCGAGACATACCCGTCAATCCACTGCACCAGCGCATCGGGAATCGCCTGCGTAAATCCGGCTGCGATCGAAATATCGGGTCGCAGCGATCTTGGCAGTAGCGCTACGGCATTCGCGCAGGCGAGGAGAAACTCTCCTTCCTCCGCAAAGCTCTCGAGGCCAAAGACAGCTCGCCGCCCGCACGCAAGCGCATCGAGAATCGCAAGACTCAAGGGGGAGCAATCACGCACCCGGACTTCCGGCATCCTTGGAAGATCGAATGCCATGGCCGGCAATGCCGATCCATCGCTCGAATGGCCATCTAACCGCAGCGTGGAGATATTCCTAACGATGCACACGGCGTGGCGAGCCCACGCGGAACTATCAAAGACGATTGACTCGGCTTCGAGACTCAACGGCGCGTTGGCGAGCGAAGCCTCGGACGAGCATCGCAAGCGTGACAATGCCATCCCATAGAGTCGCTCGGGACCACGATCTGACTGATACACGATTGGACGCATCAGAACGGCGCCGCTGCGTTCCCGACGCGGCGCAAGGAGAGAACGAATTTCGTGAGGCGTGATCGGGAAACAGCGGCTCTGCGCGGAGGCAACAACCGGGAAATCTCTCGACTGAGACACGATTTCCCAATCGTCGAGATTACGCGCGCTATGACGCCGTGAGCTCGCCCAATTGGCGACCGAGAAACCGGCCAAAATTCGCGTCGAGAATTGAATCAGCGTCATTCGGGCCCATTCGTGGTGAGGCCTCTTTCTGATTTGATTCCGCTTAACGTTCAGTTAACTTGTGACGCCAGCCGGACGATGTCCGATGGCGAAGAGATTGTCAGTCCCCCCAATGAAAGATAAAGCATTTTTCTCCTTCTTAGGCCAAAACCCACCAATTGAGCTAGACCCGAAAACGGCCCTTCGCTTCTAGTCTTTTCGTCAATTCCTGTCGCCTGCGGGTTAGAGCTGGGCCCACCAAGAGTTTATCGTCACACAATAGTCGATCCTTGGCATGAAAAATTCGACACGATCAAAGCATTTGCGATCCAAATGCTGTCACTCGTGTAAGGAGCGGGCTACTCTGGTCGGCCGGGCCGCGGAGGGGGCAGACTCGCACGAATGCGCGGCGAAGTTAACGCCGCAAGAAGGTGCGCCCGAGATGTCGCGACGTTCTGCCGATGCGGCTCACGGACAACGCCGCAGCGGCTCAAACTGCGACCCCCGCCCGCGTTCAGTTGGCGATAACCGAGCCGCAGACCGTGGACGCCGCTATTCTCCATGCGGGCAAGAGACATCGCAGCGGAACTCGGAGGAACATGGGATGAGACATAATAGGACGCCGGCCCCTACGCCGCCTACCGTTGATGGAGGATGCATGCGCGGATGTGAACTAGTTCGAGGCGTCAACTCCGCAGTCGTCGGGTCGAGGTGGCAACGCGCTCGATGGCCAGCGCTATGGGCGATCGCCGCTCTTACACTTTCAGGTTCGTCTGCGTCGGCACAGACGCAAGAGAATTGCAATACTGCGCTCACGAGGATCGCCCGAAGGGCGGCCGAGAAAGCGGTCACCGATCATCGCGAGGACGCCTGTGCCGGCCTGAAGAAGGGCCCGTTAAGCATCGACAAGACGAAAGCGCTCGAGCTGCGCGCGTTCTCCTTGTGTGAGACGGGCGCGGTCATCGCCGCCACGATCGCTTTGCATGTCTGGTGCGCCACATCCGACAAGGCCTTGATCTCGGCCGACCTTGAGGATGATGTGACTGCGAGCGCATCGGCGAATCTCGATACTTGCCAGATTCTCGATGCCGACGTTTCCGCCGGGAAGTTCGCGAGCCAGACAGGAATCCAGATCGCCAACCTGAAGGACAAGCTGCGCGAGGCGGCCGGCAAGCAGATCAAGGATTATTGCAAATAGTCGGTCGGTGCCGGCGCAACGATCGACCTGCGAGCGGGCTTCGAGATGCGGCAAACGAGCAAGGCCGAAAGGTAAAAGCACAACGCCGTCAGCAATCACAGAACGATGGGCTGCACGATCGGATAAAAGGTTACCGATTCCGGCACGTGGCGGTCGAGACCACCGATCTGGTAATAATTGTCGACATATCCACCCTTGCCGGCAATCTCGGACGGGACCAGGGAGTAGAGTCCTGCGCGGGGATGTGTGCAGTATCCCGCCGAGCGATCGGGACCGCAGCTCTCGCCCGCGGCCACGAGTTTCTCAGGTTCATAACCGAACGCTTTGGCGTCGATATACACCTTCATCTCGTTGCTGTGTAGCCGCCGCATGAAATGGCCGCTCAGATAAAGCGGGCCGGCGACTAGAAGGACCAGCGTAGCGACCACCGCGAATTGACTGGAGGTCGGTCGAGCGGGCGCACCGAGGTGGCCGAACTGAGGAACCCGCATCCACCGGGATGCTCGCGATATGCCTTTGCGAACGACAGCAGCATCCATAGCAGGAGGGGCATGAACACCACGATCAGGTGCAATCCCCAAAACGATGCCAGAATCTCGTTGCCCAGCCCGAGGGAGAGGAAATTCGGAAATTCCCTGATGCGGTCCGCGAGGAGATGGAACAGCGCCGCGATAAAGAACGCCGCACCGAATACGGTGAAGCCGCGGGCGAAACCTGACGTCAAGTCCCGTCGTTCGTGCGGTATGTTGCCGGCGAACTGGATCAAGGCCTCGGCAGGCAGGAAGAACGCCACGTCGCTATCGTGGCGGCGGACCGCGATGCCGATCGTGGCCTGTTGCCCCTCGTCCCATACTCCCGCGCCACTGAAGCCGGGCTCGACGCCGCCTGCCTGCCCGACGGCGATCTGTCGCCAGGCCGGACTGGACTTGCCGAGCAACCTCGCCGATACGTGCTCGCCGAACTCCCGATCGCCACGCACGCCGAACAGGCTCAGAGCCCCGCCCTCATCGCGCTCCTGCGCGATGGCGGCGAGCACGTTGACGCCAGCCTCAGGAGGCGCCGGCTGCTCCAACTCCAAGACCGCGATATCATCGAGCGGGTTTGGTCCCATCTTCCTCCATTTAGTGACGCGGCAAAGGCACGTCTGTCGCCCCGGTACCATCGGAAATAGAAGGATGACGTGGGTATCCGCCGGCGGGGGCTCCTCCGCTTCGAGCATGCGTGGGATCGCCGCGTTGACCACATGCGCACAGGTGATCGCCACGCGAGGCGATATCAGGATCGCCATGCCGCAATGCTCGAGCGATTTCGGATCAGTGGGATCAGGACGCTTGACCTCAATGATTCCCATTGCTCTGTCGATGCTCATAATGCTCATTTTTCGAAAAGATGATTTCGGTTAATATGGCCCGACGATCCCTGGTTGGTATGATATAACAGGAGCGGCGATGACGGAATGGCTTGTTGTCCGACGCGTGCAGCCGAACCGCGGCGACCGTCGAAGAGATGCTGCGCCCATCGCAAAGACCGCAACGTCTTCGCGACCGCCGTCCGAAATCACAAATCGGGTAGCCCTTGAGCAGGCGCCGAGCCGAGCCCAACTTCCGAATCCGAACGAGATCGGAATGGTGGCGGGGCCAATGCCGGTGTCCTTGATTGCGCCGCTCGTGATCGAGGCAAAGACGGCCGATGGAGTTCTGCGCGACGCCAAAGCCGCAGGCGCTGCGTGGGGTTTGAAAATGCTGGGCGTGGATCCGAAACGCTTCAACGGTGCCGGCGTGAAGGTCGCTATCATCGACACCGGGATAAAGCGCGACCATCCGGCATTCGCTCAACTGAAGGGTGCCATAGACGAAGCCGATTTCACCTGTAAGCCGGGTGGCAGCTTCGGAAACGGCGTCGCCTTGGACACTGACGGCCATGGAACGCACTGCGCCGGGACGATCTGCGGCGGTATCGTCGATGGAGTTCAGATCGGCGTCGCGTCTAAGATCGAGAGGTTGTTCGCGGCCAAGGCGATCGGCGGGACGCGCGGCTCCGCCGCACTGCTCGACGCCCTCAACTGGGCTGCCTATACGACACGGGCCGACGTCATCTCGATGTCGCTGGGCTTCGATTTCGTCGGGTACCGGAAGTCTCTGATCGCGGCGAAAATCCACCCGGATGCCGCGACCTCGATGGCGCTAACCGCGTTTCGCGACAACATACGGGTATTCGACGCCTGGATGAACGAATTGCGGGCAAGACGAAAAGACGGTTTCGATCCGCTCGTCGTCGCGGCAAGCGGAAACGAGAGCGGCCGCCCCACTTTCGTAGTAGAAAAAGCCAGCCCTGCCGAGGCAGATAGCGTCATCGCCGTCGGCGCCGTCGACTCGGCTCTCGCGATCGCGCCGTTCTCTAATACGAATCCGACGTTCGTCGGACCGGGCGTGAAGGTGCTCTCGGCCGGCATCAACCAGTCACTGTGCGTCTTGAGCGGAACTAGCATGGCTTGTCCACACATCGCCGGGCTGGCGGCGCTCTATTGGCAGCTTGCGCGTTCCAGCGGCCCGGCGGCGACGGCCGAACGGGTCCAAAGGATGATGGCTACTAGCGCCGAGGAGCACTTCCAGGAATTTCGGACCCACGAGCCGTTCGACGTCGGCGGGGGAATGCCCCGCGCACCCGGTGTACGGACGACACCTCCAGTTTAGTTATCAGCGCTCCCCTAAGGTCGCAACTGACGTAAACTAGGATAGTCGGGCCTTCAATCGGCGGCGGGGGCGTCAATGCCTATCGACAGGCTAGCAAACGAAATCGCAAAAAATCGCAGTCTGGCGTTGAAAATCGTACTGAGCGGCCCGAGACATAGGTGACATTTCGTACCGGACACATGGGTTACACTTTTCGCTTTTTTGCAAGCGGGAGGTATGGATGCCGTGGAAAGCGAGCTCGGTTATGGAAGAACGCCTTCGT
>Ga0137404_10000217_pt1 | contig 37650 bp, 70 predicted proteins | sample CZOMad2_1_16fung_FD_108285 | JGI IMG/M metagenome (GOLD analysis project Ga0137404, IMG submission 108285) | Vadose zone soil fungal communities from Angelo Coast Range Reserve, California, USA - CZOMad2_1_16fungal (Illumina Assembly) | ecosystem: Environmental > Terrestrial > Soil > Vadose... | reverse complement strand
CTGGCATTCATCCAAGCTCAATTATCAAATTTGATGGCCAGCATACAACCGTAGGTGGATCACCAGCAGAAGCCATTACCGTAACAGGTGCATTGTCCACTGATCGTGCATTTGTGCAGATGGTAGATAATGGCACAAATAACACAACCGTGCTTGAAGCAGCCGTTACATCAAATACCCTGACCGTCACATTCAGTGGTGATCCAGGTAACGATGCAATCATCAATTACATGCTTATCAGAACAGCTACCTAATCAACATATGGAGGATGCCAACATGGCCGAGAACTACGGAAGTGCAGATGGTGTAAACGGACAAGTCGAGAATGAATCGTATTGCATGAAGAAATCATGGAATGCTCGCAATGTCGATGAAATGACAAATGCAATGGGTTATCATGAAGCATCTGATCTTGCAAATACGCCAAAAGCTCCTACTGTCATGAAAGGTGAAAAGCGCAACATGCAGCTTGAACCAAACATGCCAAAAGCGAACATGAATGATCGCAAAGGTAGTGCATATTAATTTCACGTAAGGTTCCCCCGTCTTATGGCGGGGTTTTTTTTACAAGGAAATAATGCAAAGTGATACCGCACGAATATTTCATGAAAGTAAAATCCTACTTTAATGGTGATGATAAGCGGGCATGGGATTGGTTTCAGCAAATTAATCCTGCGCTTGGTATGTTTTCACCTATCAATATGCTCAAACTCGGAAAATCCAGTGAAGTTAAAGTCTTGATTGAAAAGGAGATGCCAACATGCCGTTAGTTAAAGGAAAAGCTGCAAAAAGTAAAAAAGGATTTTCAGAAAATGTGAAGCGTGAAATGGCCGCAGGAAAGAGTCAAAAACAAAGCGTGGCCATCGCATATTCGGAAGCGGGTGAAAAAAAATCCAAACCAAAAGGAAAGAAAAAATGACCGATGAAATCACGGTATTAAGAGAAAGTCTTGTCAATGGATTAAGACAAAAATATATTGAATTTTGCACTAATCTTCATGCATTGCCATTCAATAAAAATGAACCTGCACTTTTGATTAATTATCATTTATTGGATAACGCATATTTCGCTATAGAAAGACTTGTCATGACAATGCCAGTTTCAATTCCATCAGCCGATGAAACACCACCAGAAAATCCTGATTCATAAGAATCAGGATTATGTTGTTTCGTAAAATCCCATTATGATTGCTGCTTTTGTTCCAGAAGCAGTCCATCCAGCTTCGTTATTTGAAAGCTTGACCGTAATGGCAGAAGAAGTTGCCTTGACAACCCAGTTCGCGGTGAATACTGATGCTGAATTATTTTCAGCGTTAATCAGTCCACCTTCACTTGCCACATTGACGGAAGTAGCTGGTAGTCCCATAATTCCAAAATTAGCGCCATTACTTGTACCTGTTACGCTGATATTAAAAAACAGGGTTTTTCCTATTTTTTTGGTTCGCGCGTAGTTAACAGTGGCACTCGTTAATCCATTGAATGTTATCGATCCAGAAATATCTGTCCAGGCTATATCAGCAAGATTAGCCACGGTATATGCTGTGCAATTGCCAAGATTTCCAGATTGGGGCGTACCAAGAATTGGTGTAGTAAGCGCAAAATTAGTTGCAGACATACCAGATGGCAGTGTAGAGGATATACTTGGCACACCGCCAGCAGACGTAACCAATACGCCATTATTGCCTGTAGCAAGTCCGGAAACCGCAGCTCCAGTTGAGGCATACCATGCAAGCTGGTTAATCAAACCGGAATTAACTGTGCCTGATCCTGATACACTCTGCATCGTAGGTAATGCACCTGGACCATTTGAGGTTAAAACCTCCCCGATATTTCCAAGCCCAGCAATCGATTGTAATGCTCCGGTTGCAGTAGTGCCACCGCAAATCACGGCAAAAGCAGTAAAGGTTGTCTTGCCAGTACCGCCAAATGGAACGGTAATCGTTGAACCTTCCCATGTTCCTGCGGTAATTGTGCCAAGCGTGGTAATACTCGTCGAGCCTGCATATGTGCCAGATGCTACCTGATCAAGCACTGCGCTCCATGCTTCAATGTCAGATCCTATTTCCAAGCCAAGATTAGTACGTGCCGCACCAGCATTGGGAATATCCGAAAGATTATCGGCGCTAATCAGGAAGGTGGAAGTGGGAATAACCGTAGGGACTGCGGTACTTCCAGTAACGTTTGCCCATAGGCTGTTCGCGGCAATCGGAGCGAAACTTATCGTGCCAGTGGAAGTAATCGTGCCACCAGTCAAGCCAGTGCCAGTTGCGACTGCGCTAACTGCACCACCACCTCCGGTTGTAAGCTGCACCCATGCCACACCATTCCAGTATTCATACTGTCCAAATGTGGTATTGAATCCAAGCAACCCGGTATAGGGAATGGATGGTCTTGTCGTTGTCATCCATGAAAGGAATCTTTCCTGACGACTATTTACACCAGCCGCAAGACCTACTGTTTGCAAGGTAGAATTCGTTGTGCTTCCTTGCGCAAACTGACTAAATTTTACCGTTGTGACCATGGTACGCTCCGTGTACTCAGGTTATATTTTACCCTGGAATAGCCAGTAACGATAACCCAACAAAGGCAGTCGTATCAGAAGTTTTCAGGGAAATAACATCTCCGCCATTCACAAATTTTGGTTCAATCGGTCTGAATTCAATATTGCCAGATGTAGTATTAGTGCCAGCGCTTGGTACAGTCGCGGCTACTTTATAGCCAACAAAAATATTCGCAGCGGCATTGAATGTCACTATCATGCGATATTTCTGCGAACTAACTCCAGGTACTGTATATGTTTGCGCAGTATTCGCAGCGAGCGCAAATTGGGCGCAGGTATCGCTGAATGGTTTCGCATGATCAAAATTATCGGTATATCCAGTCATGTTATAAACTCTCCATGTTAAGTTCCAAGTCTTGCATCAACCGTATATTGCACAACCAGACGTGAATTTGCTGATGCAACATTTGTATTTAATCTTACCGTAAAAGCTGTGTCAGAAGGCGATACTGTATCAGCATCAAGATCAGCACCAGCTGTCGCATTATGAACTTTTCCAGCCGTTCCAGTTTGTGATGAATAAAATGTGACGGTGTAATTATCCGAACGCATGTTATTGAAACGTTCGCTGTAATAAATAAAAGGCGCAACATATGCAGCAGTTGTGATAATGCTCGTTCCACCAACTTGAGTTGTTGTTGCTGGCAAATCACCTTTATCATAAGTCTTGCGATAGTAATATTGGCAATCAGCAAGCGCTTCGTTATAGGTCTGAGGATGAGCGTCAGCAGCAAACTGGCACGGAATAAGCGATATCTTGTCGAACACAATAAAATCGCCCATGTTGACTGCAAGCCTATCCATCGTATAAATCACAATACCCAATGTCATGGTAGCGGCAGAATCATCAGGCAAAAGCATATTGTCAAAAGAGAATCCATTGAATAAATCTTCAAGACTATATTCAGGATCATTTTCTGGCACAATGGCTGTCCATCCAGCAGCAAAAACAGGATCGCCACCTAATGTCCAGCTTACTATTGGCTCAGCTGCTCCAATGGTTGATGGTAATGTTGTTCGCCATATCAGGCGCATTTTCAGGCCAACCATAGTATTGACTGATGTATGAAGTCTTGCTTGCACAAGCGTTGAAACAATATTGCTCCAGAAAGGTCTTATCGTAGCGGGATCAATATAATTAATCAGGGCAAAACGTGTATTGGTTGATACCGCTGTTGGCTGCACTTGCAAGCCAAAACGATCAGCAGCCGCTGCCTGACCCGTTGAAAGATTATTGGCAGTTTCCTGATACAAGATTGTTTGATCAGCAATATAAACTGTTTGCGAAGTTTGAGCAGTAATTGCAACAGAATTGAACTGGAATGGATTCAGTGAAAAATCCCATCCTGCCAGTAATGACTTTCTTGGCTTCGTAATCAGATCATCTTTATATAAATGAAACAGATGATCAGTCATGCGTTCTTCCGTGATTTGCTGGAAACTTGGCAATGGTGCAACTGTTGGGTCATCCAAAGGCGTTGATTGACCAACAACCATAACATCTGAAATATCCATACTACCTGCGGCTGGCAATGCGATTTCAATATTCACAAAACTGATATTATTCAGATTGGAATTAGTTGATTGACCAAGATTTACGGCGGCGGAAAATGTTTTATAAACGCCCGTCGGAACAGTGACATTGTTAATCACTGGAACTGGTGTGCCAGGTGATTCCGGTACGTAGTTCATGCTAACCAATACAGGTGCGCTATGAGCCATGGCAACGAATGACATTGCAACTGCACCATTAGTCCAGATGCCACCATTCAGGTTAAACACTTGCCGTAGCGTTGCTGATGTCCAGCCAGCATTATCAATTCTTAAGGCATAGGCCGGAACTGGATTGCCTGGAATATTCTGATCAGCCGACCAGATAATTTGTGTCAGCGTGGTTGTACCAGCGCCAATCAATTGCAATTCCCAGCCTGGTGCAATCTGATATGTTCCAGCGCTGGAAATTGTCATGACAGGTTCACTCTGACCGGGTGGCTGGCTGAATGATACCTGCGAGAATGTAGGATTACTGATCTGATTTTCATTGGTAAGGATGGAAGTTTCCGTGATAATGCTCTGGCCTTCATCTGGCACGAAATCATTTATTTCATAAATAAGCGGATCAAACTGGCTATTGCCTTGTCTGATTTCAATTCGGTAAACCAGATTAGGATCGAAATATAAATTATCCGGTAATGTTCCATTTGGAAAAAATTGGATAACATCACCAGTCCATACCGTTTGGCCTTGTGGGTCACGAAAAACATTCTGCGGAATATATGGCAAAGTGTTCGTTAAAAAGAATGCGTAAAATTGATCATTGAGTGGTGCGCCTGTCAGATCAGGCAGATACCAGATTGGATTCGGTGCGCGTACGAATGACATTATAAAAATCCTCCGCTTATAACTTTTCTGGAAATCCTGTAAACATTTTTTCCAATCTTATATAACTTTTTCAGACGTGTAGTAGAGGAAAATTCATTTTTCTTATTATTGGAAATCTCACGTTTTAATCGTTTTATATCCATACCCAATTTGTGTTTTTGTTTCAATGTAATATTAGCTTCATTGAAAGTTTTTCTTATTTCTGTCAAATGCTGATTTAATTTTTCATTATGTTCACGCAAATATCCTATTTCACTTTCCGCTTCCTGAATTTTTAATTCAAGATCTTCTTTGCTCTTTATTCTTTCATTGGTAAGTTTTTCATGTTCCTTTAATTGCGCATTTATTTCATTTTGTCTGGCGGTTGATTCCTTTCGCACAGATGGCAATTCTGTTTTAGATTCCGCGTGTCTTTTTTTGATATCCTTGATCTGGCCTTTGGCATTTTCCATCATGCCATGCGCCTGATTGCGAATATCAACCAATTTGGCAACATGCGGATCAAGTTTCATGAATTCACGCATTAATTCATTTGGATTATGTACTGATGCTGGACTTACATCATATCGCTGACCAATGACATGCTTAACTGCTTGCGAGTCAGACATGATGTTATTACGGATAATTTCAAGCCCTGAACCTTTCTTTCCACCACGTAATGCACTTAACATATCCTTTGGCAAACGTTCGTTTTCCATGATTGACCAATATAATGGTTCTTTATATAGCGGAATGATTTCATTACGCCATCTTACTGGTGTTTTCTTAAGACGATCATATACATCTTCTGGTAAACTTTTCTCAAGAATTGAATCCATTTCTTTTAGTTTTTCACTGGCTTCATCACCGCGTTTTTTCCATGTAACATGTTCATCTTCTGTACGGCCAATCTTGTATGCTTTACGATATGCTTCTCGCATATAATCATTAACTGATTTATACATTGAAACAAAATCACCAGCAGGAATAATTTCCCTATTTTTTGCAGAAATTAATTTATCGGCAGCCGCTTTAATTTCCTTGGTATTCACATCGCCACCGCTTTCTGAAATAAGCTTATTAAAATCAGCAGTAAGTTCTTTTACTTTATGTGTGTTATCTATAACTACATTTTCATTTTCCAAATCAGATTTTATCGTGTCATATTCACCGCTAAGTTCTTCTCGATTAGCCTCAAGCTTTCCTTTTGCTATTCGCGCAGCGCGAACATCATGAGAAGCTCCGGTATCAAGATATTTGCCAAGTTCTGCTTCAGATTGATTGGCTGTTTTCTCAACTTCACCAAAATGCCTTTCAGCCGCAACGATATTTTGTTTAAGCCTGTTCACGCCTTCTTCTGCCAGTTTTACTTTTTCAATATGTTCCTCTCCGGCAACTGGTTTTTCAGGAAGTTCAGGTAATTGTTTAAGATCAGTTTGCAAACGATCAGATTCATTTCTTAAATCATCAATTTTCTTAGTCTGTTCATTTAATTTAAATTCCATTCTGTTTGCATTAGCCATATTGAGATTTTTCTCAGCTTCGGCGACAGTTTCCCTATGAACTTCTTTTTGCTCCATTGCTTTTGTTTGTAATGCTTCATGCTGTTCAGTTTTTCCACCAAGTTCAGCCTCTCTGGCTAAAATATCAGCTTCTTTGATTGGTTCTTTTCCGATAATTTCTTCACCAATTATGCCTGGCAATTTTTCCATGAATTCTGGTGTTTGTTTTGCAATATTACCAATTTCTTTAGCTACTATCGGAGCAAACTTGCCAACAGGTTTTGCGCCTGATAAACCAATTGGCACATTCTGGAATAAACCACGCAAATATTTATCTGCAGCGTTTGGATTTTCGCCAATCATCTGATTGATTGTAGATTCCAATTCTGGTACTTGTGGGATGACTGAACTAATTTGTTCAGCCAGTTTTGGATCAGCCATTTTCAAGTGAGCCAAATATGTTGGTAAATCATGCGGAATATTCATCAAGCCACGTCCAGCATTGGCAAGACCACCTAATTCATTTTTTAATGCACGTAAAGGATGAAATGTTTTCTGCGCAATCGCACCGCCTGCGCCTTCCTTGATTGACTTTCCTGCACCTGATATCAGGTTGCCAATATCTTCTGCAAGAATAGGTGCGCTTTTTGAAACCTGCTTTGCAACATTGAATGGATAATAATTAGTTATGTCAGTGGCATTTCCAAATGCTTCCATAGCCATATCGCGTAAAGATGATTTTTTTGGCTCATCATCTGCCAATAAATTAATTGGTTTTGATATTGATTCAGTATCATCAGCCAAAAGATTAACGGGCATTAGATTAACCCCTTTGCTTTTAATCTTTTCATGACTTCTTCACGAGAATATCCAGTTTCTTGCATTGTATGAAGAATATTTTTTTCGGTTACATGATTTTTTGTTACATTTACATTTCCATTTGCTGTTCCGGCTGCTGATTTTTCATCATCCATTTTTAATGGGTATGGATGCCCTGTCATTGCTTCATACAATGCTACCGCATCTTGTACGTCTGATTCGGTATCTTCTATTAATCCACGGACATGACCAAGATTGCTTGGCGTATCTTTCCAATCACTAGCCTTCATTTTTTCTGCCCATTGTAATGCTCGCGCACCACCCATTTTGCTTCCTAATTTAGCAATTCCTGCCTGAACATCTCCGGCACGTGTATTAAAAGTTCCTAAATCCTCTCCACCCATACCAGCTTTATTCATTAACCATGGAAGTTTTCCAGTCAGATTTTTATTAGCAACTAACATTTCTTCCATTTTTCTACTTTTATTTATCAAGCTCCTACCTGCTTGTACTTGTTGAATGAGTTTCATTGCCTCTGATCTTTCCTGCGCAGATAATTTTTTCCCCCCATTAGCTTCATTATTTTGAAGCGCAAGCCTTCCATGATGATAATTCTTAAGTTCAGATAGCTTTTCATGTTCAAGCTGATTGGTTAAATTCATCTTTTCACGTTCAAATTCCTTGGTCGCTTCGAATTGTTTCTGATCTTGCGCAAGCGTATTTTCTTTAGCCAATGTATTAGCGCGTCTGGTCTTGATGTTTTCCATATAATCCATCACGTCCTTATAGACGTCTTTATGCAAGCCAGTCAGTGGAATCTGATCAATTAATGACATTGTTTTATCCTCCCATCTGACTTTGCATAAGCAGTTTTGAAAGCAAAGCTATCTGGTTGCCAAATTGTTCGCCTGCCGCATTCTGCTGACCAAACTTAAGTCCAGCCATGTTTCCGCCAACATCCAGAGCTTCTTTACCAAGATTTCCAGCAGTTGCTGCACCTTTGCCGTAGATATCCTGCCCTACTCCGATTCCAGATAAGAATTTCTGCATAAGGTCAGCAAGAAAAGTATCTCGATCCTTGTTCATGATATCCGAGGAAGATTGCTGAATATTATTCAGCGCAGCACTGCTACCACCAAGTCCCATCTGACTTGCTGTATCCAGACCGCTTGCCTTCGCATTTTCCATGGATCGCTTTGCATATGGCGAGGTTTGATATTGCTCCATCCACTTGCCAAGCAAATCAGCGGGATTAAGCAATTGATTCTGTGCGCCGGTAAGAATAGGTAATTGTGCATTTCCAGCTTCCATATAAGGTTTCTGGAAATTCATGGATTGTTCCCAGAATTTTTTCATCTGATGAGCAGCGTCCTTGTATCCCTCGCTGGGATCAAGGAAATCAAGCGGAGCTTTGGCTATATTACCAAGCCGATCAAATATACCCATTTCATTAGCCTCCTGGCCGATTTATACGGGAATCCATATCCCGCAATCTTTCTTCAATCATATCAAAATTGCTGTTTAGCGTCTCGACCAGCTTATTCAGGGATTGAGTCAGATAAGCAATGGGCGATGTATCCACCGTGGTTAGCGTAGGTGTGAGTGATCCAGCAGCCGCCATGATCGTTTGAAGATCATAATTCACGGTATCAACAAGATTCGAAAACCATTGATCCATGAATTGCAATTCAACTTCCTGAACATTAGTAAGCTCCGCCACTCGTCCTCCTTGTGAGCATGATTCCGCCCAAAAGTACAATTGGCGATGGACTTACGCATATCAGCTTGTATACCCTGTTTCGAGATGTACCAAGTTGATACCAACGCATTCGCCATTGATAGAAACCAAGTTGACTGAACTCAAGTACGTCTGCCGGAAAGAAACTGATGCCACCATCATCTGACCAGTAAAGCTCAATATGTGGCTTGAAAATCTGATTATAGGTCAGTTCATTGATCTGTGGTGTATTGCCATCCTCGGTTATGAGGAAATCTGTCCCATTTTCAGCCACAACATAGATCGGATTACCGGCATTATCCACGCCTTCATCGATTATAAATTGAGCATTCCTGAAAGGTGAGTCCGAAAATAAATTATAATTTTCGCCCCATACGAAATCGATTTCTACCCATTCCGTCAGGAACTCGGAGTAATCATCCAGCGCAATGATTGGCGTAACGCGTTCGTATCGGAAAGGTTCACGGATATAAGCATCAGCCGCTTGTGGATCAGTTTCCGTGGTATTGGTTATTTCATTATCATAAAACTGACCTGACATTTCATAAACTGTGTTATCACCACGCACCGTAACCAAGTGAATATTATTCGGACTGAAAAAAATATGTTTCTGGATTCTGCAACGCTCGCCATTCTTTTCAATACACCTATGCCATGTTCCAGTATCGAAATTATATTCAATACTATTAGCATCAATTTCGATATCGAGAATACCATTATTATGAAATTGACCAGCGGATAACCGATAAAATATCGTGTTTTCCCATTGATATAAAAAGCCATCTGCCTGTCCATTAAGAAAAGGACTAAGGCTACCAACATTATTTAATCTGAGATTGCGCTGAAATAATAAATCAATGGCCTTCGTGCTGATTGGTTCTGGTGTTTGGCCTTTGCTTGCAAATACCTGCACAAGCCCTTCGGAATTCTGTCCTTCCCATGCAAGCATTCCAAAGCCTACACTAAGTGATTTTGGATCAGCCATGCCAAAATTCCAGCCAGTGGTGGTATTCTTGCGCCATGGAAATGACACTGATGTACCGCCTACCGAAAGAAAAGTTGATGGCAGATTTGACCAAATACCTGTTGTGTAATCCGTGAAAATATAAAGAGTGTTATTCAACACTGCCATCTGTCGGATAATTCCGGATTCCTGCGCAAACACTGCCAAGGATGAAATCGTGAAGCATGTGGCAGCATTAAAAGAATTTCCACCAAGATTTATTTCAGACAGACTGAATTGAGAACTATTATTCTGAGATACCCCAATTCGGTTGCCAAATGCAGCAACGAATTTTGGTTGTGATGGCGCATTGGGATCAGTGACTACAGAGAAAGTCTGACTTTCTTCCTGATAAATATAAATCTTTTGACCATCAACAAATACCGCAAAAGTAATCGTTGGTGTTACGAGATACGTGAAAAAAATATCACTTGAAATCGTTTCAAGTAGTCCTTGGCTAATTTCAACCTGATTGTAAAATTTATCTATGCGATAGATTGAACTACCGGAAACGACATAGCCAAAATTGATTGATTTGAATTCGCCGCGTGGTTCAATCGGAAATATCAACCTGTTACGGCCAAGAAAATTAACATGCCTTCTTCCCATCGTTGGATAATTAGCTTGTTGTTTCTTGCCAAGCTTATTGCTAATCAAATACCAGTTTGCAATATCCGATGGATTGAATTGTTTGAATCGTTGTCGGTCATAATATCCGCATATCGGGAAATCAACTGGCGTTTCAGCGCGGGTATCCATTAAACACCAGCCCGTACACGCCATGATCCATTCAGATAGCTTTCCTGTTCGGTTTCGATATTAAGATTTACACTGCTTACTGCTTCAATGGTTGCTTTCAATTCCCTATATTCAGCTTCAAGCAATGGTGTCCATGCGGATACACGGCCTTTATAAAACGCGAGATATTTTGCACATGCAAATTGAAAGAACATGATTGAATAAGCAGGCAGTAAATTCATGCTGCTATTTTCAGTAAGCGTTGGCAATTCAAACTTGCCATATACATTTACTGTGTAAACCTGCGATGCAGCAGGATAAAAACGCATTCGCGTAATTTCATTTTCATTCGTGATGATAATGAATCGTGGAAGACCTAACTGCGGATCAAATTTGTAACTATTGAAAAATACATTACGGTTTTCCATGATCAATGGATAGGTAACATTCTCCAGTTCAAGCCAGGCATTCTGGCAATTCGATAATCTGCCATTCGTAACATCTGGTATAGGGATTACATCCGCTGCGCCAAAAGTTATTTCCTGTTGGGCAATCGGCAATGTAAAAGTAATATGCTGCGCAATAGGCGTAAGCAATCCGGTAGAACTATAATATTTCAATAGTTGATTAAGGAACTGCACACCCTTGAGAGCATCATTTCCCTGAAGCGATACAGTTGGACTGCTTGCGCTAACCAACTGATAACTGTCGGTCAAGAATTCTTTAACTGACTGAGCTGGCATCCTTTGCCTTCCTGCCTGTGCGTATGTTCACGGGCTGCTTTGGTAATATTTCATCCTTAGTGGCAAACCATTCGCCTGTGCCAATCTCATGCTCATATTCAATCCATGAATTGACAAGCTTTTGACCTGATGCGTTATAAATGAATACTCTGAAATTTTTCTTTTTTACCCATCTGCCATTATATAAAACCTGATCATCATGAGTAGTTTTTTGCTGGTTCATAAGCTTTCCTTAGCCTAATGTAAGCGGGCAGCCAGATATGACTGCCCGTTCACGGGTTACGAAATGACAGCTACTGCAAACTCAGGATTGATCGCAACACCGGCTATCACGTCGAGACGATCAAGCTGGATGTAGTTGCGGATATCAGCACCAAGAGAGTAAGTCATTGCCATCTTGTAAAGATCAGAGTAAGTCGTGATTGCATCCACGCCACCTTTCAATTCCTTGATTGGGGGAGCAGCAAACACAACAGCCTGATTGTGGAACGCAAGACTGACGTTATGGTCAGCAACCAGAAGTACCTGTGCACCATTTGGGATAGCTGCACTGATGTTCTGTCTTGCACCACTGATTACAATGGTTGGATTGACTGGAATATCAGCCGTGCTGCCGCCAGCAGAGATAACATCAGCGGTAACAACAAACTGAGCAGTCGTGGACAAGGCATCGTAGGTTAGCGGATTGACCATGAACACGCCAGAGGCTATATCAATGGTAATCAAGTCGCCTTTTCTGAACACAAGTGTTCCAGGGGCTTGACCTAAACTGCCAACTGAGATGATATTTCCACCAGTGATCGGGCCATTGGTCACTAATCCACCAAGTTTGAAACCAGTTGGAGGAGAGCCACCGGCTTCACCAGCACCTGCTATCTGACGGGTTAAGAAGTTGGTCTTGAAGAAATCAAAACCAGACAAATGACCGATAAAGCCATCCAGCAACGCTCCACGGTTAACAGTCATATTAAATACGTTGAACAAGTCATTGGACAAGCCAGCGCTTACACGAGGACTGTTGGAAAAGTATCGGTTTCCATCTTCTGGAATACCCAATTCAGTCATATAGGCATCCGTCAAAAGAACTGCATTGAAGTCGATAGGAACGCCAGCTGTGCCGGTAAATTGATATACGGAAGGCTGGAAATTCTCGGCTGCAATGAATTTTTCAACGTCGTTTGCCAAGGTCTTGGCACGAGGATTTAACATCATGTCAAGATATGGCTGATCACGGGCGCGGTCAAAGGTTAGTTCCATACCGTTAAACTCAACCATGGTGTGGAATTGAGTGTCGATGGTTAATGGACGAACAACCTGCACACGGGCCTCGGATGTGGCAGTAGCTCCACGGCCGCCGAGATAACGTTCTTCGAGACGATAGTTAATGGTTTGACCAGTTGCGTACTTGAGTCCTTTAAAGTCACCTTCAAGGTTTCTGTTTGCAACTTTTGCATAATTTAAGTAGTTAACGAAACGGACGAATACTTCGTCGAGAATATAATTAGTGGTTTGAAATACGTTAGACATGGCCGAATCCCTCCGACAATGATTAATAAAAGCCCATCATGGGCTATCCATTATTTACATTGTCAGGCGGAGACGTTTACGCGCCATATTGCCAGACGGTGGGACTGGCTAAAACTACCAACCGTTCATTTAATATACTCTTACTAGAATAAAGAAAGCAATATGCCTATTGACGTTTATCTTTATATGATTAATAATCATATTTTATTTGGAGTATTTATGAATAAAGATCAAAAAAGATATTGCGAAAAACACGGTTACACATTGTTTAAATATAGGGAAAACAAAAAAGGATCATGGTTTGTCTGTGAAATATGTCTAAAATTACAATGGGCAAAAGCACAAGCAAAAAGAAGACAAATACCAGAAGTTTATGAATATCAGAAAAATTTTAACAAGGAATTAAATAACATCAGGAAATCATTGTCAGTTTACCTAACAATGATACTATTGGCCGCCAATATAAAGCCCGAGTAGCATAAAGGTGATGCAACCGCCTTGTAAGCGGTAGATTACAGGTTCGATTCCTGTCTTGGGCATAAATGCCCGCATAGTTAAATGGTATAACAAATCACTCGTAATGATTAATTAAAGGTTCGATTCCTTTTGTGGGCATATTATAACATTACAAATCTTTCCTCTAAATCCTGCACTTTCTCAAAACATTGAGCCAAAAGCTGGCAATCATTCATGGCACGATGCGCATTCACATATGGCACACCCATGCCATTACAAATATCTTCAAGCCTGAATCTGGTCAAATGGACTGGCCAAGTGAAGTTGCTTTTGGTACATATCCATTTGCGGCGAGAAAGATTGTCGCCACAATCGCCCATTGTAGCTACGAAAGCGCGGTCAAAAGCGGCATTATGAGCAATGATAGCCTGCGCAGCATCAGCCATGCTAAGCAATATTATATCCATGAAATAATAATAAGAAGATGTTTCATTATCTGCCTTCCGTTCTAACAAATAAGGATAATTTTCTTTTGTTGAATTAGCCGGAATATGATTGATCTTTTCAACCGGATTCTCATCACAAGGGCATAAGGTTGAAAACGATTGCAGGACAGATTTGTATTTCAGGTTAAACAAAATAACAGCCACTTCAATAACCTTATCTCCTCGCGTAGCATGAAGACCTGTTGTTTCTGTATCGAGTATCATAATGTTTTCTATCATCGCATTGCATCCTTGCAATTAATTTAAAAGAATTTTTGCGTATTTTTATTCAATGTATCAGCAGTAATTCCTGCTTCGTATTCATTGTAATCAGCAGATGCCAATAGAAGATTATCCCCACGATGAATGACCTGCAAATACTTTATCAGGCAATCTGACATCCAAGCAGCAGCAATTGCCTCGGGTGATTCAGTTTCATAAAGCAGACAGCAAACATCTGCCAAGAGATTCATAGCTTCTTTTATAATTTCTTTTTCTGTCATTTCAATACCATGTTCATTTTTCACTTTCCATACTCCTTATGCAGTCATCCAAATACCAACGTGCTTTTTTCAGATCTTCAAGACCATTCTTGTACAAAAATCGCCATAGGTATTTAACAGCGTTTCCTATGTTAAATGACATATGCCGAGTGATATCAATACATTCAATAGTACGGCCACATTCACATATGGCACGTGAAGAATTATAATGTGCAGGATGATTTATATTATCTTGGCTCATCTTTACTCTGCCATCTTAAGTAGAAAATATTAACAAGTGCCTGATATCCTATAATGTAAAAAATTGTAAATGTAAAAAATACAAAGAAATCCAAAGCAAAGGACATACCAGTTACATCAATTTCATTCATGGTGATGATAGTGGAGAAAACTGCAAATATAATGACAAATCCTGAAAGGATAACTTCCAGTTTGTTGGATACGTAGTTCATTGACTTGTTACCTTATCCCAGATCATTTCCAGTTTATCCGCTTGGGCAGGAGACAAACCATGGTCAAGTTGCTCGCATATTGAATGCAGGAATTTACGTTCCCAATCGTTCATCTTGGCTTCACGCTTAAAGCAGTCGTCAATCATTGACTCGATATCATCGTCTTCCATCATCTGAATCCTTTAACTTTATTTTAAGCTCCGATTTTCCATAAATCAGGCATTCCATATAAGACTTAAATAATTGTTCTTCTATTGAATCCGTAATAAGCGATCTTATCTCTATTATTCTCTCTTTTACATAGTTATCCAATTTAGGAGCTAGTCCCATATTATTCCTTTTCCTTGGCAAATATGACACTTAACCCAATGACGACCAAGAGCATCAATTTCCACTGAAATCGTTGACATCTTTGATTGAATGTCAACTGAAATGTATTTTCCGTTTCCATCACATATTGGACATTTATGCGGTTTCTTTTCAGGATTCCTGAATTTCGCTTTTTCATCATAAAATAATTGTTCAAGATCATGAAATTTTTCTTCAAGTCTTTTTCGTTGATGTTCATCAAAATCTGCATTCTTTTCCAGATTACGAATACAGCCATGAATAGCAGATAAATCCCCATCAGAATAATAATGGGATTCAAGTTTTTCAATCCTGTTAATCACATCAGGATGTACATATTTTTCCTTGAACATTTCTTTTAACTGATCTAATTTTTCAATCAATAGTAAGGTCTGTTTATTTAATTCTTGATCCATTATCTATATTCCCAATATCTCGGATTTGTATAACGATAAGCTGGGGCTGCGCCATTGGTCAAGTCAGTGCCAGAATACCATGCAGGATTTCCGCCGCCTTGTCCTCATAGACTGGATGCCCAGATTGTGCATCTTGAGCATCCGACATTTCTGCATTTTCTTGCTTGCTAGCCATGGTCAGCCCCGTGAACCTTTTAGCATACGATTGGCTTTCGCATCAATCTTTTCCTTGGCTGATTCGGAAAGTTTTCCTTTCTTCTCCATCTGCGACGCACGAGCCTTTGCATTGGCAGCATGAGCGCGATCAGGCATTGGATATTTTCTTTCCTTTGGTTCGGCAAAATCAGATTTAGGCAATTTCTTCCGTTCTTTCGTAGTTAGTTTACCCATGATTATTTCTTCCCCTTCATATGACCCATTTTCTTATGTTCTGATTTTTTTTCATGCTTTTCTTTTCCTTCGTGCTTTGCTTTTTCCATGTGATGCTTGGCTTTTTCATGATGATGCTGAGCTTTTTCCATATGATGTTCTGCTTTCTCGTGATGCTTTCCTTTCATGTTATTCTCCTTGATTGATTAACGATATTCCCTATAACCACGATGAGGACTTTCTTCATTCATTTTTCCTGGCCCTTTTGAAAGCAAAATTTCTTCTCCGTTTTTACGGATTATTTTTGCAGAAGCCCCAGGAGTTCTTTTAACTAATTCACCTAAATTTCCGTTGCTTTCTTTTAGAGCATTCATTTTTTCTGCAAAAAGCTTTTTATTTAAAATTTCAGTTTCTTTTTGACTAGACATTTTAACGTCTCCTATCGATATTCAGTAAACCGTGGCTCTGGTTTTCGTGCCTGATATCCACGTTCGCGTTCTTCAAACGTGGAATCGTATTTTTCACGATCCGGCAATCTTTCAAGATTCCGTTTCGTGATCTTGGTAATCTGGGAATTGTTCGTTAGCACCCTATTCTGTTTGACCATCAGCGATGCTCCGTATGTCGTGGATCATTGCTTTCATGCTGCACCATAGAGGGTTCAGGTTCAGCACGAGGCGCAACTGTAGCGGGACGTGCTGCCATCAGTGAGGATGACACTGCATGTCCGCTACAAAGCTTATTCTTGCAATGCTGCTCATCGTGCATTATTTCATGCCTGATTGATCAAGCCCATCTGAGCCCGGTCGTAAGCGTTCAAAAGCATTCTGATATGGAACATCATCAAGCCGCTGCTCTGAATCTTCTGCCCGTTCTCTACGAATGGGTGACATTTCTGCATAGCAACATTCACGATCATATGGATGTCTGGTATTAGCCATGATTATATCTCCCCAAAAATGCACTTGGTTTTCGGTGCGGGAGCATTTGGAATAAGTTCTTTCTGGCAATCAGCACCGCGTTCTGCTACTTCCCTGATGCGGGCATTCTGCTTATCGCGTTCAAGCTTGGGTTCACCATTATCGCCTGGTATTGGCATGTTAAAATCTCCTATCCTTGGTTATTTCAATCGCCTTGTATGAATAATCTTCTCACGAGCATGTGAAGCTATCAAGGAGTCGATACTGTGCTTCGGCATCTCCGTTGAAGCATCACCACTTATCTTGCGTGAAGGCTTCGGTGCATTGGTCGTCACGCGAGGCTTTTTCATACGCTCTTCAAGTCTTGCCATTTCAGCAATCTGAATATGCGGATCAGCAATTTTTGCAATACGATTAAGTTCATCAGGAGCATTCTTGCAAGCTGCATAAACAAACGCGGCCGGGTCTTGCATGGCCTTCGTTGCCATCATCATGGAAGCAGTGATTGGTTTGCCAGTAACCACGGATTCAAAGTCATTGTACTTGCCCATACCTTGACTAAACTTTTCCTCATAGGCAGCCTGTGTCGCTTGTTGTTGTATACGCCAATCTGCTTCTTGTTTTGCTTGTTCACGCTTATCTACTCGCTGATCAATTTTCGAATCAAGTTGCTGTTCCCATTCTTCACGTTCATCGCTTTGCTGTGGCTGCGATTGCAGTGATGGTTCGGCAGCCTGCTCAGTCTGTTGTTTTCCACGAGCAAGCCTTTCACGAATCATCTTGTTTACTTCGTCTTGCGTATAAACCCGTTCTTTTGCTATGGTGTTGCCGTATTCATCGGTATCACTTTCTTGCAAGGAATCATCTGATGTTTTTGTTTCTTTCTGCTTCTCTTGTGATGTTTCCGTTTGTGGCTTTATTTGCTCCGAATCCTCTTTATCTTTCAGATCGTGAGATATTTCTGGTGTATCTTCTGGCGTTTCTATTTGCGCTGGCTGCATAGGCGGAATAGCTATCTTTCCAAGTTGTTCACGTTCCACGGCAACGAGAAGATCATCGGCACTCTTTATTCTTGCTTCGGTCATACACTGATTTCCTTGTGTTTTTTGTTGGTAAGTAATTTAACCATGTTATTGGCATGTGAAATTTCCATATCAGCATTAAGCCTACGGATTTCACCTTCATAACGAACTTCCTGCTCATGCAGCTTTGCAGCAATCTCTACCTTGGCCGCTTCAAGCTTCTGCATTTCGCCATGGATATCCTGTCCCGTAGATACAGCCTTCAATTGCAATTCCTGCTGTTTAAGCGCGAGTTCCTGCATCTTGAATTGCCCATCCTGCGTGATTTGCATATGCTTCAATTGCAATTCCTGCATTTTCAGCTGGAATTCAGGAGGAATTTCTGGTGGTTTCGGTGGGATTGGCTTGCCAGTCTTGCCAGCTTCGATAATTTCGGGCGGAACTAAAGTTCTAAGCCGATTACGGAATTCAATGTTATTAGCCATAGGCAGGTTATCAACATACAAATCAGCAACCATCCGAAAGAGTGAAGGATCACTTTGCAAGACTGCCTGGATAGACTCCAGATTTTCCTGCTTCTGGCCTTCGAAACTTGGTCCAGGCAAAAGACGAACCTGATAATTGCCAGCGCGCATGTCATTTTCGATGCCTGTACCATATATGTCCTTGGGTTTATTGATTGCCACTTCCTGAATGCCACGGTCTGGCATGTAAAGCATCATCAGGCGTTCATTATCATAAACCAGCGGAATCATTTCATTGATTATCTGGCCTCCGACAGCAATAGCACGATTAAGAGAATCAAAAGGAACAAAGGTATTATAGTTGCCACGCTTCGTACGAGCATCGATAGCTTTTCCAGAAGTTTCATTTCCCTGTTCTCCAATTTGTGTGCCATACATGCCAGTGCAGGATTCAATGTCTGCCATGGCACGCTGATATTGCGTAATGAGTGATGGTGATAACTCCGGTGGCCGAAGTTGTTCAGGCTTGTTTCCATTCGGTGATTCATCATAGACAAGCCCACCTTGTGCCGTTGCTGGGTCTTTCCATATCTGTTGGGTATCAGGTGATTTAACATTGGCCTTGCTCACCATGAACTGGTCATAGCGCGATACACGCATGAGATAAGCCGATTGCGTGGCAAGGTAATTGATATAACGTTGCGCATCACGCGCGTCCTTGATGAATGGTCGGCATAACTGCTTGCCTGATTTATCTATATATGAATTCTGGTCAACGAAAACAACCGGAAGTTGCTCGGATGGAAAATCTGTCTCTTCAAGAACAAAATCACCGGCACATTTCCGGTGCTTGATCTTGTACTTCGGAACATCACGTTCGTTGGCTATTTCCACAATATCGCCATTATCAACGAGCATTTCCTCACCATTGACTTCCCAGCGTGGCATTTCCTTCAATTCGCGTGCCGATACCGTTCTGCCATTGCTTAACTGGTAGATGGTTTCGTTCTTGTATTCACGCATGTAGTCATCAATGACAGTGATTTCCTTGTCATTCGAGAAAATCCAGCCCGTAGCAGAGCCTTCATCATAATTGGCTTCCGAGCCTATCTGCCGTTCAATCTTCTCACCAAACAATGATGCAAACATCTTGCGTGACATTCTGGTGCGTATACCGGAGCGCATTCCATCCGTCTTGCAGGGTGATTGCGCGGAGACGTCCCAATAGCACCAGGTCGGGTCTTTTGTTTCACGGAAAACAATTTTCAGGTCAAATGCATTGTTTCCTCTGCTACTTTCGTAGTCAGTGTCGATCAGATATGCACCAAATCCACCTATCGCGGCTTGCTGGAAAGCCTGTTGATAGACGCGTTTGGCATAGGAATTCAATGAAATGTCCTTAACCAAGGCTTCCCGAACCGCTACCGTTTCCGCTGGCACAAGATCAGACGGCACAACCTGTAAATTCGGCGTGTTCAACCGCTGCTCGCCCAAAAGATGGTTAATCAGTGGTGCAAGCTTGTTCATGCTCAGGGGTATTTTCTTGTAATCGATGAAAAGCTTCGATTCGTCCTCTGTCCATTGGCTACCCATGACAAAAGACATGAATTCATGATACTGATCCTTGTTGAAGCGCCAGTCATCATCCCATTTTTTGATATAATCACGAAGCTCACGGGTAAAAATCAGATCCTTTTTAGCCATTGCATACATCCATGTATGGAGAAAGTCATATACAGTCTAGCATTTAAACATAATACTGCCAAAAGACTGTTTTTGTCGTAATATGTGCATATATCAACCATGGAGCGTTATTAAATGGAAATGTTCACAAAATTAACCCAAGCAATCAGTAGTTTCAAAAAGAATTCAGCAATTTTTGCGGAATATTTTTTTATGATGCTGGGCGTAGGGATAGCGTTACTGTTGACGCTTAAAATATTGACATGGTTATTCTGATTTACGGGCTATTATTGCGCACCTAGGCAGCACTAAAAAGACAGCGTGGCATGTGAATGAATAGCCCAATGATTGAAGGACTGTGCTGCTTACCTGCTATATGGGTCAGTTATTCCCTGAAAAAAGCAGCAATATTTATGGCAATCGCGGCGTGGACAGTGACACGCACAACGTCAGGTTACCAAGTGAGATGCATATATCTTATCTGTGGATAAAAAGCTCCTGAGTAAATATGCTAGCCGGTGCAATTCCGGCCGATTGCCAATTTTGTATCCAAGTAAGCACAATAATGTTTTGTATCAAATTGAATACAATAATTATGGCAATCGTGGCGTTCACGGTGAAACGCGATCTTGGAGTTGCCATACGGAGTGTCCAAGCACCCTATGCAACGGCGAGCAAGTTCGACTCTTGCCGATTGTCAAATATTTGCAGAAGTAACTCAGTTGGCAGAGGCCAGTAAACTTGGCGGTCGCCGGTTCGATTCCGGCCTTCTGCAAAATAATTTTATCCTTTCCTATTACCACATTTTGAAGTAAATTACGCAATCCAAACTTTCAGGATTTTGTAATGACAACCCATAATCTCAAGGTACATGACATAGTACAAATTACCGAAAATGGACAGGAAGGCTGGACAGCCTGTCTGATGGTCGTTAGCGAAGTAAGGTCATCGGGTGTATTGGCTTATACCAAGATACCAGGCCAAGGTGATGCTTATCTGCGTGTGCCATTTGACCAATGCGAACTTGTTGGTCGGGCGTTATTGATTCATTCAGAAGATAAGCAGCAAGATGAATGACAAATGCGAACGATGTGATGGCTATGGCAATTATTACATAATGATCATTGTATTTGGCGATGAGCCAATAATGAACATTAAACACGAAGAATATTATTTTGACTGGCTTGTAAGCCGAGGCAAGAATCAGCATAACAACCGAATCTGGATATGGAATAAATAACATGAATAGAAAAGATTTCCTGCAAAAATATGGCCGACAAAAAACTTATCTTGGCGATGGCTTGTATGCAACATTCGATGGCTATCATTTCATCTTATCCACGTCACGAGAAAATGGTGAACATTGGGTTGGGCTTGAACCATATACATTTGATGCACTATTGGCATATAGAAAAGAAGTTTATCAGGAAGCGGAGAATCTGACAGATGAGTGATAAATTCCCAATATGTCCTTCCTGTGATGCTAAAGATTTTCCACATCCTGCATATACTGATTGCAAGGATAGTGAAATAGGATGGTTAAGATTTTACCTTTCAAAAGCAAAACAGAAAATAGAATTTCTTGAAGAAATTATCAGAATGAAAATGAAGGATTGAAAAATGACTGAGCCCCAAGCCAACATTATAATTGCTATATTATTTTTTCTTCTAGCTAATCAATATCAGGATCGTATCAAGATATGGTCAGGATGGTGGGCTTTAGGATGTCTATATATGTTTATTGCTGCTTTTGAAGGACTAGCGAGAATATTTTCATGAACGAATGGATTAGTATTAAAGATAAGTTGCCTCCTGAATCAACATTTCATTCAATATTCATTGTTGTAATGTTTAGTCATTACAAACATAAAGTATTTGTTGAACCATTGCATTTAATTGGCGGCAAATGGTTTAGCATGATCGATGAGGAACCTTTGGATTGCGAATATGAAGTAACCCACTGGCAATCACTTCCTAAACCACCGGAGTTTTCAGAATGAATAATGTAACAGAATTCCCCGTACCGCCAAGAATTAACTGTTGCAGTTGTCAGAAAGACATGCAGGAAATGCGAATGATTTGCATTCCATGTTCTAATAATAGGACATGGATAAGCGTTAAGGATAGATTGCCTGAATCACGAGGATTTTATAATATTTACATCAAAAGCAACCAATATAACGGCTCATCATCTGCTTTATTTGAAGATGAAAAATGGATTGACATGAGATGTCATTGTTGTGGATTTATGAAATATCTTCCATTTAATGCTATTACCCACTGGCAACCACTACCGGAGTCGCCGAAATGACCGGCGATGAATTCAGAAAATTATATCCTGATGTTGACGACCAATTAACGCCGGAAGAAGAAGTTCTTCTATTACGATTAGCCAAGCCATGGCCATGTATGCACCCTTTGGATAAAGTTATGGATATAGGCTCGCATTGGCATTGTACTGTATGCGGGATATATGCAAATAAAATATTTAAAACGATAGCAATTGGAGCATTAGAATGACCGACAACAAAATACATGATTTACTCATGGAGAAAACCTTTGAACTTGCCACGGCTAATGTCATCATTATTGAAAATGAAGCCAAAAAAGCCTGCGAAAAGTTTAACTGCACATCCGATGATCTTATCGTTGAATATCATGGCACGACCGAAATCACGATAAAGGTAAAGGCTTCTCGTTTCAAGATTGAGAACATATTTCATTGCGATGGTGAAATCGTTATCGATAACATGAAATCAATGGATAAATGAGGATTGTAGAATAAAGGAATGATAAATGAATCTATCTGATCAAGTCTGCTCACTGGAACTCGCAAAAAGATTGCAACGGCTGGGGGTTAAGCAGGAGAGTTTGTTTTGTTGGTTAACAGGGGTTAACACTGAAGAATGTTTTCTATATCCTAATCAACCATGCTTTCCTGATTCAAACTGGAGAGAATCCAATCACTTAACTCCGTCTTATGGATATTCAGCCTTCACTGTCGCTGAGCTTGGCGCAATACTTCCCAAAGAAATTTATAGTGATTATAAAAACTATTCATATGAATTAAATTGCAAATGGGAATTACATTATTCTGATAATAAAATGTGGCATATAACCTATATTAGATATAATGATCAGGATGTCATGGACTTTATTATATATGATTTAAATGAAGCGAATGCCCGCGCCAAGATGCTAATCTATCTCATCGAGAATGGCTTAATCGAAAATAAGAAATCTTATATTCCACCGAATGCCTATGACCTTGTAATGGAGAAACCGGAATGATATTTGAAGAAGCCCTCGCAGCACTTCGTAATGGCGCAAAGATTCGTAGTCCTTTTTTCGAACCTGATGAATATCTCATGGGTTGTTATGTAACGTTAATGTTTACACCTTATGATACGATTGAAGATGCAAAAGCAAGGGGAATGTCCATTTTAAAAATGAAAGGTGACAGGCAGCATCCAGACATGGGCATAGATGACTTTGAAAGATATCCTAAAGATTTATTGACCCCCTGCAAACATGGTTACTATCCACAATTGAACTTACTATTAATAATGCGTGACGATTGGGAGATAATAGAATGAATAAATGCTGTAGAAAAACATTGATAAACTCACTTGAAAAACTGATTTTCAATATGTCGAACTCACGATTCGAAAATGTTGATATCTATATTCAAGCGCTGGAGTATTCATTAAAAATGCTTAAGGATGAAAAGCCATGATGTTTAAAGTTGTTACAGGTGGGATAGCAGGTGGAATGCTTGGTATAGCTTTCGGACTGAAAATAGCCATCGGATTAATGGGTTTTATTCTTTTTTATGTTGCGCTTAGTAATGATTCGTAAATGCCATCATGACTATGAGCATGGCATCTTGCATCTCTGCTCTGGCTATTCCGAAGAAACCAAAGTCGAAATACGCAAATTGCAAAAACAATTCGCCGAACAATGCCAAGATGGATCAATCAAGATTACCTGTCATCTTACTGATGGCACATCCCAAACAAAAACATGGAGAGAATGGATAAATGAATGATGACCATAAAGAACTAATCGATAAATTCAGTCATATGCTTATTAACTTCTGCGAAGAAATTATGATGGATGAATTACCTAACAATGCCATACCAGCAATTAACATAGTAATCAGCGCGTATATGTCTGCCATGATGAACATTATTTTTAGCATGGCTACTTGGACTGAAGACCCTATCCTAATGAACACTGTCGATCTTTTAAATCGTAAATATGCAACTGTTAATGGCGGTGAGCTTATCGTAGCAACTGATCATTGACACCTGATCAAACCCTGATAATATGCGCACTTCCGTGAACGATACACGTTTGGGGTTACGTCTGTAACCCCGTTTTTTTATCCACAAAAACTGTTGATAACCCTGTTGATATCGTGTAAATTGATTGCCCCATGGATTCGGGTATCACCAATATGAAACATATTCTGTCACTCTCATGCGTTTTTGCGCTAATCGCGATCGCTACGCCATGGTGTTTGCCAGTCGTCAGTCTCGTATAGTTCTACGTGAAACTAAGTCCTGACCGCTTAAATCCTTCAATCTCAGGTTGGCCAATGTCAAACAGGATATAGTTTCGGTATTCCATGAAGTGAACCGGAATAGATTCGTCATCATCAAACGGATAGCTTTTATCCGTAACCAGTTGCACCAATCCAGCATGAGCTTTGTCCCCACGTGAAATGACCGTGCCTTGCAAGTCCGGCATGATGATGAATTGCGTATGGCGTGATTCATGGCGGAGTATGTCCATGCGCGTTCCAGTTTGCCAACCCATGCGTTCCATAATCTCATTGCCAATGTAAACCATCATCGTATGTCGACCATGCTTGCGTGGCTTGTAGCGTACGTATAGCTTGCCAACATCAAGTTTGTTTTTGCGTGTTTTCTTTTGCTGCAATGACTTCCATTCAGTGCTGAGCGGTTTATGATCAATCATGAATATATTCCTTATCGTAACACTGATTTACTAATGTATTTATCGCTGCTTGAAGCACAGTCAATGCACTTTCTTTATTTCTTAATGCCGATAGTTCTACACAACAATTATAGGTTTCATCATTAAACTGCATAAATAATGCTACCACTGGATTTTCAAAAGAAGCATTTCGATCAGTAACACTTACTAATGAAAAGTTTATTTCCACTTCTTGCGTTATTGGTTCATGAATCATTATTTTCATTTCACGTTCCTTATGGTTGATTTGAATAACATTTATCCAATAATGTTTTAATCATTGGTTCAAGCGTAGCCCATGCCGATTCTTTATCTTTAAACGATACAAGCGAACATATAGCGTTATAAGTTCGCTCATTAAACTGCATGAACAAAATAACTGCCGGAGATATGCCAAAATCAGATTTCTCCGTGATGCTTATCAATGAGAAGTTTATATCCATTTCCTTGGAAGTTGGCTCACATACCATGACTTTCATTCGCTATTCCTTATCATCAGAAAAACATTCCCGGCCTTAACTTCGGCACAGTCGTTATAGAGTTTTCGCCATCTGTTTCATAATAACCAGAATAAAACGTCATCGCCAATGCATCGGCCGTATCGGGTGATGGCATACCACGAGCCTTTAGATCATCCTTGCTTTCAATCACCAGCCGACCGGACGAATCATACTTGTAACCAAGGTTGCATAGATCGCCATGCAAGACATCATCATCAGGCAATTGCACCGGCATTTCCTGCGTCAGCCAGTCCCGCATGTCTGACCATAGCTCAGCGCGAAGATTGCGGAACTTGTCCTTGTTATTTGCAGACCGTGCCACGTTCACACCAACAACATGGTCATAGCCATGCTCACGTAGTCTGTCAACCACGCCAGCGCCTACGCCAATACAGTCGATATATACGCGGTGTGGATTTTCTTTCTCGATGAGCTTTTTCAGGTAGCCCGCTATTTCCATCGTATTCATGTTGCGATAGGTTTCCAGACCGAAGACCACACGACCCTTGCGACGAATGATTGCTGTTTTATCAGTGTCACCCAGTGCAACATCAACGCCTATAACGATCTTTGACTCCGATTCAAGACGTTGCTTGCGTGCCTTATGAACGTGCTTTGAATTGATAAATACGTTAGCAATTGGATTGAGGAATGCTTCAGTTGCGGAAAATGGAAACTCTTGTTTGAATGACTCAAGACCAATATCGTGGTCATTGCTGAATTCAGCTATCTTTAGTCTTCGCCATGCAAGATGACGATCTGTAAGGCCATCGATTCCGTATATTGATTTAAAAAATGTCTCTTCCTCAGTCGGGCTAAAGCCTTCCGCACTCGCGGTATATTCGGATTGCCAATACCACGGTATAAAAATTGCAATGTATTCGCTTGCCCGGGACTCGGCTGCTTTCCACATGTTGTGATAATAATTGCCAATGCCATTTGCTGTACTCTCTAATAGTATTTCAGTGCCAGGCTCATTACTGATTGCTTGTAATACACCTCTAGCATGTTCCTCGGCGTTAGGCCAAAATGCGACCTCACTCCCATGAAAAAGCTGGATAGTCTGCGAGCGTCCAGCTCCCTTATTTCCTGCCGTTCCCACGGAATATCCGCAATCAATCTTGCGAAACTGCAACTCACGCTGGTTAGACTTATCGGCAATTGGGGCGAGACCTCGGGGAAGTTTGTCATAATACCTCTGCGTCATTTCAAACAAGTTTTTTGTTGCTTCTGCTTCGTGAGTCAGGATATAAGCTTTCGTACCCAAACGGGTAATGACCTGATGAAAGAGTCTGGCCTGAATATAAGTGCTTAATCCTTGTTGTCTGCCTTTGAGTATAAGTGCGCGTACGCGGCCGGTATCTTTTTTCTGCTTCTCGAGCTTCTCGTGTGCATAAATTTGCGCACGATTGAGCTTGAGAGGAGCAACTGATCCTGACTTTGTACGTATAACGAGACAGTCCGGTGCGAACTTCGTGAAATCCCTGACTATCTCTATTAATCCGGCGTCATCCATGACGTGGAGCTATCCTTATATTTTGTCGCGATTCTTGCTGATAAAATCTTCGCCATCATTGGCATTAGCATTCTTGTTCGTATCCCCATAAATTTTTGGCGCAAGTTTTGCAGCAAGCCACTTGATCAAATCAACTTCCATTTTGCGGGCATTAAGAATGCCATGATCGCTAGATGGATTTCCTTCACGATCACTTAGATAAATATCTCTTTGACGCGTAATGTTAAACGCGTGCATCACTAAAACTTCTATCTGCGCTTGCTTGGCTCGCGCGAACCTCTCTCCGAAAGAAGGGTCAAGTATACGTCGTTCATAAATTAGGTTTGCGCGTGGCCAATGAGGATTTTCTTTGCATAATTCTTCAAGCATATAAGGAGAGGTACTAATACCAAGACAAATTTCATCTTCCAATGCTGGTGTTAGTTTTACTTGTGGCTTTCGTTCCGATTTAGCCATTGCTTGCTCAATCCTTGAGTACGATATCAATAGTTATACAACATCTGAATATTATTGCATAGTCATCAAAAATACCTCTTAAAGCGGTTGACATTACCTCGCATTGTGGTAGACTAGTTTTACTTTAACGAATTGATAAGGAAACAAATGATGTATTACCGTTGTCCAAAATGCCGTAACATTCACGAAAAAGGAAAATGCAAATGACCAAATTATCAGCCGGTGAATTAATGGTATTACGCCATCATCTTTCATTATTTCCCGAGGATAAATCGATGGAAGAAATATGTCAGTTAATAATGGAATCAGACGATGACGTAGGAATATGGGGAGAATTTGATGATTGGAATCTGAAAAATTTTATTGAACATCTCCGTGATTTAGCTTCTGATATTGATATTGCTATAAGGAAAATGTAAATGATTAAAATGCTCGAACAAGACATAAAAAAATATCACGATCTTTTGGAAACCAGAAACATAATATTTCCTTTACTTACTGAGGAGGATGAAGTAGATAAAAATTTAAAATTATATAATTCAATTTATGAAATAATTTGTTCATTAAGTAAGCTTGAAAAATTTCTTAAAGAGAAAATAAAAAAATGACTATAGAAAACGAAATTGAATATTGCCATTGCTTCAACGCATACTGTGAAGTCTGCATCGAAGAATATGAGCAACAAACGGAAGCCAATATCGAAGAAGAAAAATTGCCATTTTAAGGGAAAATTAACAAATGAGTATTTATACTGAAATCTTACTGGATATATTTATTGGCGCTCCAACTTTTGCATTAATAGCAATTACAATTTCAATTATAATTGCTACATGGAAAATGTAAAAACAACTTAAAGCTTTACTTTAACTTTGCATCCTGAGAATGGGAAGAACCAAAATAAAAGTCGATCATGGTTTGCCATTTGCTCGCAAGCATTCCGACAAGCATCGAGAGGAGTTGCTTCCCTTCCTCTGTAATTTGCCAAGGCACGAACATCAGCAACAGGACGGTAAAGAATCCCGCTGTGACCAAAAACGTCATGGTAATCAAAAATGACCGGTTGCTGGGCGCATACTTTCTCGCGTCCTGTCTATCCGTTGCTTCCGTGGAGAAATTCTGCCGGTCAATGTCTGCCAGAAAATCGGCATGTTGTAGTTCCAGCTGTCTGAGCTTGACCGCTGCATCAGGGTCATTTGCTATTGCGCTGGCAAGATCATCTGGGTTAGAAATACCGAAAAGGTTAGCCAGAAGGCTAGCAACGACGCCCCCAGCAGTGCCAAACAGTGCCTTAGCCAGAAGAGGCGCAGCCACGCCGACAACCTTTTCCAGTTTAGATTTTGTAGCATCGCTCAAGCCATCCATGTAAAAACCTCCTGTCCTTGGGTCGTATTTCGGCCAGCATCCTGCAATAGCCCGCATGTTCCGCAATTAGTGCAATTCGAAGCCAATCTGAAAATTGATCAGTTTCTGCCAAATGATTTACAACCTGCAAAGTTTGTTTACCCAAGATGCCATCATCATCCAGATAATCTATACAACCCCAAACTGCCCAGGTTGCCCGTTGCAATATTTTTATTGCCTGGGCCAAACCATGCAACACTGACATTGAAAAAACATACGCAGCCACTTCCTGAGCAAATATTTTCTCAAAAGGCGCAGTCGTCCAGAATTCCCATTCGTAAATCAACGCAATCTGTGAATCGGTCAATTCCTTTACATCCGCTGCTTGTGGTGCGCCAAAAATCCCGTATCGCTTCAAACGTTCCTCTGGCAAGCTTCGCAGGAATCGCAATGAGATACCGGCCTTTGTTGCGCCTCCGCTATCCGCTGGGTCGTCCACGAACTCTGAGCCTTCCGCTTCAAGGACAAATTCCAATGCCGGTTTAAATTCTGCCATTCAGGTACTCCAATATACTTTGTTGTGCCAATTCAAGATTATCAAACCAGCCGGTTTTGTACCCGTTCTTTTGCATCTCGTCTAGGAACTCGACCTGATTCTCCCGGGGGATTTCCCCAGGACGCTTTAGTTCAATCCAGTATCCACCATAGCCATTCCGAAGATAAGGCAGGAACAAATCACTTGCGCCCGGCCACAAACCCATGAGCTTTGCCCGATGATGTCCGTTTATTGATCGTTTTCCTTCGTTTCCGATACATATCGGACGTTTTCCAATTCCCCATAGCCAAGCGACGAGTTTCATTTGTAAACCGGCCTCAATATTGCGCCTATGCTTCGATATTTGACCGTGGCTAGACTTTCTCGTGATTTTGGTATGTACGTTGCGGGTAGGTTCTTTCGTGCCGTATAAGTCACTGACGGCGCTTAAATAGCGTTTGTTCATTTGTTAGGCATCCTTGCCTTAATTTTAACCTAGTCAGTGTATCATTCTCAGTAAGCGTTGATTATTTGCTTGAGCTGATCATAACGTTTTTGACCTTTTTCATCGTCATCCCCAAAACATTCACTCCATTCGCCATCATCAGAAACAATGATGATTTCATAACCATGTTCATAGCAGCCGAAATTTATAACTTTTATCCGGTCAATTGGAACAAGTGCGCTATTCTCGTGTATTGTTATTGTTTCAATGAATTTCATGATTGTATTTTCCTATTAATTTTCTAATGCTTCGTCCATATCTTGTTTGCTCATTCTGCATAACCAATGAATCTGCCCAATCTGATCCTTGTCTGGCATATATTTAGCTGCCATTGGTTTTAATCGTGACATTATTCGCGCTATTTGCATATAAACCTCTGGCCAAGGTTTATCGGCAAAATAAAATTCCTTGATTCGTTTAGCTAAAGCTTCCCCTGCTGTTATTTCGGGATATCTTGCTTCCATGCTTTTTCTCCCATTCCTGTCTACGTTCCCATTCGGGATGTCCTGGACCAAATTCCTTTATCGCATTGCGCGGCTCATTTGCTCTCGTTCCTTCGTTTGGCGCTATTTTCCGGATTTTATAACTATGGCTATTTTTTAACCAACGTGAAAATTCATATTGCGATACATTCCCCTTATACCGATTCCGAAAGCTCTCAAGTTCTTCCTGCACCTCCAATTTCAATTCGGTGCATAAGATCAAATTTTGATCATCAGGCAAAAAGACAGAGAGAGCGCTCTCTCTCTCTTCTGTATTCTCTCTCTTTCTCTCTCTAGTGGTGATACCGGTATCACCGGTTTGTGTCACCCGTATCACCGGTGCGGTGATACCGGTATCACCGGTGATACGCGTATCACCGGTTGATCTAAACTCATCCAAAGGTAATGTTATTGAATAAAAACTTTTCTTTCCATTGAGTCGCTGCAAGGAAACCAGATTCTTTTTTTCCAATAGGGATAAGGTGCGAATAATATTTCTTTTGGCGCGTTTCATTTTCTTTGCCACAGTAGTCAAAGAAGGACATATTCCTTTTTTTCCATTGTATCTAGCGAGGGAAATGAGCAACTTTTCTTCATTTAGGGAAAGTTTGTAAGAAGTAGAGATATCATCAAAAATAAAATTAAGAACTTGATAAACTAGCGAGAGAGGTTTTTTATTGGTCACTATGTATTATCCTTAATCAAATTATGACGCCAAAACTATTGCATTTCCTATGCAATGACTTATCATAACGAAGTCTACGATATGTAAGCCGAATGCGAAGGATTCACATTCATGCGATGAGGGAAAGTTAATAGCTTTCCTCATCAGGCATTTCACGCTACTCTAAATTTTTTACAAAGTCATCGATTAATGAATCTTCATTCCCATATTGATAATCGCAGCAAATACCGAAAGCAGAGATGTAACGCCAATCCCGATCAACCAGCGTGTGCTTGAATCAAGTCTTTGATTAACCAACTGAATCCGATGCTCCATCTTGTCCAGCTTATGGTTAATCTTTTCTTCCATTTCATCAAATCTTTTATCCATCTTTTCCAGCATATATTGTATATGCTCCATCACTGTTTCTACTCGCGTAATCCTTGCTTCTTCATTATGCGCCTGCACCTGGCATCTCCTATAACAGTGAAATTGGAATGTTATTCTTTTGAACAATATCACTGAGATGCACCAGTATTGCAAATGATGGTTTTCGTATGCCTATCTCGTAATTTGAAATCGTGCGCTGATTCACTCCGAGGATTTTTCCCATTTCAATTTGTGAAATATTGAAATGCTCTCTTATTGCCTTGATCTTTTCTTGGAATTCCATGGTTGCTGTCCTTTTATTTGAATGCCTGAAATATATACTACCTCTCTATGAAGTGACAACATAAAAAAATACCCCTCAAAGGGGTTGTTTTTCACTTCTTTATGAGGTAATCTGTCTGCGTCAACTAACTATCACGGAGAAAAAAATAATGACGCAACATGAAGAAACACTTTTTTGGTCTTATTATGGCTATACGCAAAAAAGAGTAATATATTGTTATGAATGCAACGAACTGCATGAATCACGCAACGATAAGGAAATCGTATCATGACAAACAATATCAATTCCTATATTGACCACAACATCATTGATGAGCACGCCTTTAAAAGTTTTCGCATAGGCTATTCACTCGATGTATCTGAAATGCCTTCGCATGATCTGGAAAACTTTCTGGACTTTCTTTTGCAGCACGATCCTGTGACGAAAGAAATCGTACTGGAAAGAATGCAGGTACTTGTTGATAGCAGATTGCCTATCAAGGAATGCGAAGCAAGATACAGCGCGGGATATGTTCCATCAATAGATCATATAAATGGCGAAACAATGTGGACAGCAAAAAGAGGATATTGTCATGAGTAATACATCAATTATTATGGGTGAAAGCGGTACAGGTAAATCAACATCAATAAAAAATCTTGATCCAAAGGAAACTTTTATTATTAACGTCCTTAATAAACCGCTGCCGTTCCGTGGCTACAAAGGTATGTACACAAGAGTATCCCCGGATGCAATGACAGGTAATTATTATGCTTCAACAAACTATGATCACATTACCCTTGTGTTGAAAAAAGTTAATGAAAAAAGACCTGATATTAGAACGATCATTATTGATGACTTCCAATATCTGATGGCTGATGAATTCATGAGCCGTTGCATGGAGCGTGGTTATGATAAATTTGCTGAAATGGGAAATCATGCTTTTCAATTATTAAAAATGCTTCCTACATTACGTGAAGACCTTGATATTTTTATCCTTACTCACTCCGAGCCAAATGAACTTGGAAAAATGAAAATAAAAACTATTGGAAAAATGATTGACAATAATGTTGTTATCGAAGGTATGTATTCTACGGTATTACAAACTGAAATTAGCGATGGAAAATATACTTTCGTTACTCAGGGCGATGCCAGACATATTGCAAAATCACCCATGGGACTATTCGAAACCAGAAACATTCCAAACGATCTTGCTTTCGTAAAAGAAAAAATGAATAGTTATTTTAATGGGGATATAGCGGTATGAGCATACAAAGAAAACCTTCACTTTGGGATATGAAAAACGAATATCAGGTATTGATGAGCCAGCTTTATGATCCAGAAACTGGAGAAGTAAATCAGGAAGTGGATGCGCAGATTTCTGCGCTTTCCACCACCACGGAAAACAAATGTATTGCAGTTGCATCATGGATAAAGAATCTTCAATCAGAAAAGAAACAGATTGATTACATGAAACAGGAAATACTTGACAGGGAAGCAGCATATGAAAAGGCCATTGATAAAAATATGGAATATCTTAAACGCAATATGGATGATTTTGGCATTAGTGAAATTAAATGCCCGTACTTCACCTTGCGAATAAAAAAGAATCCATATAGCACGAAAGTAATTAATGAAGCTCAATTGCCCGAACGATTCATGAAAACCCGTGAGATAGTGAAGCTTGAAACGAAACCAGACTTGGTTGCAATCAAGGAAGAATTTCTGAAAACAGGCGTGCAAGTACCAGGCACATCTGTGCAACAGAAAACAAAGCTCGAAATCATAACTGATAAAATATAAGGAAATACAACCATGGCATTACCATATCGAAAATGGACAGAAGAAGATATTAAAAACAGGAATGTTTCTGCCGAAGGAGAATATCCTTTTACCATTATTGAAGTTGTTGTTGGAAAAACAAAAGGCAAGCTGAATGAACAAGGTCAATTGGTTAATGTTCATCCGATGCTGACATTGACGGAAGAATACCATGATCAAAATGGCGTAATTAAGAAACAGAAAGACTGGATAGTCATGGACGGTAATATGGATTGGAAACTTCGCCATCTTGCTGACACTCTTGGTTTGCTTGAGTTATATGAAAACAATACTTTGGATACTCATCATCTCATGAAAAAAAATGGCGTCTTTAAACTTGGTGTAAAGGATAGCGAGTATCAGGGAGAGCCCTGCAAGCAAAATTTCGTCAAGGATTATGTCAAGAAGACTTCCATGGCAAGCGGAAATGATTCATCATTCCTGAACGATGACATTCCTCACATGTAATGCTCATCCCATGCCCAAATCCGGCTGAGGGTATCCCAGCAAATGCCGGTGACAGGGAGGAAAGACTTCCTTTTTTTTCCATGCTAAACTAATTTGCATATACTATTTACACGGACGTAAATACCATGCCTATTACCGCCATTGCCCGCGATTGGGGTGTAAACCCTTCAATTGTTCGTATATTAACCACTGATTCCCTTTCTACCATTCAAGTTACTGGCTATCTCAAAACTCAGCAACCTGTTATTGATGCCTTGAACGGCGGTACATTTCAATGGAATGATACGGACTATATTTTCATCAAGGCAAGCGATGGCTGGGGTCAATTTACCATTTCAACAGGATTTAATTCCCTGAATTTATTTGCCTTGGCTGGTGGTGGAGGCGGTGGCGTAACACCAACGCAGGTTCAGGAAATAGCCTTTAATTATTCAGTCGATACAGGCGTCGATGGAATAGCTTATATTGCTACCCTTTCACCAGCTCCCGCTTCTCTTACTGATGGACTTCTGGTTTATCTTTTGCCAAATAATGATAATACTGTAAATGATATAAGTTTAACTGTTACAGGGTTTGCTCCTAAAAATGTAGCTTTGGATGCAACTGACAATGCGGAAGTGGCAGAAAATGATATTATTGCCAATACAGTTGCTATATTTCAATATAATTTGGCGGCTGACAGATTCTTGTTACTCAATCCACAAACAGCCATGGCTGTAGCATTCTCAGTGCAAGGTGGTGTCTATGATTCAGTAGCCGATACAGGCGCAGCTGGTGTATATGTTGCCGATTCAAATTATTATCCTGGCAGCACATTCTTTGGATTCGGTACAAGAGTTTACCTCGCAGTAGCTAATACCAACATTGGTTCATCAACATTTCAGTTTGCTGGACTTTCTGCATTGCCAATTCAGTTGGCAAATGGTTCTGGTTTAACAGGTAATGAAATGCAAAGCGGTTCATATTCGCTTTTGGTTCTAAATCCTGCTCAAAATGCTTGGCAATTAATGAATCCTTTTTCAAGCGGTATTATTGGAGTAACTCCTACACAAGTTCAGCAGTTGGCTTTTAATCTGTCCTCAGATACCGGAGCAGATGGCACAGCCTATATTGCGACACTTAATCCTTCTCCTGGCTTTTTCACCATTCCCAATGGTTTGTTGGTATATCTTGTTCCAGCCCATACAAATACTATTACTAATCCTACCTTAAGTGTAAATGGCGGATTTGGCGCGATAACTTCTTCGATTGCTCTAGATGCAAATGGAACTCCAATTAGCATTGGAAATATTCAGCTAAATGATAATGCCGTTTTTCAATATAATGCTAATAGCGATACTTTTGTTTTATTAAATCCAATTGGATCTTCTAGTGCAACTCCAGCACAAGTTCAACAATCGGCATTTAATTATGCCATTGCAGGTGGAACGGCTAATGCCTTAACGCTTACTTTGTCACCTGCAATTACAAGTTACCAAGAACCGCTTGTAATCATTTTTCAGGCAGTCAATAACAATACTGGCGCTGCGCATATCAGTGTGAATGGCCTTGGAAATATTAATTTAGTTACTTATAACATTGATACGCATGTTCCACTTTTTGCCAATGCGCTTGAGGCAAATAATGTCTATCAGGCTATGTTTGATAGCAATAACGGTGTATTTGTTGTATTGAATCCCTCCAACTCAGTTGTTCAGGAATTCATCTCACTTCAAACTCTTATATATGGCACTGATTCAGGTGTTGCAAATGCTTATGCCATTACAGTCCCTACTATTTTTGCACCAGGTGGAAATTATGTAGATGGTACAAAATTCTCATTTACCGCTGAAAATGCAAATACTGCTTCATCAACCTTTTCAGTCAATGGCAATTCAGTTGTTCCTATTCTCCATAATGATGGAACTGGATTAACAGGTGGTGAAATCCTTTTGCATTCAGTTTATGAAGTAACATTTAGCATTGCTCTTGATGGATTTGTATTACTTAATCCTTCTGGCGGTGCAGGTGGAGGAATCACTCCAGCGAACATACAACAGCAGGCTTTCACTTATGTTCTAGCAACCGGAGCAGGAAATGCGATAACGGCAACTTTTTCACCCGCTGTTACGTCACTTACTACAGGTTCAAAATTTGATATTCTGATTGCCAGTAGTAATACGAATAATACGACACTTGATGTTGGCACAGGAACAATAACAGTTGTGCTTGCGGATGGAATTTCGAGTGCTTGTATTGGTGGAGAACTTATTGCAGGTCAAATTGCGTCTTTCGAATATGATGGAACTAATTTCCAGTTACTCAATCCCTCGAATGTTGTTTACACTAATGGCGGACGGTCAGTATATAGTCAAGGAGCAGCCCGAACAGGAAATGACGCCATTGCAGTTGGCCTTAATGCAAGTGTAAATAATAGTGGTGCTTCATTCGGACAAAATTCACAGGCAGGACAGAATTCGCTTGCAGTAGGTAATTCTGCTAACGCAAATTTTACAAGTGCAGTAGCAATTGGTAGTAATGCAACTACAGGTTCGAATGGTGCTGTAGCAATCGGTCGAGGAAGCGTATTTGCTGGCGGAATTGGCAGTTATGCACTTGGAGATGGCGCGTCGATTTCTGGTGCGCATTCATATGGGCTTGGATTTAATGCTGCGTCAACTCATGATGGCTCGTTTATATTTGGAGATTCGAATGGAACGCCTCATGGTGATACCGCATCAGATCAATTTGTTCAAACCTTTGCTGGCGGTTATTATTACTACATTGGCGCAACATTAGCTGTTTCAATTGATACAACAAGCAATTTAATTAATAAAGCTGGTACGGCTGATCAGTCTTATTCCCTTCAAGTACCTTCTACTGGATTTTCAATTACTATTGGTGCGGGAGTTAAAACACTTACATTGAATCCATCAGGTACATTGCTTACGGGTACTATTGTTATGCCTGCATCACCAATCGATGGACAGGAAATAAGAGTTTCAAGTTCACAAACTGTTACCACCTTGACTGTTTCACCCAATTCTGGACAGACAATTTCGAATGCTCCGACAACAATTGTCGCTGGATCTGGTTTTTCTTATTTTTATAATCTTTCTGGCACAAACTGGTTCAGGCTTTATTAGGATGAAAAATTAACGTATCATTATTATTAGTTAATAAATTTTCTCATGGAGTGAGATGATTATGAGCATTACCTCAATTGAACGTGATACCCTTGCAAGCGCACCACCAAGCATTGTCAGGATTGTTTCAACCGATACTTTAAGCACTATCGGCACAACCGGCTATGTCCTGGCGCAAGCTGCCAATATTGCTGCATTAAATGCAGGTGCATTTGACTGGCTAGTGACAGATTTTGTTCTGGTTGACGCATCTGATGGCTGGGCTTTCTTCAATATCTCAACAGACTTTCAGTCATTGATCCTAAATGCCTTCCTGTCCATTCCAAATGGTTCAGTTACCTTGGCAAAACTTGCCACTGGCATTCATCCAAGCTCAATTATCAAATTTGATGGCCAGCATACAACCGTAGGTGGATCACCAGCAGAAGCCATTACCGTAACAGGTGCATTGTCCACTGATCGTGCATTTGTGCAGATGG
>Ga0137404_10000215_pt1 | contig 37781 bp, 34 predicted proteins | sample CZOMad2_1_16fung_FD_108285 | JGI IMG/M metagenome (GOLD analysis project Ga0137404, IMG submission 108285) | Vadose zone soil fungal communities from Angelo Coast Range Reserve, California, USA - CZOMad2_1_16fungal (Illumina Assembly) | ecosystem: Environmental > Terrestrial > Soil > Vadose... | reverse complement strand
GTGCCGGAGCCGCACGCGGCACGAACTGGCCCGACTGGTACGCCGCGTACATGGCGGCGGAGCAGGCCGGGACGGAGTTGCCTACGTGAGCAACAATCTTGACTTCGCCTTGGTGAATGTTTTGATGTAGAGAACATGTCAGAAGTGAAATGTATAAGAGAAATCACGGCGCCGATACCGTCGTCTAGTAGATTCGCGTCTTGTCGTGTGGTCTACTCCGCCCGTTCAATCAATCCCAGTCAGAGCAATGGAGCTTTCTGAAGGAGATCAGGACATGCAATTCAACACAAAAGGCCAGACAAACCGCATCATGATAATATGCGGCGCTCGTCTGGGTTTGATATTTCACTTCGCGGTCTTGGCAACAGTGGTCCTGTTGCTCTCAGCTACGGCGCCGGCGCAGCAGCCTGCCCAAAACGGCGCACACCTAGTAGCGAAGGCCAGTTCTGGCGAAGACAGCACCACGTCCGTTTCAAAAGACTGGAGAGGCGTTAGTCGAAAGGAGATCAATACGACTGAACTCGCAACGGCGCTAGGAACGACGGCTGATGACAAAACAATTCGCCCTTTCCGCGTCAACATTCCCGAAGAACAACTCGTCGACCTGCGCCGTCGCATTGCAGCGACAAAGTGGCCTGAGCGGGAATTGGTTAGTGATGCGACGCAAGGCGTTCAGCTCGCGACCATGAAGAAACTCGCCGACTATTGGGTGAACCATAATTGGCGGAAGACCGAGGCGAAACTCAATTCGTATCCGCAGTTCATTACGAACATCGACGGCCTCGACATTCACTTCATTCATGTCCGCTCGAAAAACCCGAACGCCCTGCCGGTGATCATCACTCACGGCTGGCCCGGTTCGGTCATTGAGCAGTTGAAGATCATCGGTCCACTAACCGACCCCGTAAAGTATGGAGGAAAAGCGGAAGACTCATTTGACGTTGTGATTCCGTCGCTGCCGGGCTACGGGTTTTCAGGCAAGCCAACCGCCACCGGGTGGGATCCGCAGCGTGTTGCCCGCGCTTGGGCAGTGCTGATGGATCGCCTCGGATACAAGAGGTATGTGGCCCAAGGCGGCGACTGGGGAAACGCGGTCACGGAGCAGATGGCGCTACAGCAGCCTGCGGGACTGATCGGTATTCATACCAACATGCCTGCCACAATTCCGGACGACATTGCAAAGGCTCTCGCGTCCGGCGGCCCGGCGCCGTCCGGCCTCTCAGACGAGGAGAAATACGCGTACGACCAGGTTGCCTTCTTCTATAAGCACGGCTTGGGCTGCGCCAACGAGATGGCGAACCGACCGCAGACGCTGTACGGCATCGCGGATTCACCGATCGGGCTCGCCGCCTGGATAATCGACCACGACTCATAAAGTTACGACATGATCGCACGCGTGTTTGACGGTAAGAGCGAAGGCCTAACGAAAGAAGACATTGTTGAAAACATCACGCTCTACTGGTTGACGAACACAGCGGTCTCTTCGGCTCGGCTCTATTGGGAAAGCAAGCTCGCCTTCTTCGCTCCTAAAGGTATTCCGATCCCGACTGCCGTGAGCTCGTATCCCAATGAGATCTACGCTGCGCCTCGCAGCTGGACGGAGAAGGCCTATCCCAAACTCATTTATTACAACCGGCTTCCCAAAGGCACGCACTTCGCGGCGTGGGAGCAGCCGGAGTTTTTCGTTTCGGAACTACGGGCCTCGTTCAAACCACTGAGATGAGAACCGCGAACGGAGTTCTCGCGATCGGTAGAGTTTTGTCGATTCGCTTACTCCCTTGAGTTACTCAATCAACTTTTTGCAAAGGAGAAAAAATCATGGCTCAAAAATCAGATGGCGCCACCAGGAATATCGTTCTCGTTCATGGCGGTTTTGTTGACGGCTCTGGCTGGGAAGGCGTGTACCAGATACTTAAGCGCGACGGCTACAACGTAAGCGTTGTTCAGAATCCAACCATATCGCTAACCGGTGATGTCGCTGCGACGCGAGCAGTGCTCGACGCCCAGGATGGTCCCGCCATTCTCGTAGGTCATTCATATGGCGGAGTTGTGATTACCGAAGCCGGTAATCATCCAAACGTTGACAGTCTGGTTTACATTACGGCTTTCCCTCCGGACGCGGGCGAATCGGTCGGGACGCTGATCGCAAATCCGGCGCCCGGTGCGCCCGTGCCGCCGATCCTACCGCCCGTTGACGGCTTTCTCATGCTTGATAAAGCGAAATTTGCCGAGTCGTTTGCCGGAGATGTACCACCCGAAAAAGCTGAGTTCATGGCGAACTCCCAAGTGCCCTGGGGGATTGGACGCTCTCAATGGAGCCGTCAGCACCCCTGCGTGGAAAACCCAACCGAGTTGGTACCTGGTCGTTACCGAGGACAAGATGATACCGCCGCCTGCACAGCAATTTATGTCGCGTCGGGCCGGTTCGACAGTTAGAGAGGTCGGAGGCAGCCACGCCATCTACGTCTCTAATCCTCAGGCCGTTGCGGACATTGTCGAAGAAGCGGCAAGCGGGAGTTCAAAGGCCGAAGCGCGAACGTCCTAACAAGCTCGTGGCAGGAAAAGCGATCGCTGACTGAAACGCTGAGACGAGGTGATCGAGATGAAAACCAATATTCGCGTTAACAGCACGACCCACGAACTCTCGCTGGACTCACGCGTGACACTGCTGGACGCCCTCCGCGACGTGCCTTGATGCGCACTGGGACGGTGCCATCCGCAGCCTCCAGGGCAATCAGGGGAGAAGAAGATCATTCGAAAGGTGAGCCAACGAGAGATTTTAGCGAGTTGGCTTTCGTTCCCATTTGCTATCCGACAGTCGTAGGTTCCCGTCGTTTTTGTCCACGCATTGCAATTGGTCACTTTGCCAAGTACAGTGCCCGCTTGCCAGACCAGCTTGACCGCTTGGCAGTGCGAGTTATAAAGTGCCTTCGCTCGCGCTAGGAAAAGCGAAGAAGGCGCGGCTTGATCTTTGGATTTCCAATTAATAGATCGCTATTTCAACCCGGTATCCGAGAGGATCTGGGTTGACCATCACAGGTGCCCATAGAGGGTGACAAGGGAAGCGGGTGTGAAGCCCGCACGGTTCCCGCCACTGTGTACCGGCAATTGCGTAGCTTCCAATAATCATGGCCACTGATCTTGTTCCGGGATTGGGAAGGCCGCGAAGCTTATGCGTTCGAGCCGGAAGTCAGGAAACCTTGCCTGCTGTTAGATGGAAGCGACCACTTACGCTCCGGGAAAGGGCGAGTGGCGTCGAGCGCTGAAATCAGTGTAAGGCTCCGCCAAAGTTCGGTAGTCAATTAACTGATCGCGCAAACAGTGAATTTTAGGACGCCCTCGATCTTCTTTATAGGAGATCGAGGGCGTTTCGCATTTTGCTGGTCGAACTCACCGCCGCTACCAATTCCGTCTTTTCCGCTTCGTAATTGAATCGACCTGTTGAATTCCGGATTGTTTGACCGGAGAGGATTGCTGTTGGCTTCGTGCTCTGAAGCAACTTCGGTCGTTGATAAACCACGATGCGCCAGGGGTGAGCGGGAAGAGCGGTCCAAAGCCGCCACTGCCCTCGCAACTGTGAACGGCAACGAAATCCGCGACGAAAAGCCACTGTCCCAGCTGGATGGGAAGGCGCGGAGACTAGGAAAGCATTTTGGCCGTGAGTCAGGAGACCGGCCTCTCAAGAGCGCGTCTTTGCCACTCTTCCGAAGGGGAGGAGAAGGAGACATGTCAAGATGAAAAACGGTAAATCAAAGTGTTCAATTTTGATCTTATTTGCGTTGGCACTCACGTTCGCAGTGACGGCGTCGGCCCAGACAGCTGGTAATGCATCGCTTACGGGCCACGTAAAAGATCCGCAAGGTGCAAACCTGCCCGGTGCGAGGGTAAGGCTTTACGGGCGCGACCGAACTTTCAGTCTTGCTACCACTACGGATTCAACTGGCGCCTATCGTTTCGAGAAGCTGGCCCCCGGTGAGTACCTGGTGGAGGCTGAGGCTCAGGGGTTCGCGACAGCTAACGCGGAGCAAGTAACCATCGACAAAGGTCAGGCGGCGACGCACGACATCTCTTTGGAGTTGTCGGGGGTGCGTAGCACGGTAGTAGTCACAGCGTCTGATACCCCTCAGTCAGTCGACGAAGTTTCAAAGGCTATTACCGTCGTCGACAAGCAAGACATTGAGGTTCGTGATGAGTCAGCCATTCCGGAATCACTACGCAACGTGCCCGGTTTGCGTGTGCAGCAGTTCGGTGGTCCCGGCTCGTTCACTTCAATTAAGATCCGAGGTCTGCGCAGCGAAGACACGGCAGTATTGATTGACGGCTTTCGCTTCCGCGATGCGGCCGCCACGCAAGGGGACGCCTCAGGCTTCCTGGAAGACATGATCGTCACTGACGTAGGCAGGATTGAGGTACTACGCGGATCGGGTTCTTCGCTCTACGGGTCAAATGCAATTGGGGGCGTCATCAATCTCGTGACTGATCAAGGTGGTGGCCCAATTCATGGCAGCTTGCTCGGTGAGGGGGGCGGACTGGGGTTTTTTCGAGGTCGAGGCCAGGTGGCCGGTGGTGCACGCAACAATAGCATTGTCTATAGCACGGGCTTTTCACACGTAAACGTCTCACGCGGCATTGACGGTCAGGATGAAGCACGAAACACCAGCGGACAAGGTAGAGTTCTGTTTCGCCTGTCGCCGACGACTACACTCTCGGGTCGTATCTACGCGGCCAACTCCCGCCTACAACTCAACAACAGCCCGGCTGCCATAGGCTCAGTGCCTGCTACCGGCATCATTGAAGCCGTCCCGCTATCGCTTGCTGAACAGGAGCGCTATGAGGCAGGAGTCCCAATCGCATCGCTAAACATTGGAGCCGCCACTTTCATCCCCGCTGCCAACGATCCCGATAACTTGCGGAAATCAAATTTCTTTTCGGGAGCAATTGTCTTTTCGCAGAGGCCGACCGAAACTTTCGGTTACACGCTGAGCTATCAGGGTCTGGCAACCAATCGCAGCAGCATCAATGGGCCGTTGGGTGTCGACTTTCAGCCTTTTGGCGGCACCTCGCGCTCGGATTTCGATGGCCGCATTCACACCTTCGCAGCGCGCTTCGATGTGAGGGCAGGCCGGGTGAATTTGATTACTGGTGGTTACGAGTTCGAAAGCGAGAATTTCAAGAATCCTTCGTTCCAACCAAACCCGGCGGACAATTCCAACGTTGATGTGACGCAGAAAAGCCACACGGTGTTTGTGCAGGACCAATTGCGGTTCATGGACGACCGCCTGCAGATCTCCGGAGCATTTCGCGCGCAGTTCTTTCGTTTAGAACAGCCGGTATTCACCCCTGCAGCTTCTTCCCCTTACCGGGGACTTACTTTCTTGTCACCGCCAACGGCCTACACCGGAGACGGTTCGGTTGCGTATCTGTTTCGTTCGTCAGGAACAAAAATACGGGGGCACGTAGGCAACGGTTATCGAGCGCCATCGCTTTTCGAACGCTTTGGCACATCCTTCGATAGTTTCTTTGGTTTCTCCGTCTTTGGCGATCCGCGGCTAAAACCGGATCGCTCCATTGCCGTTGACGCGGGCATAGATCAGACGCTGTACAAGAACCGATTGAGAGTCTCGGCGACGTATTTCTACACGCAACTCCAGCAAGTGATCATCTTCGACTTCTCCGGGCTGATCAATTTTGCCACCGATCCCTTTGGCCGCTTTGGAGGATATCTAAACACGAATGGCGGGATTGCTCGCGGAGTGGAATTGGGCCTGACGGCAACCCCGACGCGGAGGCTCGATCTTTCCGCCGCGTACACCTACACCAAGGCGCAACAACGCACCCAACAAGTGCCTGGCACTCGTCGCGCTTTGGTCGTCCCGGTTCATCAATTTTCGCTGGTCGCTACCCAGCGGGTGGGCCGGCGGGTCCTGATCAACTTTGATTTCGCCGCGTCCAGCGACTATATCGCCCCTATCTTTAATCCGGTGACGTTCGCCAGTCGTGGATATCGCTTCCGAGGCATGGCTAAGGCCGACCTTGGCGGAAGCTATACATTGCCGTTGGGTAGCGAAACCCGATCGCTGCGCTTCTTCGGTTACGTCGACAACCTTTTCGATCGCGAGTATTTCGAGAGCGGCTTTCGTACTCCGGGACGAACGGGCCGCGCCGGCGTGTCGTTTATTTTTTGAGAGATGGGAGAAGGCGGCAGCACAGGCGAGGTGGTCCAACTCGTCGAGAATGAGGACTACTATCTGAATCACGGGCTGATGGTTCTCACGGCCCGTTATCACCTGCGTCGCGGCTATTGCTGCGAGCAGGGCTGTCGCCATTGTCCTTATGAAGATTTAGCAAGAAGGAACGCTGATGCCGAAACCAATGAACCGACCGATTAAGACAGCTCTTTCTCTGGCGCTCATCGCTTTGCTTTGTCTGTTTGGAGGTTGTCGTCACGGGCAGCAGCAAGCCAGGATTGAACCGCGTCCGCAACGGATCGTTTCGCTGAGTCCAAGTGTCACCGAGATTCTCTACGGCATTGGCGCGTGGCCACAAGTTATTGCGGTCTCGCAATTCTGCACCTACCCCGATGACGTTAAGAATAAACCACGCGTTAACGGTTGGGACAAAACCAATCTAGAGCAGGTAATGGCGCTTAAGCCGGACTTTGTGATCGGCGTAGATGCCCAGGAACCATTTCTCAAAGATAAGCTGACGGGGCTGGGCGTTCGATCTCTATTTGTGAAAAGCCAAACTCTGGCAGACATCATGACGTCGATGGCGGAGATTGGACGCGCTACCGGCCACGAACAGGAAGCCACAGAGCTATCCGCCAAGACTCAGACGGAGATCGATGCAGTGCGGAAGGCCGTCATGGATCGTCCGCACGCTCGGGTGCTGTGCGTAGTCGATCGGGTGCCCGGTACGACCCGTGACCTTTATACCGCGACTAAAGGCAGCTATCTCGACGAACTGATAAGCATTGCCGGCGGCCAATCGATTGCGCCGGTAGCTGAGCATGGCTATGGCAAGATCAATAAGGAGGCCGTGCTCACCCTGAATCCTGAAGTGATCATCGACATGGTCCAGGGCTCGAAAGGAAATTTTGGGGAAGATCCCGTAGCGGTCTGGAATGAGCTTGCCGAGGTTCGCGCCGTGCGCGATAAGAGGATCTATTCGATGACAGATCCATCGGTAATTCATCCGAGCCAGTTCGTTGGCCATACGGCGCAGGTGTTTGCGAAAGCGCTTCACCCGGAGAGCTTTCCCGATGCCAAGTGAATCTGTGACTACCGCTCCGCTTATTCAAGCTCGTAACTTGAGCTTCTCGTACTCATCGTTGCCGGCGGTAGTCGACGTTTCGTTGTCGCTTCCGCACGGTGCGATGGGCGCGCTTATCGGCGCCAACGGCTCAGGGAAGTCAACGCTAATTCGGTTGCTCGCAGGTCTACTTAAACCCGGCAGCGGCGAAGTCATCTTCGATGGCGCTTCACTCTCAACCCTTCACCCTCGTGAGCGAGCCAAGCGCATAGCCTATGTACCACAATCCACTTCAAGCGTTTTCCCTTTTACTGCCCTTGAGGTGGTCTTAACCGGGCGCAGCCCCTACAGCGGCAGGTTTCGTTTCGAGAGTTTATCTGATGAGCGAATAGCGTTGGGTGCACTCAATGCTCTTGACGCTGCACATCTTGCGTCCCGTCATATTACTGAGTTGTCAGGTGGCGAGCGCCAATTGGTCACGGTGGCTCGCGCGCTGGCGCAGGAGCCGGACGTGCTGTTGCTCGATGAACCAGCGAGCGCCCTGGATCTGAAGCATAGAACGCAACTGACGCGAGCTCTGCGCAGACTAAGAGACGAGCGCGGGATCACCATCCTGATGATCACTCATGACTTGATGCTGCTCGATTTGGCTGCTGACTTGATCTTCGCGATGAAATGCGGGCGTTTAGTCGCCAGCGGCGTACCTGAGGCAGTACTCACCGAAGTAGTGCTGGGTGAAGTCTATGACGCCCCTGTCAGAACTATGCGTAGTGATGGTCGCACCTTTGTCTGGTCGGAATTGTAATGAACGCGATGTCGCAGACCGCGAACGCCAGCTCTTCCCCAGTCAATCGGGCGCGTGTGGGCCTGCGCTTGCGCGTCGCGCTCCCTCTCCTGATCATCGGTCTGATCATCGCCTTTTTGATTGGTCTCTATGTAGGCTACCAACCGCTTAGTTTTACCGCGCTCAAGACTGATCCAATTGCGCGCGCCGTGTTCTTTCGTCTGCGCTTGCCTCGCGTCGTAATGGCCGGTCTTATCGGCGCATCACTGTCGATGGTTGGAGCCGCACTGCAGGCGCTCTTTCGCAACCCGCTTGCCGATCCCTTCACTCTCGGTGTATCCGGCGGGGCATCCTTAGGGGCCAGCGTTGCGATTGCTTTCGGTCTGGGGCTGAACCTGGTGGGAGTGCCTTTGATTTTTATCGCGGCGTTTGTCGGCGCGTCCGTATCCGTCCTGTTGGTTTATCGACTGGCACGATCAGGCGGCGGGACGATGCTTCCAGGAGCATTGTTACTGGCTGGTGTAGTACTGAACCTCAGTGCTTCGGCTGGCGTGCTCGTCATTCAGTATCTCGCTTCATATGGCCGGGCTTTGCAGATTCTGCGGTGGTTAATCGGCAGCCTCGATGTTGTCGGTTTCGACCTAATTTGGAAGATGCTGGTCTTTCTGCTGCCGGGCTGGATAGTTTTGATCGCACATGCGAGAGATCTTCACCTGTTGGCAACTGGTGAAGAAGAATCTGCGGCGAGCCTTGGCGTTGATGTTAGGCGCACGGAGCGAACGGTTTTCCTGGCTAGCTCCTTGATTGTGGCGGTAACTGTTTCGGTGGGCGGAGCGATTGGTTTTGTCGGCCTGATTGTGCCGCACGCCGCGCGACTTGTTTTTGGTCAGGATGTGCGGGTGTTGTTACCGGCCTCGTTTCTTTTGGGCGCAGCGTTTTTGATACTCGCTGACACACTGGCGCGGGTGGCGATTTCCCCGGGAGAACTTCCGGTTGGTGCAATCACAGCATTGATGGGTGGTCCGGTGTTTTTGCTTTTGCTAAAGAGACAGCAACGCTACTCCGCAATTTGATTGAGGAACAAGTTTTTGGCAAAAGCACTGATGGTATTAGGCACAGCTTCTGACGCGGGCAAATCGCTCACGGTTGGGGCGTTGTGTCGCATCCTGCGACAGGACGGTTACGACGTCGCTCCTTTCAAAGCGCAGAACATGGCTCTAAATTCTTTCGCGACCCGTGAAGGTCACGAGATAGGACGCGCGCAGGCAATGCAGGCTGAAGCTGCGCGAGTTGCGCCGCATGTTGACATGAATCCCATCTTGCTCAAACCAACGTCCGATGTCGGCGCGCAGGTCGTCATCAACGGAAAAGTCTTAGGAAACTATAGCGGTGTCGACTACTACGGTCTCAAACCACAGTTGCTGGAAGCGGTAAGTTCCGCTTATCAACGTTTAGCGGCTCGTCATGAAGTTGTGGTGCTGGAGGGCGCAGGCTCGCCGGTTGAAATGAATCTCAAGGATCGCGACGTAGTTAATATGCAGATGGCCGAAATCGCAGATGCTGCGTGCCTCCTGGTGACAGACATCGATCGTGGTGGTGTGTTCGCATCGCTCGTCGGTACGTACGCTCTGCTTGAGCCTCTGGAGCGCAAGCGCTTTTGTGGGTTTCTTATCAACAAATTTCGGGGCGACGTGAGTCTCTTCACTCCCGGAATTGATTATCTCGAGAAACGTCTGAAGCAGCCATGTCTCGGGGTCATTCCTTATCTCCACAACCACGGGATTGACGATGAAGACAGCGTTTCGCTCGAACGACGTGCAGTGCGGCCTCCGTTCGACCATAAAGATTATTTGTGCGTGTGTGTGGTGGGGCTGCCATACCTTTCTAACTTCACGGACTTCACCGCACTGGAGAACGTACCCGGCGTAGTTGTCTATTACACGCGGCGACCTGAAGAAGCGCGCGCCGCTGATGTGCTGATCCTACCCGGCAGTAAGAATACGATTACCGACCTGCTTTGGCTCAGGAAAAACGGCTGGGAACCTGTTATCGAATCTCATACGGCTGCCGGCAAGCCGCTCGTGGGGATCTGCGGAGGGTTCCAGATGTTGGGTCGCGAAATACACGATCCACATCACACCGAGAGTGAGATCGAATTTGTGCCGGCCTTGAACCTATTGAATTTCACCACCGTGCTGGAGCGCGAGAAAGTTACTCGCCAAGCGACGGCGCGGCTCGCCAAACCGGGGTGCCTTGGAGTCAATGCTGGTGAAGATTCCGATCCACTATTCAGCGGCTATGAGATTCATCTTGGTGAGACGCTTTTGGGAAACGGAACTCAGCCGCTCTTTCAACTGCAGCGTTTGGGTGATGCGACAGGCCATCACGACGGTGCAATCAGCGCTAATGGTCGTGTACTTGGAACTTACTTGCATGGACTGTTCGACTCTGCCGAAGGTCTACAGTTGCTTCTCAATTACTGGCGAGAGGTTTGTGGCAAGGAGCCGTCGACGACGGTTGGTATTGATCCACTCGTAGAACGCGAGAGACGCTACGACGCGCTGGCGAACCATTATCGCAGCAATCTGAAGATGGATGTTATCTACCGTGCACTCGATGGTCACAGATGATCTCTCCGGCATTGTTGGCGCTGGCTTACGCAGCGGATTGGTTAATCGGAGATCCCATCTGGCTGCCGCATCCAGTGCGTTTGATGGGCCGGATGATAAGCGTCGGCGAGAGACTACTGCGCACAATCGCACGCAGCCCAACCACCGAGTTCTTTGCCGGTTTGTTGTTAACTCTGGCCGTAGTTACCACGTTTGGAATTGGAAGTTGGTTCTTGTTGTTTTGGTTACGAAGTTTGAATCCGACGCTAGCGTTTGTTGCGTCGGTTTATCTCGCCGCATCGACGCTGGCTACACGTTCATTGCTTGACGAGGCGCGAGCGGTGAGGCGCTTTCTAGTAAATGACGATCTGCTTTCAGCGCGGCAACAAGTCTCGCGCATCGTCGGGCGCGACACGCAGGAACTGGACGAACCGGAAGTAACCCGAGCGGTGATTGAAACCCTTGCGGAGAGCGCATCGGATGGCATTGTCGCTCCAATGTTTTATCTGGCAATCGGTGGCGTGCCCGCCGCGCTGGCTTACAAAGCCGTAAACACAATCGATTCGATGATCGGACATCGAGACAAACACTATGAGTTCTTTGGGAAGTGCGCTGCGCGACTAGACGATGTTGCGAGTTTCATTCCAGCGCGGGTAACCGCTCTGCTGTTCGTATGGGCGGCTTGGACGCTGCATCTGGATTGGCGCGGAGCTTGGCGGATCATGAGGCGCGATGGTGCGAAGCATAAAAGCCCGAACGCCGGGCGACCCGAAGGGGCGATGGCTGGCGCGCTCGGCGTACGAGTCGGTGGCACTAACTTTTATGCTGGCGAAAGACACTATGGTCAATACCTGGGTGACGGCCATAACCCTCTCGACGACCAAGCTTTGAGAAACGCTTTGCGACTAACTGGCTGCGTTTCACTATTAATATTTGCGCTGTGTCTATCAGCGCGATTGCTGGTTAACCGGTAGAACTGAAACTCGGAAATAGAATTTATGAACGATAAAGAGAAGAGCGTAGACCTTCCCTCATTGCCGCCGCGCTTGCCACAGAATGAAGAGGAACTTAAGCGGACCATTATCCTACTGGGGAATCGTAAGCAGGTTGAACTCAAAACGGATGCGCGGCGTCAACTGGAGAACTTGATTGGAGTCTACCCAACCATAAAAGAAGCGGCTCTATGGAAGCGCGTGTTGCGTCGACCATGCCAAGGAAAGTTTCTAACTGCGAAATGAGTTACGCCGGAATGAAAGAAAGATCGGGTAGAGTGCAACTGATTCAAGTCGAGCACGGTGGACGAGTGTACGAAGCTGCCCAACGTTGGGGAATCGAGCCCCACCAAGTTCTGGATTTCAGCGCGAACATCAATCCACTTGGCCCGTCGCAAGGAGTTCTCTCCGCAATTTCAAATGCGCTCACGCCGACGAGCCTCCGAGTCTATCCGGACGCTCACAATTTCGTCAGAGCTATAGCAGACAAACACCGTCTAATGCCCGACGAGATAGTCGTTGGCAGCGGAGCGGCGTCTCTGATTTTCGCGGTCATTCATGCCCTCTCTCCCAAAAGGGTGCTCATACTGGAGCCGGCCTTCGTTGAATACTCGCGCGCATCCGCAGCTGTGAACGCACAGATAACAACTGCACTACTTACTGAAGAGCGAGGCTTCACACCCGATTTTGAGAGCCTTTTGCGCGCCGTCAAAGAGCGTCACTTCGATTTAGTGATCTTGAACTCACCTCACAATCCGACAGGCGCTTCGTATCCGAGAAACGAACTCCTCTCGTTAATAAACGCTGCGGAAGGGCACAACACTTCAGTGTTGCTTGATGAAGCATTCATCGACTATGCGCCGCAAGCGAGCTTGGTTTCCCTGGCAGCGACAAAACCCCATTTAATCGTGCTGCGCTCACTCACAAAGTTTTACGCAGTGCCCGGTCTTCGCATTGGCTATGCGGTCTGCGCCGCCAAGTCGGCGGGAAGGGTTAGAGAGCAGATCGACCCTTGGTCGGTATCAACGGTCGCGCTGGAAGCCGGACGTGTTGCCCTGGACGAAGTTGAGTTCGACGTGGAATCTCGCCGCGCCAATGCCGTGGCGCGTGAAGAATTCGCAGGCGCGCTGCGCAGTATCGGCTTAGAGGTTTTACCTTCAGCCGCTAACTTCCTGCTGGGCAAACTTCCTCACGGCGGTTCCGGCGGAGATTTGCAGGGTTGGCTGGAATCTAAACGGATTCTGATTAGGCGCTGCGATTTATTTCACGGACTCGGAGAAGCGTTCATACGTTTGGCCGTTCGCTCAAGCTCCGACAATGTCCGATTGGTTTGCCTGATTGAAGAGTGGCTCAAAATAAATGAGCGGAGCTGAAAGAATGAAACTGTTGAAGCGGATCGGTCTCAGCTTGCCAGTATTACGAAAGACCCAGGCGTGCGAAGCCTGCGGTGAGATATTCGCCTGCGAGATTTCCTTAGGCAAGGGTTGCTGGTGCGCCGAAATCAAGTTGAGTGATGAAACCAGGGAGGAATTACGGGCGATATACCGAAACTGCTTGTGCCGCGCCTGTCTGGAGAAAGCAGCAACCACAAACTCCACATCGGAGGCCAAAGCGAACGCATGATTGAGCATTTAACTTCGTACCCGCGACGCATCGTCTGTCTTACCGAGGAGACCACCGAGACGCTATATCTGCTCGGCGAGCAAGAGCGCATTGTCGGTGTGTCGGGCTACACCGTGCGACCTCCTGAGGCGCGCTTAAAGCCGAAGGTCTCCGCATTCATCAACGCGAAGTTCGACAAGATTCTTGCGCTGGAGCCGGATTTGGTTTTTGCGTTCTCCGATCTCCAAGCGGACATCGCAGCTGAACTGATTCGGCGCGGCGTAACCGTGATGACTTTCAATCAGCGCAGCATCGCGGAAATCCTCGAGATGATCCTGACTGTTGGACGTATCATCGGCAGCGAGGAAAAAGCTCGGGCGCTGGTGTCGTTGTTGCAGACTGAGGCGGATGCCATACGCGACTCGGCCTCGCGCTTCGCTTACCGTCCGCGAGTCCTGTTTGAGGAATGGTACGAGCCGCTTATCTCGGGAATTTGTTGGGTTGAGGAGTTGATCGAAACCGCAGGTGGCGAGTGCATCTTTCCCGAGCTGCGGGGACACCAATCTGCCAAGAATAGGATCGTTAACCCGGCTGACGTGATCACCAAAGACCCGGAAGTAATTATTGGTTCGTGGTGTGGTCGCGCAGTAAAGAGGGAATGGATTCGCAAACGCGACGGCTGGGATCAGATAAGTGCTATCCGTAACAATCATATTTACGAAGTGAAGTCAGCATACATCCTTCAACCTGGCCCGGCAGCATTGACGGAGGGGTTGCGCCAATTGCACGCGATCCTTGCGCACGCAGTGAATCAAGAGATTGAACCAGACTTGCTGCCGAAGGAAAAAACGGACGCGGCGCTCGGTCTGCCGCCTCCAGACAAACCGATCGAGCACGCCGCTCTCCAGTAAGCGATCCGTAGATTTATGTCCCAGAACCTAACCAATAGTGGTCGGATGATTCTGCTTCTCGGCGGGGCGCGAGCCGGTAAGAGTTCCTACGCTATGAGACTGGCGCAGGACGGCGAACGCGCTTCAGGCGATGAGGTTTGCTTCATCGCCACTGCGCAAGGGTTAGACGAAGACATGACAAAACGAATTGCGCGCCATCGCGCGGAAAGGCCCACCAACTGGCGAACGATTGAAGAGCCTTGTCAGATTGATGAAGCACTCAGACAAGCGAGTGAGGCTCGAATCGTAATCGTAGATTGCCTGACATTGTTCGTTTCCAATTGGCTCATGCGCCACGAAGATGAGCATGATTGCGAGCAGTTCGTGCGCCGCATCACTCGCAACTTTCTGGCGCTCGCGCGCAACCGACAGCAAACGATCATTTGTGTGTCGAATGAGGTGGGACTGGGCGTCGTTCCCGACACGGACTTGGGGCGAGTGTTCCGAGACTTACTCGGACGGGTGAACCAGGAGTTCGCAGCTGCTGCGGATGAGTGCTATCTCCTTGTTGCGGGTTTGCCTTTGCAATTGAAGCCTACTGCTTGAGGCCCGATTCATCTTTGCTCATATCAACAATGGACAACCCATCTCTGTTTATCGCGCAAGTATGTGGGCAGATTGAGCCCATCGACCAGGCGTGGCTGAATGCAGCTCGCGAAAGGCAATTGACGCTCACAAAACCACCGGGCAGCCTTGGGCGCCTTGAAGAAATCGCTAACCGCCTGGCTGCGATTCAACGGACCGCCACCCCCGTCGTCACGAAGAAGCGAATCTATGTCGTCGCCGGAGACCACGGAATAACGATCGAAGGCGTTAGTGCCTATCCCGGCGAAGTCACGCCGCAGATGGTTGACAACTTTTTGCGAGGTGGGGCCGCCATCAATGTGCTGGGCCGTGCTGGGGGAATCGAAGTTAAGGTTGTTGATGCCGGCGTCGACGCGGATCTCAGCGATCGCACTGAGTTGATTCATGCCAAGGTAGTGCGTGGTACGGACAACTTTGCCGTTGGTCCGGCAATGACACGCGAATCAGCAGAGGCGTGCTTAATGAAAGGCATTGAGTTAGCTCAGGCCTCAGCCAACGACGGAGTCAACCTCATTGGTATCGGCGAAATGGGAATAGGAAATACGACGGCGGCGAGCGCTATCACTGCTGTCCTGCTTGGTTGCGATCCAGAAGCGGTAACCGGCAGAGGGACTGGCATTGATGATGAGGGTTTAGCACACAAGATCGAGGTCATTCGACGAGCTCTAGAAATCAATCAGCCCGATGCAGGCGATGCCTTGGACATTCTTGCCAAAGTCGGCGGGGCAGAAATAGGTGTGATGGCTGGAATCGTGCTCGGTGCAGCGGCAAATCATTTACCGATCGTTGCCGATGGCTTCATTAGCACGACAGCGGCGGCGTTAGCTCTGAGCCTACATCCGAACGCCCGTGATTACTTGTTCAATGGACATCGATCGGCAGAACGCGGGCATACCGCTTTGATTAAATTCATCGGCGAGCAACCGCTGCTCGATCTGTCGATGAGACTAGGTGAAGGCACCGGAGCAGCCTTGGCGATGAACATCATTGAAGGCGCGGCGAAACTGCTTAGTGAGATGGCAACTTTCGCGGATGCGGGAGTGAGCAACAAAGAGTAAGAGCCAACGCGTAATATGATCCGACGTTTCTTCATCGCCCTTCAGTTCCTAACTCGACTGCCCGTCCCGCGAGCTCTCAATAGCTCCGAGACAGACATCGGCAAGGCGGCGGCTTTCTTTCCTCTGATCGGAGTAATAGTAGGCGGCGGCGCCGCTCTAGTGTTTGTGGTGTTGCAGAGAGTTCTTCCACTACCCGCTTCCGTGTTCTGCGCAATTGTCTTCGCGGTGTTCATCACAAACGGTTTTCACGAGGACGGGTTGGCAGATTCGTTTGATGGGTTTGGGGGTGGCTGGACGAAAGATCGTGTACTGGAAATCATGCGCGACAGCCGTATCGGAACCTACGGGACGTTGGCGCTCATCTTTGTCATTCTCGGAAAGTTCAACTTTCTTTCGTTGCTGCCGCAGGGCCAGATTTGGCGCTGGCTAATCGTCGCGCACACAGCCTCACGATGGACGACTCTGCCGTTATGCGCGTGGTTACCGTATGCGCGCGCCGAAGGCCAAGGCAAACTGGTAGCTAAACAAGTGGGTGCTGTGGAAGTCGTTACCGCCACTATCACATTGTTGCTGGTCTTGATACTTGTTCCCTGGCAAGCGGCTCTTGCAGCGTTATTGGTAACAACTCTCGTGACTCTACTAAGCGGGTTGCATTTTCGCGCGCGCCTACAAGGGATCACTGGCGATTGCCTCGGCGCAACCAATCAACTAACCGAAATTGCTTTGTACCTGACGGCCGTCATTCTCGTCCGATTCAGTTTTCTTCGATGAATGAAATGACCAAGGAAGAAAGACTGCGACTTTATCTCATTCGACACGGTGAAGTTGAAGGCGCAGCAAATGGCAGGCTGCTCGGGCGAACGGATACGCCGCTGTCCGAGCACGGAATGGCGCAAGCACATCGATTAGCGGAAGAATTGTCCGTAGTGCGACTTGCGGCTGTGTATTCGAGTGACTTGCAGCGCGCTCGAGTGACGGCTGAAATAATCGCCAAGCGTAGCAACTTGAAAGTACAAGAAAGGCCCGCCTGGCGTGAGATCAACATGGGCCAATGGGAAGGCCGCACGATGGTCTCGCTGTCCGACGAAACGCCGCAACTTGTTGCGCGACTTTTCGACGATCCAGCTCCGTTCGAATATCCGGGCGGCGAATCGTTTGCGTGTTTTACCGCAAGGGTCCTGAAGGCACTAGACCAGTTGCTTATGACGCATAAGAGCGGAGAAGTCGTTTTGGTGGCTCACGGTGGTGTTTGCCGCGCCATCATAGGCGGCGCGTTAGGAATATCAGCAAAGAATTGGTTGCGACTGGCACAGGATTATAGCTGTCTGAATGTGATTGACTGGTATGATGGCAATCCGATACTGCAACTTCTTAATTTCGGATATGGTGGCGTGTGCCCAAATAAGCCTTTGAGGTGAACAGCTATGAATAAGCGTCTTAAAGTGATTTCAATCATCTCCCTGTCTGTGTTTGGAAGTCTGACTATTTGGCTGACAACGCATTGGCTGGTGCGCGGTCAGTCACGACAGAATACTCGCTCCTACTTGCCGCAGCCCTACGCAGGAGTTAATGAGAAAGCTGGTGCCATAAAGGGCGCGGATGAGAGAGCGATTCGTGAGCTGGCTGACGCTGTATTGCTGTTGACCGTCGGTGATAGGGTGCCAAGCGTATTTGTGAGCCCGTATAAGGAACGGCTCATACGCGCTGAGTTAAATTACAGGAGAGGACAAAGGGAAGGGATTCCGGAGGCCAATACCGTTCGCGTTATCGACGAACTTGTACGGGAGCTTAGCGCCCCTGAATACGCAAAAACGGATGAAGACCAGGTGCATGATACTCGTTTAGCCATCTCCAGCCTGATGCCGCATTTCATTGTTCAGCAACCTCTCGGGTCGGGAGAAGAGTCATCGAATGGGCCTCCGTATACAGTTGATCCTACTATGTCGCCGCTCGAGGCAGTGTACGTCACGCGTTTTCTGATCATGCAGAAGGAGACCAATGAGTCATCCCTCATAACCCCTACAGAGCGGGCCGAGCTGAGAGCCACGATCAAGAAGCTCACAGATTCAGGATTCCAGCTGACGTGGCGGGAGCGTAATGCGGTGATGGCAGCTTTGATCGGGCAAAAGTTGCATACTGAGACGCCTCAATTGATTGTGGAAGAATTAGCGGCGCGGGCGCGCCAACAGACAGCCGAGCAAACGACGAACCAGACCAGGGTCTTCCTGTCGGCTGGACCTTCCTCATCGAGATACAAGGAAATGCAAGAAGTGTTTCATCGAGCGTACACAATGAAGGTGAGCGATGCAGTTGTTCTAACCAACAGATCCTTCGAGCTTCTCGGCATTGAAGACTAGAGGACGTGTTCCAGCTAAGTCACAACGTCTGGGTGTTAAGCGAATCAATAAAAGAAGTAACCACTGGAGCAGATCCTCCGTCGTTCAAATAATCTTGACCCTCACCGTTCTGCAAGTGTTAGTCCTTGTGCTGTCAGTGGCCAGTCTGGCGTAAGAGTCTCAACCGCAACGGACGCTATCTGGCGTCGTTCTCTCGCAACAAAACGAGCTTGTACCGGGCGTGACTGTCATTGTTAATTCCGCGTCGGGCGAACGGCGCGCCCTTATTGATCGGGAAGGCGGCTTCAGCTTGAGTATTCCGTCTATCACCCAAAAATGTAGCCGGGCAATCAGAAGTTCAGCAACGTTTGTCACACATCGTTTCCGATTGACTAACGATTTAGTATTGTGAGCCCTGAGTGATGAGGGACCTCCAAGGATTGTGCCATTGCAATTTCCCAATGATTTTAACGAAAATGATTAGCACAACGGCGTAAACTCCGTTGCGGAAATTTGGATTCAAACGATGTGTGTTTGTAAGTTATTGAAGGGATTGGTGCCGAGGGCGGGAGTCGAACCCGCACGACCTTACAGTCAACGGATTTTAAGTCCCTTGCAATCGGCATTACCTAGTCTTACGAAACGATACGAACCAGTATTTACGGGTCTAGCGGTCGTCAAGGTAGCGCTTCGTCTGGTTACGTATCAACACGTACCGCCACCATCTTAGCCCCATCTTTTACTTCTCTCATAGTACTGCGGGCTATCAAGACGCTCACGATAAGCTTCATTAGTCGGGCAACGAATCGCTTCCTTTTGTCTGGGTCCGACACTTCCCACCTTGTCATGGATAGTAACACTCGTTACAATCCAGTCAGCGTTACTGAATCGTTATGAAACCAAAGACCAAACCATTGGTGCAGAATTGGATTCTGCTGATACATCAGCTACCGCCCAGGCCTACGAACTTGCGCGTGAGGATTTGGCGTAAGTTGCAGAAGCTTGGCGCGGTGGCAATCAAGAATTCTGTCTACATTTTGCCAGCGAGTGAAAAATCGCATGAAGACTTTCAGTGGTTGAAACAGGAGATCGAGTCGGCGGGCGGGGAGGCGGCAGTTTTCGCGGGTTCCGTTGAAGGCGCAACAGACGACGAGATCATTGCTGCGTTTCGTAAGGCGCGTGATGAGGAGTTCGCAACTGTCTCTGCGGAATTCGACGGATTGACGGGAGCAATTCGGGAACAGTCTCGTGGTAAGCACCTGTCTGCCGGGCGTCTGTCTGCTCATGAATCTGAGATCGACAAACTGCACGCCGAGCTTGAGCGCATTGCTGGCAACGATTTCTTTGATGCGGCAGGTCGAGCTAGCGCATTCAGTGCGTTTGAAAGGTGCCAGAAAGCTATCCGTGCTGCTCAAGGTCCCACCGGGAAAGCTGTTCGGTCACAAGCCAAGCACGGAACTCTTGACGTTGCAAAGTATCAGGGTCAGCGCTGGGTCACGCGCCACAATCTGCACATCGACAGGCTGGCCTCTGCCTGGTTGATCAAACAGTTCATTGACAAGCGTCCACGCTTCTATTTCGTGGCTAACGGAGAAACGGTCGAAGGAGCGATTCCTTTCGATATGTTTGGAGCCGAGTTCACTCACCACGGAGAAGATTGCACGTTCGAGACGATACTGAAGCAATTCGGTTTGGCGGAGAGCAAAGGTTTGCGCGAGATCGCCGAGATCGTCCACGACATCGATTTGAAAGACGACAAGTTTCACCGGCTGGAGGCCGCAGGGCTAAATGCAATCATTGAGGGCTTGAGCAAAGTACTGAGGGATGACCGCAAGCTGCTGCAACAAACCGGCATTGTCTTTGATGGGCTTTATGCATTGCTGAGTAAGGAGTACCAGAAAAAGACGTCCTCGACGGCGCGTAAAAGCAAGCGCTCCAAAGCGAAATGATCGAGCAAATCCAACAAGCGGACGAAGGTGCCAAGGTGCACCGGGACACTAAGCGAGAGCAAGTAGCTATCGGCGATGGCGATCAGATGCCTTCATGGAGAGAAGTATTCCTCTACTTTCTGATGCTCGGTTTCGTCAATATCGGCGGACCGGTTGCGCAGATCACGATGATGTACAACCACATGGTAGAGCGTCGTCACTGGCTCTCGAAAGACCGATTCGTGAAGATCATGGCGTTCTGTCACATGCTTCCAGGTCCCGAAGCGCTGCAGTTGGCCATCTATGTTGGTTACTTGAAACGCAAACTTGTGGGCGGCGTTCTCGCGGGCCTTACCTTCATTCTGCCTGGCGCGGTACTCATGATCGCGCTGAGTTGGTTGTACGTTCGGTACGGCAGCCTCCCGCAAGTGAACAATGTTCTCTACGTTTTGAAGCCTGCCGTACTCGGCATTATTGGCGCGGGGATTCTCAAACTTGGTCGAGCATCGATTCGAAACGTTCTGCTCGCGACATTGCTGATCGGCGCATTTGTAGGGATGCGGTTTGTCGGCATCAACTTTCTGTTGATCCTTATTTTGGCTGGTTTCTTTAATTTGTTGATCGTCCAAGGTTGGCCAACCATCTGGCGATCGCGAGCGAGACTGCCAACCTTCATTGGTGGCATGTTCGTTCTTCCGCTTGCTGAATCTCGCTGGTTTCAGATGGCGTGGTTGTTCTTCAAGACCGGGCTGTTCAGTTTCGGAGGCGCTTACGCATCAATCGTCTTTCTGGAACGCGGGGCGGTGGAGCAACATCACTGGTTAACGAGCAGCCAGTTGCTTGACGGCGTAGCGCTGAGCGTGGCGACGCCTGGGCCGTTCATGCTGTTCACGACCTTCGCCGGGTATCTCGCAGGCGGACTAGCGGGAGCGATCATTGCGACCTTTTTCGTCTTTCTGCCTTCGTTTGTGTTTGTCCTGGCGGGCGCTCCATATATCGAGAGGGTACGCGACAATCGGTGGCTGCAGGCATTCCTCGCAGGAGCGAGCGCCGGTGTAGTTGGCGTAATCATCGTAGTATCCCTCGACCTGATTCCTTCGGCCCTGATTGATCTACCCACCACCGTAATAGCACTAACGGCTTTCTTGCTCATTGTTGTGTTGAGGCTTGACGTGGCGAAAGTGGCTATCGGAGCCATGGCGGGCGGGAGCGTTTATGCGGCAGTGCGCGCACTTTCATAAAGATCTCAAGGAGCGATGAAGATGGCGAATGGCAAACGGGTCTTACTGATCAGCAACTCAACCCTGTATGGCAGTGGTTACCTCGATCACGCAGAAGATGAAATACGCGACTTTCTAGGTCAGATCGCGAAGGTTCTTTTCGTTCCATTCGCTTTATTTGATCGCGACGCGTATGCCTCAACGGCGCGAGAACGCTTTCAGAAGATGGGTTACGGTTTGGAATCAATCCACACAGCCACTGATGCCCAACAAGCAGTCAATGACGCCGAGGCGATCTTCATCGGCGGCGGGAACACGTTTCGACTCTTGAAGGCGCTGTACGATTCGGATGTTTTGCAGTTGATTCAGCACAGAGTAGTGGAAGGCATGCCATACCTCGGATCGAGCGCTAGCTCAAATGTGGCCGGTCCAACTATCAAGACTACAAAGGATATGCCGATCGTTCAGCCGCCATCGTTCGCTGCTCTGGGCTTGGTTCCTTTTCAAATCAGTCCACACTTTCTCGATTCTGATCCAACCTCAAAACACATGGGCGAGAAGCAGGAAGAGCGGATTCTTCAGTTCCTCGAAGAGAACGACACACCCGTAGCTGGCCTTCGGGAAGGCGTGATGGTTCGGGTTGAAAACGGTTCGCACACTCTGAAGGGGTCTTCGGGCGCCCGAATATTCCGCAAAGGACAAGGGCCTGTTGAAACGACGCCTGGAGAGACACTTGATCATCTATTCGTCTGAAGAGCGGACTCGATGAAACCTGACGGAACATTGTTGCTAACTGGCCGTGACGTTGCGGCGCTGCTTTCAATCGAAGAATGCATGGTTGCAGTTGAGCACGCCTTCAAACTGTATGGGGAAGGCAAGACACAACCGCCCGGCATTCTGGGCGTTCACGCTCGAGACGGAGGCTTTCATATTAAAGCCGGGCTGCTCGAACTGGATCGTTCGTACTTTGCGGCGAAGGTCAACGCGAATTTCCCGGACAATGGAAAACGATATGGTTTGCCTACGATTCAAGGCGTGGTCGTTCTGTGCGACGCGGAGAATGGTTACCCGCTGGCGCTGATAGACTCAATCGAGATCACGATTCAACGGACCGGAGCTGCGACAGGTGTAGCAGCCAAACACCTGGCTCGACCGGATTCTAAGGCCGTAACGATTTGTGGCTGCGGTAACCAGGGACGCATATCGCTTCGGGCGCTTACCAGAGTTCTTTCGCTCGGAAAGGTGTGGGCTTACGACCGCGATCAGTCACAGGCTCAGCATTTCGCCCGTGAGCTTGGTAAAGAGTTAGGAATGGACATAGAGGTTGTTGCCGATCTTGAAACAGCCGTTCGCCAAAGCGACGTTTGCGTTACCTGTACTCCCTCGAAGCAACCGTTCTTAAAGGCAGACTTTATTGGGCCTGGCACTTTCATCGCAGCAGTTGGGGCGGACAATCCTGAGAAGCAGGAATTGGAACTGGCGCTTCTTGGTAGGAATAAGCTCGTCGTTGACGTGCTGGAGCAAGGCGCGACGATCGGCGAGCTTCACCACGCGCTCGACGCCCGCGTTATCACACGCGATGACGTGTACGGTGAACTGGGTGATGTGATAGCTGGAATCAAACCAGGGCGAATATCGTCCGACGAGATCATAATTTTCGATTCAACCGGAATGGCTTTACAGGATGTTGTAACGGCCGCCGCGGTGTACGAGAAGGCCTTAACGAAAGGAACAGGGACACTGATCGATTTCGGCCAGTAGTCCGAGTGCGCGATGAAGCGGGTTACACGACAAAGAATCCAGGTGAACCGGACCGCGACATGTTGGCTCATCCAGCGCTTTCTGGATTCCGAGGCAGAGTTTCTCTTCGTGCCACCGGAAGAAGTAGCTAAAGTACAGGAGGCACATAGCGCAATAGGTTTTGACGCGCCTGAAGCTACCTACCCCCACAAAAATGCTGAAGGGTTTTGCTCGTTTGCAGCAATTGTGTATGAGCGATTTCCGAATGATCCTGGGCTGGTGGAAATGGCGCGCATCGTTCAGGCAGCAGACTTCAACGACCAACTGGACAATCATCCGGCAGCACGCGGCTTGCAGTTGATCAGCCGTGGCTTTCCGCTTGTGACCAGCAACGATGACGAAACTGCTGACCGAGCGGCGTTCGTTTACGACGCGCTGTACGCGAGCATTAATCAAGCTCAAACTAAGCCTTGAAGATAACTGAGGGAACATGCTTTGTAACGAGGGAAGAGGGAGGAATCACAATGCAGAGAAATAGAGCCGGAGTCCGGCAGCAAATCGGTCACTTGTTTCCGATTGGTGGTACTGGGCGAATCGCGTTGGGTGCGATGGCGTTCATAGCGTCTGCCGCATTTGCGCTGGTTGTGTCGTCTGCGGCGATACGCGACGGCGGACAATCAAATACAAATCAACAAACGGCTGCGTCAGATTGGCAGGCGGTTGCGCAAGCGCTTGGAAAGGCCGGATCGATGCAGCCTGGTGATGTCTACAAAGTGAGTTTGCCTAGAAGCGATCTGAAGCTGACCGTGAACGGGGTAGAACTCAAACCAGCCCTTGCGCTCGGTTCGTGGATAGCGTTCAAGAAAACAGGCGCGATGACGATGGTGATGGGTGATCTCGTCCTGACTGAAGATGAAGTGACACCGGTCCTAACTAAACTTCAGGAAGGCGGCGTCGAAGAGACCGCACTGCATAATCACGTTCTTCACGAATCGCCACGCGTGATGTACATGCACATCCACGCGATGGGTGACGCAGTGAAGATTGCCCAGGCGATTCACGACGCGCTCGCATTGAGTAAAACTCCTTTTGCGGCTTCGGCGCCCGGTAGCAATCCCGCTCCCGACTTGGGCATTGACACCAAGCAACTCGATCAGACTCTGGCGCAAAGCGGCAAATTGAATGGCGTGGTTTACCAGTTCAGCATTGCGCGAGCTGAAAAGATGATGGACAACGGCATGGAAGTTCCCTCTTCGATGGGATTGGCAACCGCAATTAACTTTCAGCCGACAGGATCAGGCAAAGCGGCAATCACGGGTGACTTTGTGCTTGTTGGGAGTGAAGTTAATCCAGTAATTAAGGCGTTACGAGATAACGGCATCGAGGTGACGGCGCTGCACAGCCACATGCTTAGTGAATCACCTCGTCTCTTCTTCATGCACTTCTGGGCCAACGATGATGCCCAGAAACTTGCGCACGGGCTTCGTGCTGCGCTCGACAAGATGAACGTCGTGAAAGCTCATTAGGATTAGTATTGGGAGGTCAACGGCGATGCAGTTTTGGTTATCAGACCAGACCCGGCTAATAGCGTTGGTCGCGCTATGTGGCTTCCTATGGTCACTGGAATCCATCGTTCCGCTTTACCGATATCAGAACAGTAGGGTGCGACATGCGTTACCGAATGTCGCACTCACGCTGATATTGGTTTTGACTAATCTGGCGCTGTCATTTTCATCAGCTTATCTGGCAGGCTTCACCGTTCGTAATGGCGTAGGGTTATTTCCTCTTTTGGGTCTCTCGAAATGGACTCAGCTAGTTTTGGGTGTTGTAGCATTGGACCTGTTCGCTTATTTCGCGCATGTCCTGCTTCATAAATCGTGGCTGGGTTGGCAGTTTCATCGCGTGCATCATTCCGAAAATGCTGTTGACGTAACAACTGCTTTCCGTCAGCATCCCGGCGAAACCGTTTGGCGAATGCTGTGGCAGTTATCCGCAGTCGTTGTCTTTGGTATCCCGCTCTGGGTCGTCGTCATTTATCTAATCCTGTCTGCGCTAAACGCTCAGATGGAGCACGCGAACATCAGGCTAAACACGAGTCTTGACCGGGTGTTGCGTGTAATGATTGTTACGCCTCATATGCACAAGGTTCATCATTCGCGCGATCAAAAAGAAACCGACTCGAACTATTCAAACATCTTTTCTTTTTGGGACAGACTCTTCGGCACCTACACGGCAGAAATAGATTTCCAGAGACTCCGCTATGGACTCGACGGTTTTGACGCCAGGGAGAGGCAGACGCTGCGGGGACTATTGAAGATGCCCTTTGTGAACTACACGCGCGTGTCTGATGGGTGAGGAGGTGCTTGATGAAATCTCTTGCGATCATTGGCGCGGTTATTCTGACAATTCTAGTCGCAGTTTTGGCGGCCACTTGTACCAGTAAAGCGCCATCGTCAAATCTAGCGGCTAGCCCTTCTATTCCGTCATCGGGCGATTCCTCAGCAAGTGTCCCGTCGTCTGCAACGTCAGGCAATCTTCCTCTTCGCACTCTCAAGGATGTCCCGTTGAGCGGTGGCGCGACGCGCTTCGACTATCAAAGCTTCGATCCAAGCACCGGCCGACTCTACATTGCACATCTTGGCGACGGCGCTCTCACGATCTTTGACGCAAACAAAGAGACAGTGATCGGCGATGTGAAGAATCTGCCGCGCGTTCACGGCGTGATTGCTGTTCCGGAGCTTCACCGTATTTATGCATCTGCTACAGGCACGAACGAATTGGCAGTTATCGACGATGGCACCTTGCAGGTCGTCGCGCGTGTGACTGCCGGAGACTATCCTGATGGAATCGCATACGCGACAAAGGCAAAGAAGCTCTATGTTTCCGATTTGCATGGCAAGACGGACACCGTGATCGATGCGAATATTAATCAACGACTGACGACAATTGCGTTAGGCGGAGGGGCGGGCAATACGCAGTATGATTCAGTTTCGGAACACATCTTTGTCACGGTGCACGGTCAAAATCAGCTCGCAGAAATTGATCCAACCAAAGACCTGGTAGTCGCGCGGTATGCAATAGCCGGTTGCAGTGAACCTCACGGCCTATTGATCGACAGCGAACATCGGCTGGCATTTGTTGCCTGTGAGGAGAATGCGAAACTAGTAGTCTTTGATCTTGAAGCGAAGAAAATGACGGCTATTCATTCTGTTGGGGCTGACCCGGACGTGCTTGCATTTGATAAGGGCTTTGGTCGGCTCTACGTTTCTGCCGAGAGCGGAATCATTACGATCTTCGATGAGCATGGCCGCGCCTTAGAGAAGGTTGGTGAAGGACTCTTTGCGCCGAATGCTCACAGTGTTGCTGTTGACAGCAATACTCATCGTGTCTACTTCCCATTGCAAAATGTTGGAGGCAAGCCAGTCCTCAGAATCGCCGTTCCCTCTGATAAGCAGCTATGACGATGGTACGGAGGCGTTTCGATGACGGATTCGAACGCTTCAGGGCGCGTCTGATTGTTGCGTTCATCATTGCTCTTTTTGGGCTCGTCGCTCACGCGCAGGATCTCTCAACGAGTGATAACACGCCGCAATCCACACCAGCGCCGACCAGTCAGTCACAGTTACAGAACACGGGCACGAGACGAATTCAGGCGGTTCGTGTCTCAGATGCCATCAAGATAGACGGCCTGCTTGATGAGTCTTCGTGGTCGCTTGCCCAACCAGCGACTGAGTTCCTTCAGGAGCGGCCCAGCGAAGGTGCGCCCGCTACTGAGCGCACGGAAGTGCGCGTGCTTTTTGACGACAAGAACATCTACTTCGGCGTCCGTGCGTTTGATTCAGAGGCCTCTCACATCAACGCTCGCGACCTGGTGCGTGATTCAAGCTTCCCGAACGACGATCGTATAGAAATTCTGCTTGACACTTATCATGACCGGCGTAACGGTTTTCGCTTTGCGGTTAATCCACTAGGTACACAGCAGGACGCACTGATAACGGACGAAGGTCGCGACATAAACGTGTCCTGGGATGGATCGTGGGTTTCTGAAGGACGCATCGACGCCAAAGGATTTACGGTTGAGATTGCCATACCGCTGACTACCCTTCGTTTCACTGAGGGTATCGAATCATGGGGACTCAACATCTCGCGCATCATTCGCCGTAAGAACGAAGAGAATCTATGGACTAGTTGGCAGCGTTCGTTTGGTCTCGAACGAGTTTCCCAGGCAGGCGAGCTTAGCGGGTTCAAGGAGATTCGCCGCCCTCGACTTCGTGAAATCAAGCCTTACGCTTCGGGTGAGTGGCGTGAGGGCGTGCCGTTGATCGGCAAAAGCGGACTCGATGCGGGCGTGCGCGCTCATGCCGGAATCGAGGTAGCAAAACTCGGCATCACTCCCTCGCTGACCGCTGAGTTCACCGTGAATCCCGACTTTGGTCAGGCCGAAGTTGACGATCAGATCGTCAATCTCTCGCGCTTCTCCGTTTTCTTCCCTGAGAAGCGCGACTTCTTTCTGGAGAACTCAGGAATCTTTCTGTTTGGGAACCAGGGAGAAAATCAAGCCTTCTTCACGCGACGTATTGGACTGACAGACCGAGGCCAGCCGGTGCCGATCGATTACGGCGTGAAAGTCACCGGCAAAGTTGGTCCCTACAACATCGGATTTCTACAGGTGCAAACGCGCAAGCTGGGCGAGGCCTCTACCGGTCTCGGAATTCCGCGTCAGCAGGTCTCTGTGCTTCGCGTGAAGCGTGACATTCTCAAGCGTTCCTATGTTGGCGCGATTTTGGTAAACCGCCAAGGCGCCACTGCCGTAGGCGCTGGCGATTACAATCGTGTGGGTGGGGCGGATGCCGAGTTCAACATAACAGACCACTACAAAGTGAAGGCCTTCTGGATGGGCTCGGCAAGTCCGGGCGTGCGTTCAAGCGCCGGGTCATCTCGCCTTGAATCGATCTTTGAGAATGATCTTTACCGGTTCATCACCGTTTATGAAGATGTCGGTGCAAAGTTCAATCCTGAAGTCGGCTTCATCGAACGCAACGCCATTCATCAATACTTTGGCCAATTTGCTTACAAACCGAGGCCGAAGTTTATTCCGCACGTGCAGCAGATGGAGTTTGAGACGCAGATCGAATACTACACGGATCGCGCTGGCAAGCTAGCCACTCGGCAGACAGAACTCTCCTGGGACACGGTATTCAAGGACTCAGCAGAAGTTTTCTTCCGGCCAATCGAAGCTGTGAACGATGTCCTGACTGAACCATTTCAGATTCGACCCGGAATCGTCATTCCGGTTGGCACTTACCGCTTCAACCGCCCACAATTGTCATTCACGAGCGACCTCAGCAAGCCTATCGTGTTCCGCGTGCGTGAGAAATGGGGAGATTTCTATTCCGGCAAACGGTATGAAACTTCAGGCGGAATCACTTGGAGGCCAAACTCACATCTACTCGTTGATCTCTCAGAGAGCTACAACAGAGTGCGTTTGCAGGAAGGAAACTTTTCGACCGGTCTCTTTGCCGGAAGATTGAACTACAATTTTTCTCGCAAGCTGCTCACGTCAGGGCTAATCCAACTGAACTCTGCGGCCCGGCTCTCAGTCATCAACGTGCGGCTTCGTTACATCTATCGGCCAAACAGCGATTTCTTCATCATCTACAATCAGAGCACCGGAGCGGGCCTTGAACGGCCTTCATATAGTCTTCAGATCAAGCTAACTCGCGATTTCACTTTTTAGGCGAAGAGATCATATCGTCTAGTGCTCAGTAACGGCTACGTGACCACACGTCGATTGTGGTAAGAATACATTCATAAGGAGCTTACAAATGAAAATCATTCGAATTACGGCAATCTTCATAGCGCTGGTGGCGATCGGCGGCACGCTGACGACTACAACTATAAACACGGTAAGTTCAAAAGCGGCGCTCAACTCGTTTCAAGACAGAGACCCGATAAAGCCGCTGCAGCATGTGGTCGCCTCGAAGACAGCCAAGTTCGAAGCAGTGGATAAGGACGATGCCGCTTACAAGAACGCGCCGGATGCACATGACTTGGCGGGCGCACAAAAGCTAGTTGGCAAGGAAGGATCGTTCAGAGGCACCGTCAGCAGATTCTTTGAGGAACGTGACGGAGACTTGATCGTCTTCGACTTTGATCCCAATTATCGCACGGCGCTTACAGCCCTTTTGAGGAATGCCGACTTTCCGAAATTTCCGGACGTAAAGATGCTCGACGGCAAGGAGATTGTTGTTTCGGGTAAGTTCGTTGACTATCACGGCAAGGCTCAAATTGAACTGAGTGATCCGAAGCAGATCAAAATTGTGAAATAGTCGCACCGTCAGCAATGCGATCTTCGAGCGGGTCAAGATCCTTGACTTAATAAGCGAAACCTGAACGGGCAAGGGAGATTCTCAAGAGTGCGATCTTTATCAAGTAACCTCGGTCTAGCAATAATTGTTCTTTCGCTACTCTTCGTTCCGTTATCCGTGCTAGCTCAAGATTCGGCGACTACGGGTACTCTATTAGGCACCGTCCGCGACGCGGCGGGAGCAGGTATTCCGGGTGCCACGATCGCGCTGCGCAATCTCACCACCAATCAAACCAGAAACGTCACAAGCGAAGCGGATGGCAGCTATCGCGCTACTGCACTGGCTGTAGGCGACTATGAAGTGAAAGCACAAGCGAGCGGTTTTGCGCCATATTTCAATCCCAAGGTGACGCTCGCACTGGGTCGCTCCACAACACTCGACATCTCACTGCCTGCTGGAGGCGTAAATGCCCAAGTGACGGTCACAGATACTCCGCCTGCCCTCGATGCCACACAGACCGCCGTTACCACGTCGATTGATCCCGAACGCATTGAAGAGTTGCCCGTCAACAGCCGCAACTATTTGGAGTTTACATTGCTGGCACCGGGCGTTGCGCCATCAAACCAACAAAATGGCAGCGGCAGCAAGGCAGGATCCGGTTCGCCACTTGCCGACAGCGGATTCACCTTCGGAGGTTTGCGTCCTCGTAGCAACTCGATCTCGATTGATGGGTTAGACAACACCGATGAGACAACTGGAGCGGCTCGTGTGGCACTGTCGCCGGAAATAGTGCGTGAGTTCCAAATTGTAAACAACGGGCTGTCGGCGGAGTTTGGAGGCGCAGCCGGTGGGGCGATAAACGTCGTCACCAGGGTAGGGCAGAATGAATTCCACGGCGACGCTTTCACCTTCTTCCAAAACGAGTGGTTCAATGCTCGTGAGCCTTTCTCTGATCCGCCTCCAGCCAGCCGCTTGCGCTTCCGCCGCTTGCAACCCGGAGTCGCACTTGGGGGTCCTCTGAAACGCGATAAGGTCTTCTTCTACGCTGCGGCTGAACAAGAGCACCTCTCCGCTGAAGATGAATCTGAAATAGATCGAAACGCGCGCACTCGCATCAACTCACTGCTTGCTTCAGGTTTTGCGCCCGGGCTTTCAGTACGGTCACTAACAGCAGGACGATTTCGAATTGGCACGGACGAGACGGAGGCGGCGGCAAAGATCACCTACATCGCATCTGAGCGTCACACCTTGAATTTTCGTTTCGCATTCACGAATCTGCGTGAGCGTGGCGATGCTTTTAACACGGATGTTCTCAGCGACAAATCGGCACGCGGTAGCGCTTATACAAAGGACTATCAATTCACCGGCTCGGCTATCTCGGTTTTATCATCGAAGTTGATCAATGACTTCCGATTCCAAGCGAGCGCACGTCGGGCGGTGACGCAAGCAGGAGACACCCTTGGCCCAGGGGTCGAGATAGCTGGTTTAGGCCGTTTTGGCCTACCTTATGATTCAGATTCCACGCGTCGCGAACTACGCTACCAAGTCGTCAATAACCTTTCTCTGTCACACTCTCAAAGCGAATGGAAAGGCGGAGTGACTGTCAATCATGTTTCACTGAACAGTGAGTTACGCGATGGCTTCGGCGCTCTGTATACCTTTCGCACTTTGGACGACTTTGCTGCCGGCCGCCCTGCAATATGGCGTCAAGCCTTTGGCTCACCGGCAACGCAATTTGGAGTGACCAGTTTCGAGTCGTTCCTTCAGAACCAATGGCGCGCTACGCCACAACTAACTTTGAACCTTGGTGGCCGGTACGATGTGGAGCGCCTACCGTCATCTTTTCCAACGGACAAGAACAACTTTAGCCCGCGACTCGGCCTAGCCTGGAGTCCTTCGAAGGAATGGGTGGTGCGCGCCGGCCTCGGGCTTTACTATGACCGGCTACCACTCGTCTTTCTCAACCGCGCGATCCAAAAGAACGGTGTGCAGGCGTTTGAACAGGTTGCTACCGATACAGACGCAGCCACTGTGTTCGCGGCAACCGGAGGTGGTCGCGCTCTTGTTCCGTTTCCCGGAGTTGCGCGGTCTATCTTTCGTGCCGACCCGCAATTCGTCACGCCTTACAGCGCGCAGGCGAATGTTGGTGTCGAGCATCTGCTAACCAAAGACATTACGGTCCGCGCCGACTATCTCTTCACGCGCGGCATTCATCTCCCGCGCACACACAACATCAATCTTCTTCCGCCTGTTACGCTGACTACAGCGAATGCAGCGGCGCTTGGCTTTTCCAATCCAACCCCGCAACAACTTGGTCGTCCTGTCTTTGGACTGGGGAGAGTCGATCCGCGTTTCTACGCGATCTATCAGCTCGAAAATTTCGCAAGTTCCACCTACAACGGCCTGACGCTGGCGCTCAACAAACGTATGAGTAATGAGTTTGAGCTGCTTGCTTCGTACACACTATCCAAGACAAGAGACGACGCATCCGACTTCGACGAGCAGCCACAGAATCCTTTCGACTTGCGATCAGAACGCGCCCTTTCACGGCAGGACGTCAGGCACCGATTTGTGCTCAACGGGCTATTTGATCTTCCATTTGGTGACGAAGAGGAGAAGGGAGCGGGAAGCGAACGCGACATCCTCATCGGCAAGATACTCGGCCACGTCGAGATCGCTCCAATCGTAACGTTCAGCGCGGGAAGACCCGTCAATGCAGTGACAGGGGCAGACGAGGTGCACAACCGCGCCTTTCCCCTTGCCTCGCGTCCGTTGGGTTTTGCACGAAATGCTTTGCGCACACCGCGCTTTATGAACTTTGATCTTCGTGTGCTCAAATACTTTCCGTTTGGCGAACGGCGAATCTGGACTTGGTGGTAGAAGCCTTTAATGTCTTCAATCATCCAAATGTTCTAAGTCTTAACTCGTTCTTTGGTTCAGGTCTGACCCCGCTATCGTCGTTCCGCGTGCCGACATCCTTTGCCGCTCCCCGGCAAGTTCGCTTCTCGATTGATTTCGAGTTTTAGAAGACCAGTGGTCGGATAGGAATTCACTGCGATCGTAAGTTATGAAATACTAAGGGGTGAAGTAAATGGAAATAAATCTGGGAATGAGATCCAGTAACATAGGGCACTTCGCGATACTTGTAGTTATCTTCTTGGCCGGCATCTCCACTGCGCTGGGGCAAACGCCGGCAAATACGCCACAGCCTTCGCCTACACCATCGCTTGAACGAAAGTTCTTGAAGAACATTCTCTGGGACCAGCGCGCGATCTGGACATCCCCGCTTCACCTTGAAAAGAAGGATGCGAACTGGTTCGTGCCCCTCGGTCTCACGACAGCAACGCTCATTGCCACGGACCGACGCACAGCAGACGCACTCGATAATAAACGCGCACAGTTGAATGTGAGTCATAACGTAAGTTATCTAGGGTCTGGGTACGGAGCCGGCAGTATTGTGGGAGCTTTCTATCTGGTGGGGAAGGCGACACACAACGCACGCGCTCGCGAAACAGGATTGCTCGGAGGCGAAGCGCTTATTGACAGCGGAATTGTCGCAGCAGTGCTCAAGCATGCCACGCAACGGACGCGCCCGCGTGGGGGCCAAGAGCGCGGTGATTTCTTCGATGGAGGACTGTCTTTCCCGTCAGGGCATTCAATTGCGGCGTGGTCTCTAGCGACTGTCGTAGCGAACGAATACCGCGATAATCGATTTGTAGAGATTAGCGCTTATGGGCTGGCTGCCGCGGTGAGTGTGTCGCGCTACACCGGCCGCAACCACTTTCTATCCGACGTGTTGGTCGGGAGCGCCATCGGTTACGGCATCGGACGTTACGTCTATCGCGCGCATCACGATCCGGCTTTAGACTCGAGTAGCCAGCAGACGCCGCACCCCCACTCAAAGGTATTGCCACTAATTATTCCGAGTTATGGGCGCGCTGCGCGCAACTATGGAGTCGCCCTGGTATGGAGTTTCTAATCGAGCCTTTTTCGAAGTGATGGGCACGTCCATCGTACGGTGAGGTTTGGGTGGAGGGCGGAAGCTTACTAGGATAAGAACTTATCAGGATGGCATAGGGTGGCGTCAGCCGGTCATGTCACACCGGTAAACTAAGAAAGTTCTCTTGCGCGTGCACGGCTTCATTATTTGGTGAAAGTTAAGCGTGCACGCCGAGTTCAAAGGGATGAGCGGCGATGGGGCTACTGTAAACTTGTAAGCGACGCCATTTTCCTCAACGATTAGGGCAGAAATTAGCCGCGCAACGGAGTTAACTCCGTTGCGCGTTTCCAGGATCAAACTATGAGTAGCTGTAAGTTATTGGAAAGATTGGTGCCGAGGGTGGGAGTCGAACCCACACGACCTTACGGTCAACGGATTTTAAGTCCGTAGCGTCTGCCATTCCGCCACCCCGGCATGCTCATCAAAATAGCATGCCTTATTGCAGCCGACAAAATTTGTGCGAGCGCCACTTTGAGAACCAATGTGATCGTCACCTTTCGTCGCCACGAAGGCTGCAACTCTAATTTCGACTCAGATTCTAAAGGCCAGAAGCATCTCTTTTTCTTTAGAAGACACTACTCGAGATAGGGAAAGTCGCAAGTTGGGAAGGTGGGCTTGCCCCCGCTCAAGGTAAACAGGCATCAATTCAGGAGGAAGCATTCAAGCATAAAACACTTTGCAAATGTGCTGAGATAGCATGCTCATCTGAAGGTTGAGTGGCTTTGTTACTTGAGCGGGGGCAACCCGACCTTGCAATTTGCTGAGGTTGAGTGGCTGTTACTGGTTCTGGATCAAATAGATTAGGTTAATCTTCGAAGCGTAAGCACGTATATTCGATTCGGCGACGTTGCCATACCGAACTAATACGGCGCGCCGTGTCTTCAAACCGCGAAGGCGAGGTTACAAAAAGAGAAAATGCCACCACTACATCCTGAAGGCACACGGCTATAATACGGCCAACGGGCTCTCGAACGATGTTTCAGTGATTGATATTGAAAGTGATAAGGTTGTGGCGACCTTTAAAGCGAGTGATGGTCCATGGGGAAATGCAATTAAACCGTGACGGCAAACACGGTATGTTTTCAGGCAAGATCGGATACTATTTGGCGCCAGGATTGGAAGTGGACTCAAACTTTCGTTTCAATCAACACTGGAGCGTCAGCGCCGGCTACCTTTTGGCCAGCGCGACTGTGATCAGTTTTCCTTCCAATCCTTTCATCGAGGGTTTATTAATTCGCAGACACCGCGCCATAGCTTTACAATCCAAGTCACCTGCGCAAGTCCCAGACACTATCGGTTGGGGTTACAGGGACTCGCGTGGGTTTCCAGTTTGAAGACGATCAAAACCTGCTTCCTTTGCGAAGTTTTTTCTATCGACTTGTATGTTTCGCGATTCTTCGCCGGGTGGGCCGAAATCTTCATAGCCGGCGAGAATCTTCTGAACTCGCATTATGAGTGGGACGCACGACGCTTGTAACTGTTGGTCCACCAGTACAGGTCCACGTAGGTCTGAAATTGAACTTTGGCAGAGAGAGTTATCATAAGTGATGCGCGTCCGGCGGAGGTCGAATAAATGGGATCACCAATGAGTTTTCAGACACATCGTCTTGGAGTGTTGATGGAGCCGGAAGCCGGCAACTCTTTGGAAGTGGAAGGTGTCCTGAACCCTGCTACAATCCGCGGCCCCGATGGGCAGCTTTATCTCTTCCCGCGACTGGTGGCTCGAAACAATTATTCGCGAATCGGCATCGCGCGCGTCAGCTTCAATGATGACGGAGATCCTCACGGAGTTGAACGCCTAGGTGTCGCTCTGGAACCCGAAGCGGATTATGAAATGAGACCTGACGGTGGGGGCGGATGCGAGGATCCGCGTATAACCTTTGTAGAACCAATGCAGCGTTACGTGATGACTTACACGGCACTGTCGAGTGAGGGTCCGCGGATCGCCCTGGCCATCTCGGAGGACCTTCTTCACTGGGTGCGTCTTGGTCTGGCCGTCTTCCTGCCGCACGATGGGCTGCATTTTAATAATGTTGCCAACAAGGATGGCAGCGTGTTTCCGACAGCGATTGCTGATCTATCCGGACAACCCGCGATGGCCCTTATCCACCGGCCACTCTTTCCCGGCACGCGTCCGGAAGAGACGGTGCACAAGTCAGACTCTCGGTTGGTCGACCCGGAAAAAGAATGCATCTGGATCTCGTACAGCTCTAATACTCTTGAGAGCGGAAAGCCCAATCAGGTTTGTCTCTTTACCTCGCACAACCGGCTGGCTAGTCCTGTGGTTCCGTGGGAAAGGCTAAAGATCGGTGGGGGCACGCCGCCAATCCTGACACGACATGGCTGGATGATCATTTATCACGGCGTTGGTGAAGCAGAGGAACCAAGCCCAAGTGGACGCAAGCTGGTCTACTCCGCCGGTGTAATGGTGCTTTCAGAGGAGCATCCCCGCATTGTTCGCTACAGATCTCCTGAGCCCATCCTGACGCCTGAAACTTCGGAAGAACGCCAGGGGATCGTGGCCAATGTAGTTTTCCCGACAGGTATTGACCGGCGAGACGATCTGGGTTTGCCTGATCGGTTTGATATTTATTATGGAATGGCAGACGACCGGATTGGCGTTGCCCGGTTGGATGTTCCTGAAGTTCTGCCGCCAACATTGCCTGCCGACCATCCCGAAGGAAGGGTGTAGGTCCGATTGGCTTGACTTCACTTTAGGGCTCGCGTTTTTCTTTCAGTTCTGGATGCGGGAGCACACTTTTTACACCTGCACCCGAGCTCCTTGATAATGTCATCAAAATACTCGTCGCCGTAATGGTAGGTGATCTCCTCGCCGCTGCGGATGTTTCTTTTTGACCAGATCCAGATTCTCTGTCCAGAGATAATGGCTTCGGCGTTTGGGATGCAGGAGTGATTGATATAGCGAGCGATATTAGTGCGGGGGCTGCCGTCAATCGTCCATCTTTTGTTTACTCCAAAGAAGTATTTGCCGCGTCTTTTGTCGACTTCTTCATTCGAGATCCGCGGACCTGTGTATTCAATGATGCGAGTGCCTTTTGGAATTGACTGCACGGCGAACATTCCTAAGCCCGATTTGCTGCGCCTTATGACAAATACCTTTTGTTGCGGCATTTTTTGACGTGTTGTGCCCGAAACTCAAAAAGGAGTTCGTTGTCATCGCCCGAAATGACTCAAGGCAAGTTCCTTAATTCTTGTTACGTAGTTCGACCCCTGACAACTGAGCCGGATAAATGCCAAAGTTCTCGACATCGATCTCGTTCCCATGCTTCTTGTCAAAATAAATCCGGGCAGCCGGAATCAGCGTGCCCCGGCCTTTCCCTGTACGATCCAGCATGAGTTCGATGTAAGTAAATGGGTAATCTTCCGAGCGGGTTCCGTACCTCAATTCAAAGATATTCATCCAGCGCTCAAAGAGGACGACGATTCTCCGTCCGCCGTCCGCCGTCGGGATTTCCTGGACAAAGTTCAAGTCGCGACCGAGTTGCGATCCCATTGAAAAGTAGCCGAGCTTTTTTCCGCGCAGCTCTTTTAGGAAAGCATCCTGTCCGCCTTCGGCAAGCACTGCCAGTGCTCGGCCAACGTCGGCCTCCGAGCTATGTCCTTCAATTGTCAGGGTAAACGGACGGGCGGTACCGCCTAACTGACCACCGATGCCGATTACCGTACCGGTGTATTCTTCTTTCGTTTGGGGAGCGCTGATGTTGGCGGGAAAAACTGCGGGTGTCATCGCAACAAACAGAACAATCGCGATCCAAACTAAGATTTTCGCCGGAGCATCGCCTTTAATAGTCAGAGATTTCATTTTAGACCTCCATATCTTGCGCGTTGGTGTTCGATTCTCGAAACGACTGTACGTCCCCATTACAAACGCGGACCGGTTAGTATGCAAGTTGCTGGCGCAATCAGGCAGCATTCGCTGCAGGTTGTGGCAACCCCGATGCCAACCGGTGGGTTGCAACGTCGATCACTCAAGCTGACATAGTTTGCAAGTCAGGAAGGGGCATTCAAGCAGAGAGAATTGGCAAGTCAGGAAGGGGGCAAGCGCAGGTCAACAATGGAGGCGCTCAAGACGCAGCGCGCGCCCCCGCTCAAGATTAATAGCCATTCAATTCACAGTTCCTACTCAACATAAGCAAATCCGCAAGTCAGGAAGGGCGACAAGTTTGGTTGATATGGCTTTCAGAAGAGGAGAGGTGAAGGATTGATTCAGTGAAGCGCTTGATTAATCTTGAGCGGGGGCGCGCGCTGCATCTTGAGTATCACCACAGTTGACCTGCGCTTGCCCCCTTCCCGAGTGCGCCGGGATAAACCGGCAGGTTGTAGTGAATGAAAGAGTCACACGTTAAAGGACTAGCCAACCATAGCGGCCCCGAGTCATGCGTCGAATGGAGCAATCC
>Ga0137404_10000212_pt1 | contig 38020 bp, 49 predicted proteins | sample CZOMad2_1_16fung_FD_108285 | JGI IMG/M metagenome (GOLD analysis project Ga0137404, IMG submission 108285) | Vadose zone soil fungal communities from Angelo Coast Range Reserve, California, USA - CZOMad2_1_16fungal (Illumina Assembly) | ecosystem: Environmental > Terrestrial > Soil > Vadose... | reverse complement strand
TGATCGGCCGTTCCCGGTTGGCCTTACGGTAACTGAACCAATGCCGCAACACCTGCGTGCCGGATACTTCGTAGTGCCATACTTGCGGAGCTACATTGTCCACGTACCCGCGCCCGACCAAGAGTCTGCGGCTCGTCGCATCGTAATCGATGGTGTCGGGTATAGCTGCTGGATCTTGGGACATCGCGCCGGCCGTGGGAATCCGGGGGGCGTCACGCGGTGCGAGTCGTGGGGGTTGTGCTGGCCGTCCTCGGCTGGGGTCTGCAAACCGCTCGCCGAAGGTATGGAGCCAGATGACGGTGCGTCCGAGCTCAACAGCGGTGGCAAAGAGCTGGCCGTCGGCCGTTAGTGGAATCCGCAGGCCCGGCGTCACGAGATCGGATAAGAAGCGCGCGGTGAATGCCGGGTGAGCTGCAACCGCGGCAATGTATGCCATCAGGTCCTCGGCGCTCACGGGGCTCTGATACCTTTGTCCGAGGTATGTAAGGAGGGTGGGAGAAATATTCGGCACCCTGGCGTCGCGGTCGCGCCAGAGGGGAAAGACGCGGCCACCGAACGATCCCTTGTAGTGGTGAAGGTCAGGGATCAGTCCCGTGAAGGTGAGCGCCGGACCTGCCGATGGCGCATGTTGGATAAGAGCCGTCAGATACACTTGATGCTCCGAGCGTGACGCCCACAACTCCGGGTTGGGCCGATTGATCAGCCGATTATCGGGGATGATCCACTGCCGGTCGAACGAACGAAATCCGTACCGGACGGGCGGGATACACGGACCCCGCTCGTTCGCCACACGCGTGGGCCGCGGGTCATAGCCGGGCAGCCCCTGCGCGACTAATCGGTTGCTATGCCTATCTCCCGGTCTTCCCTTGAGCAGATGCGGATGGAACAGCCTCTCCTTCTGGTCGCTCGGCGCGTTAATGAGCGTCTGCCAGCGCTGTCGCAAGGACTCCGCATCGGGGGCAATGACCCACGTGCGGCCGGGCATCACCCCGGAGCCGTTATAGATGAACAGCTCGTCAAGCTCGGGATACGTCGACCACGCCCCTACTGACTGTGGCAGAAATGAAGCGCGCCACTCCGATGGGCACTCGGCCCAATCAGCGGAGTCAAGCGTGAGACTGCGCAGTGCGCTGAACTTGTCCCGCCGGTGCCCTGCGGGAAGCACGCGGAACCGGACCGTCGCCGGCCTCTCTGGATTCGTACCCGAAGGGCGTGAGGCGAGGACAATGCAGACCGGCTGCTGGACGTCCTCGAAGATTCGTGTGTTGACCTCGGGTTGGTAACCTTCCGGCGAGCAGTCAATCACCCAGATCTCATCGGTCGTGCGGCGGAGGTAATCGCGCATCTTCTCGAAGCCAGGCCCGTTGAGGAAGCCCGCCACCGTGATGAAGCATACGATGCCCGTGTTAGCGGTCGGGTCGTGGTCAAAGATCTTCCACGTCGCCCAGCGCCAGAAATAGACGTACAGATTGCGTAGGTGCTTCGCGTGCGCGCTGACTTTCCACTCACGCGGGGGTATCCAAGCTTCGAGCGGGGCGGGCTCGCGGGCGTTCGGGCTACTCGCCTCGACCCAGCCGCCGCGATGCATGGCCCTCTCTCTGTACGGCGGGTTGCCGATTACCACGGTGATCGGCTCCTGCCGCTTGATCTGATTCGCCTGCCGACGAGACTCCGCAATCGGGGCATACAGCGTAGGAATCCACTCCTGCTCGACATAGGGGTTGCTGAGTGTGTCGGCGACGAACATCCGCAGCGGTGTGGTCGGTGGGGTTCCGAGGAGATCGGTCAGCTCGGCGAGCATGCGCACCTGCGCAACGGCGAAAGGCCCCAGCTGGATCTCGAACCCGATGAGACGCCCCATTGCGGCATCGATGGCCGGAGCCACTGCGCCTGGGCCTTCGTCGGCTTCGACCGTCTCGGCGATCCGACGCAGCGTCCCGAGGAGGAACGTGCCTGTGCCAACCGCAGGGTCTGCCACGGTGACGGCTGGCGACGCCAGGCCAGCATGAAGCCTGAAACGACTCCGAAGCGCTTCATCCACTAGTCGCACCATCGCGGCGACGACTTCGGGCGGCGTGTAGTACGAGCCCGTTTTCTTCCGTAAATCATTGTCGTAGACCTCGAGAAAATCCTCGTAAAAGTACAGCCACGTATCGGGCTCGTCCTTGCTGATCGTCGGCCAGTGGACGGCATCGAGCACACGCGTGAGCGTGCCGAGCGAGGTCTTCAGCGTCGCTTGGTTCGCCGCGTCATCGGTTAAAAGGCGCAGGGCGGTGCCGATCAACGAGTTCGTCCGCGCGAGTTGTCGGGCCACCTGGTCGAGACCCCAGCTGAGCTGGATGTCTCGCGCTCGCGCCAGAAGCATGCCGAATGTGACGGCCTGGGCATACCCATCAGCGAACTGCGCGATGGATGCGTCAGGGAAGAGCATCTTCCGCCAATCCATCCTGAGCGCCGTCAGTGCCGGGCTCCCGAGGGCTAGCTGCTCGGTCACCTCCTCACGCAACAGTCGGCACAGCCGAGCGCTGACATCGGCGAGTTGTTTGGCGTTGCGTGGGGGGATGGGCTCCCATCGGATGAAGGTTTCGAAGAGGCTCAGCAGGCCGGGCGGTGCATCAAGATCAGCGCCAGACGTCTCGATGTCGCCCGTGAGACGTATGAGCGACCCTGCTAGCTCGCCGCTTCGCCAGAGGCTGAACTCGTTGCCGTCGGTATAGAGTAAATTGGGGAGTGGTTGGAGCTTCTTCCACTGCTCCTTGTCGTGCCGATCTCTGAACCGCCGCGGATCAGCTCCCTTCCCCGGCGCCTTGACCTCAATAAAACCCACGAGCGCATGACGAACGGTGATCGCATAGTCGGGGCGGGTCTTCAGCTCGCGCACCGATGACTCGCCGACGGCGGCGACCGCGGTTCGGGGGAACCCACAGATCTCGGCCAGGTCCACAACCAGACGTTCGAGTGGCGCGCGGAGCTGATCCTCTGGCTCTCCTGTCGCCGCGAGATTCGCAAGTTTTGCCTTAGCATCGGCGCCAAACGTCGCGATTGCCGAGCGAAATCTCGAATGCATGTGAAATCCTCTTTAGTACTAGCCACACATGGTATGTTGGAACGGCAATCGCGGCGGAAGGCAAAAGATGGTGAGGCCCTGGAGATGGGGAGTGTGGTAAAGATTTGTACAGAAAGTAACGCGTGCGGGTGCGCGATAGCCAACCGAACCATTCTCGTGGTAGTGCAATCTGAGCTACGTCTTTGTGCTCTTTTCTGTGAGGTTCCAATTCACTTTCCCGCAGCTACAGCGCACGTTCATTGGAGTTACGCCGGTGATGGTTAGGCGGAGTATTCCGTGGCAGGCATTGCACATAAAAAGGTTCCATAGGTCGACGAAAGCCTGGACGACGGGGCGAAAATCCTTTTCTGAAAAGTTCGCCCAGTTGTTATAGTGCACGTTGGCATTTATTGCCCATTGTTCCACAGATGACCGCTTGAAAATCTGACCGGCAACACTATCTAGCTCAACAAGTTTTTGAACGGTTGCTGTGTCACTCCACGAACTGGCCGCACTTTTCGCCGATTTCAATAGTCTAGAATATTGACCGATGGTAGCGGGAAGAAAATCTCCAAGCTCCCATCTGCTATTGATCTTATATGCCACAGGTGCTTTTAGGGAATCAGAGGTAGAAGCGAAGAAATCTTCTGCTCCTCTGCGGAGTCGATGGGCAGCTGCGGGCACATCGTTTTTTTGGAGATCAGTTTCGATACGGTTCCATATATCAGTTTCGTGGTTGACTTGAGGGCCTGAACCAACGTGCCAATTATAGAACTCGATCATGTTACGAGAAGAGACAACCCCCTCGCTTTTCAGTTGATAGGCCCATGTTCGGTCATGTGTGGTGATAAGGAATTGGCGTGATGGGAAAAAATTCTTCAAGATGTGACAGATTTGTCTCCGATGATCGGCGTCAATGGACATTACGACGTCATCGAGAATAAAAAGATCAAGGAAATTGCCAGTCAAGTGTTCGGCAAGCGCCAAATAAAGGCAAAGACCCATGCTATCTTGGTGTCCCTCGCTGTGGAGCGCGTGGGGTGGGTGAATACCACGGCCGAAAAAGCCCACTTCGAGATGGAGTCCTGCTCCTTCAGACTTGAGCGTTGCGGAAAAATCATTTTCATCGTGGGCGTGTAGCTCCGCATAGAATTCCACAAAGCGGTCACGAATGTTGTTGTACAGCTGAGCAAGAACATCATCACGGACAGTCTCAAAGGTGGCAAGAAGTAGATGTGCTCTTCGCTGGGAGAGTTTTGCCCCTTGCAGGATTCCATCTGATCTCTCCAGAGCGGTGAAATTTGCTATCAGACTTGTTAGTGTGTCCCAGGCAGTTTGCTCAAGCGAAGCGAGGGGAAATTTAATCCGAGCTATGGCTAAAACCCGATCAAAGGTGAGGGGAAGGGAGTCTGGGGCAAGCATCCGCGCGGCTCGATCAGGAGGAAAGCGGGTATCAGGGTAGTTCTCAATCGGATCATCTAGTAAGGCTCGTAGACCTTCTAAACTAGTCAGCCATGATCTAAGTAGCAATATCTCATCTGGAAGATCAAGATGCTGAGCTGCAACTAAAACTTTTCGAATGGTTGCAAGAGTCGTTTCAATCAAAGATGTAAGGGCGAAAGAGCACTGAGAAATTTCCTGATGGTGCTTCGCGACTTCCTCGGCAGCAGCTAATCGGTGCTGTAGGTGTTCTTTAAGTTGACCGGCCGGCCATGATGTCTCACAAAGCGGGCAGCTTCCAGTGTTATCGATCATGCTTAGTCCGAGCTGAATGAGGCGTTGCTGAGTAAATGCGCGAAGGAGATGAGGGTCAGAGCGAATAGTAGCAATTAAATCGCGAAGTTTGTTGTCAGTATCTGCGGTTGCTTGTATGCGCCCTTCTGAAATGACATTTCGAAGATTATCGATATCACGCTCTAGTAATGTGATGTTAGAAGCTGGTCCAGGAGAGACGACGGTCGGTGGGGTCAAATCTATCTTAAGTTGGGTCGAATGCAGTGAGGTAATTTCTCTACCACCTAGAAGAACACGATTTTGATTTATGACCACGAGGGCCCCGTCGGGGTTGTAGGTCGGCTGTTGAATAGTAGATGCGACTATTGCATTGGCCTGAGAAAGGTTATGTTCCGCATTACGTGCTTCATCATCAGAGTCATTCTTAACCTTTACAAACGCCTTTCTGACGTCCTCAACTTCTGCAAGGTTAAGTAATTCTTGAATCCCTTGCGCACGGGTGTTGGCATCCGCCGTGATGTAGCGTAGGATTTCACGTCTGGTAAGAACGTGTTGACCCCGTTGTGCAAGATTCAGTGCTGGTTCGAGATAAGTCTTCAACGCGGCATCACACTGAAGAACTTTCGGACGCGCCATTGAACGCTCGATCTCTACGGGTTTAGTTATGCCCGGTAGTTGAACTTTTGCGCGGACGAAAGCGGTTTTTGGGGTAGCATCGATATGTGGGCCATGCTTATCTAACTTGAGGCCAAAGGTTCCTTTACCTGTGAGCCTGGTAATGTTGCCAGTGAGTAGGAAATCTAGCGCATCAACGACCGCACTCTTTCCTGAGCCGTTCGGCCCCCAAAGAACAATATTGGAGCTTTGGGGGTTGAGAGATAGATCACGGATACCACGGATATCGTGGATTTCTAACTCAAGTAATTTCATTTGGGCGCTCTCGAAGTGTTTTAATAGCAACAGCTACTTGCTGGGGTTTGGCAACATCCCCGCTTTTCATTAAATTCTCAAGAGCACGAATTGTCCTAGTGTCAAATTCTTCATGTTCCGCAAGGGATTTTAAAGTCTGTTTGAGGATTTGCTCTGTAAGGGGTGTTTGGGGATTGTCGCTCATAAAATTTTTGTCTCCAGCGAAACGATGACGCGGGATACGAAACGACTTTAGCTGATCCGGATCAGCGCGTCAACGGATTTTTATTTATCTGAGAGACATGAGATTTGCGTCTTGACGGAAAGGTGTCTTTTGAATCGCATCGTTGGTAAACGAGAAGACAAGGAACAAGCCCTTGCGGTGTGGAATGGATTAGCATCTACAACAACCTCAGAAATTCCTCGGCGGTCATGCCAGCCTGGTCCATGATCGATTCCAAGGTCCGGCGTTTCAGATCTTTATTGTGATAGGGCACTGTGACACGGAGAGCCGGATTATCGGGGCGTTTCAACACGTAATGGCCGCCGGTGGTATGGTGGATAAAAAATCCGGCCCGCTGAAGGGCACGGATCACTCGCTGCGGTCTGAGTGCCGGCAGTCGCTGGTTCATACGGATTCAAGCACGACCGTGACTTTCTCCTTCACAGGTTCCTCTTGTAGGGGTCGATCCTGCGGGATGGACGCTCTGTCTTTCTGCAGGCTTTCTAAATAGGCGCGGATGGCATCCTTGGCCATGGCTCGGGCTTCCTCGAGGGTGTCACCTTCCGTGACCAAGCCTGGAAGCGCAGGACAGGTCACCACATACCCACCCTCTTCTGCTGGTTCAAAGAGCACCGTATAGGCGTATGCTTTTGTTCCCACTGTTTCTCTCCACCTAGTCATAAGGGTATAGATTATGTGCGTCTATTCGGCCAAGACACGTGCGGGGTCTTTTTCAGCTGTGCCTCGCCCTTGCGCACGATCTTTTCTTCTTCGGGCGTAAGAACATCATCGGCGTCGACCACCTTCTTGGGCTTGATAATCACCAGGCCCTTGGTGCTCGTGACCTCGACGAAATCGCCCTCATGTAGACCGAGTTCGTCGCAGATCTCTTTGGGAATCACCACCTGGCGGCGCTGGCCAAGTCTGCTGATGGGCATAACCGCCCTCCGAACTGTTGGGGTAAGTGTTTTGGTAGACATAATGTCAGAGTATCAGATGAACAGAATCTGTCAAGCGACGGCGGTGCGATTATTGAGGGGCGCTGTAATCCTGTGCTAGGTTTTTATGGTCAATTCTTAGGTAACACAGCTAGTTCATTACAAGAGACAGGTCTTGCTTCTTATACTTATAACTTTGTTGGGTTGAATATGCTATCACCGAGACTTTATACGTTCCTGGAGTTTTATTTTGAGTATTTAATTCGACTCTAAAATCGATATCTGTTTCACCAGGAAGATCCAACTCAGAATAACGAATCAGATAATAACTCTCATCCTGCACTCGTCCATGTACAGTTTTACCAGGAATAAAGCTGAGCGCTTGTTCAGTTCCCGACAAAGCAATTGGCCTATGGAACCGTATATCCAATACGAGTCCAGTTAAAGTTAGCTTTTCTGAATTATGAAAGCGCAAAAAAAGTTGCTTGGCCGGATCTCCAGTAGCTATGTTCAACAGGTCGATTATTTTCTCGTCACGTAGAAATCCAAATTGAATAGGAATTGTTCTTTTAAACCAATTGGTAATTACCGCAAGGAAACCGAGCGATGCTACGATCAGGGTGACTCCCTGCAAAACTAGCCGAATGGTATCCTCCATCATTATTAGACACTTTCAATATTTATTAATTAACATAATTCCAAGGCCTGTACAGTAGGCGAAAGTTATGCAAGCCACAACATGTTTCCATTATGATATCGCGAATACCATCCTTCAAGAGGCGGATTTTGTCCTTCACCATCCGGTAGCGTTTCACCCCACCAATGGCGTGTTCAATACGGATTCTGATGGAGGAAATACGCCGATTGGTCGCTTTCTCAGGTGGGGTGAGTTCACCCCCACGGGGTTTTTTCTTGGGTTGAAACGTCGTCACACCGGCCAGGAGGAATCCCTGGAATCCCGTATCTTGATAGAGACAACTGCCGGGTGGCAACGTATAGCCCGCCAGATCCGCGATGCACTTATCATGCGTCCTGCCTTCATAGGTAGCACTCAAAAAGCAAATATGACAGGTCTCAGTGATCACGAGGAGGTTTTTGATCGTGTGGCATTTCTTCTTGCCACTGTAATACTCTTGCTGATCTTCAGGGTCTTTCGGACGCTGGATGGGTCGTTCGGTCCCATCATGAAAAAAAGGGGCGAGGGAGAAGGAGCTTCGGTCGGTGGCATCGCCAGCATCGTGGCCAAATCGTCGGCCGTACGGGCCGGAAGGAGTTCTTGGTCGGCGAGAGCTCGATTCAACACCGGATGCAGCAGATGAATCCACTTGTTGGCATTCGATTGTGACATCCCAAAGAGCTGTCCTTGCACTTCTTGAATGGGATTCTGTTTCACGTAGGTCAGGATGAAGAGCAGCTTGTCGGCCATCGTCGGCAGAGGACAGGTGTCATACGTCGTGTAGCGGCGGCTTGTGCGGGGCTGCCCATCAATAGTGCGGTCCTGCATATACGTCACCAACGCCTGCTCGAAATGGGGCAGCAGCGCCGTGAATTCCACTTCTGTTATGCCGGTCATCGATCGGAGACTCCCGGCACGCTGGGTGACTTCCTCGTAGCTTGGCATACGCCCCTCCTACCCTCGATGAGTTATGTTGGGTAGAAGGTACACCATAAACCTTGATACTGTCTATTACTCACTCTCTCCGTTGTTTCTTAACCTGCGCCTTGCCGGATTTGAGGGCTGCGGCGATGGCCTGCTTGTCGCCGTTGGCAATGGCACGGGCGAGCGTGTCTTCTTCGGATGAGCCTTTCAGCCAGCGGAGCACCGAGTCTCGGGTGGTGAGCCAGCGGCGTGCCACTTTGCGGCCGGGGAGCTCGCCCTTTTTGAAGAGGTCGTACACCGCATCCTTTGAGATGCCAATCATGTCGGCTGTGGCCTGCACATCAAGGATTTCGGGGTCTCTGGGAACAGCAGGCTTGAAGAGCGTGGTCTGTCCTTTCGTCCGTTTGGCCGCCATGGATACCTCGGTGATTGGGGTTGGTAGGGAATTATTCGGATTTTATTTGGTGCTGAGAGGATGTTACTCGGGAATTTCTTGAAACGCAACCGGCGTGCTCGGATTGGAATGGCAAGCCCCTCGGCATAACCGAGGGGCAGGGGAATGAATGGATGACGACATGGTTCCCCTGACAGGGGAAGTTCTGCCTGATTGGATATTCGGCAGCATCCTTCATTCCTTAGGCCGTGCGAGGCGCGGTTTGGGCATGGTGGTGAAAACTGGTGAGGGAAACAGTGACCTTTTATACGCTCGTTGGAAACAGGGTGTCAATGACCTGGCGCTCTGTGTCCCCGTCTATAAAGGCAACTCTGCGCCTTGCTTCGTCAAACACGATGGCAAAGCGGGGGAAGATACCTTCACGGCCAAGGATTCTCGGAACCAAGACTTGCTCGACGAAAATCACCGGAATTGTTAGCCGCGTGCCATCGAGCATGACAGCGATCGTGTGCTGATATCCGCTGAGCGTCTCGCCTGACACGCTCCGGACATCCATCTTGCTGCCACGCCGGAGGGGGATCCCGAGGGCCCTGGCATCGCTTGCGGGAAGAACGCTGATGGTCGCGCCGGAGTCAATATGAAACGTCGCACGGATGCCCCGCTTGCCCCGTCCTTTGATGGATAACTCCGCGGCCGGAAAGAGCTCAATCTGTCGGTCCTCGCGGAATCGAATTCCGTAGGGAAAGCTGTAGCGCGTCATACCGAATAGATAACGTTGAGCGACTTCGGAACGCTGACCAGTAAGATGTCCTGCCATGTCGCGCCAGGCACTTCTTTCTGAGCCGCCTGGAGCACCTCCTCGGTATCTGTTCCAGCCGCAACAATCCTGCCGTCCACGATGGCGACCTGCTGCCCGCCGTATGTTTTGATGTCAATAATGGGTGTGTTCTCCATATAGAAATACTACTCGCTTCAGGTGTTTTGTCAATTAAGACACCTACTTATATATCTGCTTGAGAGCCGTTTCGTTTCCTCCGTGGAGCACCTGGCATCCCTTCCTTTATAGACCACACAGCTTCCCATCATGCCCCAGCATGACGTGATGCCCTGGGGGACAGTTTTTCAGGGCTTCCTTGCTCGCTTCGTTGAGCTTTTTGATTTTCTTCGAGATCATGGCTCCTCCAACACCTCAAACGAGACGACCTCTGGGGGGTCGTCCTCCCATTCTGCGAGCTCCGCTTCCTCAATGGCGAGGGCTTTTATCTCCTCGTCATCGAGGTCATCATCCACCTCAAACGCGACATAGGTACGCCGGGTAATTTCGACTTGAGCGCGGATGCGTTTCATGTGGTCAATTCCTCAGGAAGCTCCTCAACGATCACGTCGGGCAGGTCTTCTTCCCACCCCTCGAACGCACCTTCCTCTAACAGCTGCTCCGCCATGGCTCGGGCCTCGTCTTTACTCTCGGCTTCGATGTTCAGGAAGGCCCGTCGCGTGATCTCTGCCGTAATCCAGTATGTCTTCATGACTTTCCCCTCATATTGGGTTGTTCTCGCTCGACGTAGAGGGCTGATTCGTCAGGCGGCTCTTCTATGTAACGCTCGAGGACTTGTTGCCATTGCTGATAGATCCATTCCTGGTCCGCAGCTGAGAGGTGCTGTTCTGCCCATTCGGCAAGTTTCCTAAACCGCTCTGGCAACGGCAGCTCCTCAAATGTCTGGAATGCTTCCTCCATGGTAATCATGTTCTCAATGCGTGCCTTGCGAGCCTGCTTGTCCATGTTCCCTCCCGAACCAAGGAGCCTGCGCGACGATCTGGTTCAAGTGTAGCATGAGCACCCTGAGGATGAACCAGCCGTGCAGGGCACGGCAGGGGTGGGCAAAATCATGAGGGAGTTGATCGGACCTTCGGATATTTTTCGGATGTAATCGTCCTAAAAATGTTCGAATGTTCGATAACTGCCTACCAGAGCAGGGCGGGCCGACGCCGAAGCAGGGGATAATATCACTTCAGCTCTCCTCCCGCTCTCGGGCCGTTTTTTTGCCATAAAAAAAAGCTACTAATGACGGGCAATTAGTAACTTTTTGTTGATTCGCGTAGCGCGTCCATGACGCGGTAAGCAAATGATGAAAAAGGTATGTTTTACGAGTATTTATCACTGGCTAAGAGCAAAAACAACGACTTGGCAACTCGCCGTACCGCAAGATTGTCGGACTGCTCGGATAAGCGTTTCAGCATGCGCAGCAACGTATTGAGTTCATCATCAGAAAGCAAAGCCATACTGGTTGATGTTGTCCTCTGACTCGTTCAGAGAAGCTACTATTGCTTCTAATTCCTGCTCTTGTTCCCAATCACCGTTTACCCGTGCCTCGCGTAATGCCGCTTCATAGTAGGCTCGTTCTTCTTCGAGTTCCCACAACAGGTTGTCATCATCATAGGTAAAATCGTTTTCCGATTGCCAGAGAGAACCCCCTGCGGAACAATAGCTCGGCATGTACGTCCCCATCTGCACGGCGGTAGCCCTCCATACGCCCCTCTCGTAATCATAGCTTCTCAGCACATGCGCCGGTACGCGCTCATGCGTGCGCTCCCCCTCGCTGGTAATACTCAGAAAATCAGGAGTATCATGCACCACAAGCGGACTACCTTCATTTCTGCCGTAATGCAGGCCTCGGACACGGTGCGTAGACTTGTCCACTTGCACCGCAATACAGGCGATAGACCCCTCAGCCGCAATCGTGGGCGTTTGCCCTTCCAGATACCGCGCAAGTTCTACGGCGAGGGCTTCGCTGTCGTTAAAGATGTGTTCGTAATAGGTAGCGTGTTGCGTAATCCATTCTTTGCGTATGACGGTAGTATACGGGAAGCCTGCCTGTTCATGGCGCGTCCGCAATGCCTCGGCATTGGCGATAATCCCATTGTGTACCACATAATAGCGGTAGCGCAAGGCTGGATTGTCCACGACAATCGGATGCGTTGCTTCGACAAAATTCGGCGTACTGGTCGGCAGGCGGTGGTGGAACAGCAATTCGGTGGCGTCCTCAGCTTGTACCTTCGCGACGATGTCAGCTTCCGTGGTCGCCCGCTGTTCAGACACGAGCATACCGTCACGAACCGCCACATAGCCGAAGCCGTCAATGCCGCGCGTGCGCTGGCGTTCATACCGCTGAAGCACGGACGCTGGCGAGAGGGATTTTTTCTTGTGTTTGACGTAGATTATGCCGCACATAGCATGGCTTCATCCGCTAAACCGGGGTTGAATTTCTGAATGCGTGTCTCGAAATACGTCCGGCTTGCACCGGGCAGCTCGAGCAGGGAGAAAAACAACCTGATTTTTTCGGTGAGGGTTAAGGTGAAGAGGGCGTCAGGACTCGCGATGGTTTTCTCGGAAATCTTGTCCATAATGCGCCCATGCAGGTTGACCCATTCCAGAATTTTTCTGGCGTTGAGCGTGCCGGAATGGTAGCGAATTTCCAAATGACCGCCGCTAAACAGCGAATGGAAATTGATGCCGCGATATCGTGACTCGTCATATTTCCAGCCTTTGCGCCGCGTCACCTCGTCCGCGTCCGTGGCCTTGTACCACAACGCTTCCAGCTTTTTGCGCGACACCGCGCCAACTAAATCTTCCCATGCGTAGGCGTTCTTGAACGCTTTGCAATAGCTGTTGGTGCGCCGTGAATGCGGCAACAAGGCCAGCAACACGTCATCGAACGAGAGATAAAACGTCATCAACTCGCGCAAGGCTGACATGCGCGTGAATTCGGTATCGGTATCATCGGAAGGCATAAAGTCTGTCGCGTCCAGATGCACATGCAAGCCGCAACTCTGATTGACGGTAAACGCGCGCTCGTTGAGGTGTGCCATCATGGCCGTAATCTGTCTCTCGCCTGTCATGCCTGCCATACGCGGCGTCTGAAACTCGACGCCGCGTGCGCCGTGCAGGGAACCGTCCGAACTAATGCCCACGGCTTGCGGAAAGTTTGTTGACACCTGAGAGAGCGCGTCCTCATCAGGCGCGTAACATTCAATTTCGACGCCGAACGGCCGAAATGTTTGCAGTGTCTTGCCTGCCTCGAATGAAAGAAACGCATCTGTTTTTGTATCGCATGCGCGGTACAACCAATCATATGCGCTATCATCATCCTCGCGGTCGCAGAACGCATGGCTACCGTCATAGCAACCACTGCACAAAGACATGTCATGGGAACTGCACGAGAAGTTATGGCGGGTTTCCCAGCACACGGAGCAGTAGGTATCGTCGCAATCACCGCACGAACGGGAGGTATGAAGGAGAAATACCGCGTCGCACCTGCAGCAGGTGAAATACGACTGATCGTAACATGGCCTGCATATCCGTTGCTGGTCTGGCGCTGAATACATGTCCGGTGCGCATGACGCACAGGCAAACGCTCCGCAATCACTGCATGGCGTCATCCCTGCGGTATCGCATGGTGTGCGGCACGATACGCAGGGGACTTGTTCATTATTCATGTGTCAAAGTGCTGCCCGTCCTGCACTGTTACGGAACGGCTTAACCGTTCCAGCGTATTGATAAGCGCACTTATCGACACAAGGAACGGTCAATCCCAGAGGGGGATACGAGGAGGGGGAACAACCACGTGGCAAGCCGAACATGTTTGCGAGCCTTGCCGCAGCGCAAGCGATCCACCGCGCGCAGCGCTGTCAAGAGGCACAATGTTACATAAAGCCCCCCGACAACAGTCGGGGGGACGTCTACCTCCTCTTGACAGCGCGAGCACGGTGGTAAGCTGAAGAGCAGGTGAGGCTCGCATATCCGCCGGCATGGCGGATTTTAAAAAAAGCTGTCTGGCGCGTATCGCGGTAGGACCAACGCGAGTCTGCGAGCGTGCAGGCCGTTAGCGCCATACGCGTCATGGCAGCTACTGATGTGGGCCTCCCCGGAGCAGTCGAATTGACTCGCTCCTCTGCCTTGCTTTACTGGATATGGCCGCCAGACGATAGGTCATGAGCACAGATCCCCTTCATTGGGGATTTTGTGTACAACAGGCCTCCTTATTTCTCTCCTGGGAAAACCGATAGTCCGGTTTCTCTTTTTGATAGCAATACATGTGGTAATAGAATATCCGATGATCCGGTTTAAACACGACGTAGAGTTTATCAATGCGGGTGTGGCAGAGGGAACATATGTTATCATTCATCGAAGAGGTCACCTTTTGTCGGCTCACCGAATAATCTGTTCTTCCTCGCTTCTATATCTTGTACTAGTTGTGCCAATTTCAATTCCCGTCGTTCCTGTTCTTTCCGGTGTGCTGCCAGCCATTCGCGAAAGGCTTTTTTCTGGCTCTCCCGGAATTCCCGTGAAAACAGAATATCGTTTGAAGATCAGCATAATATTTCCAATGGTTTAGCATGACGAGAGAGCGAGTTTTGACCCGTTATCACGGGAATTCCGGGAGAGCCTTTTTTCTTCTCCTCCAACTCCCGCTGCTGCTGTTCCCCCCACTCCTGCATCTTCCGGAGTTCCGACTCCCGCTTTACGATGATAAACTCTACATTCTTCACATACGCCAAAAATCGAAACAATAACTCTTCATGTTCCCACGTGCGGATACCTCGTTGTGTGAGTTTCCGCTGCACCGTCTCATCTTTCAGGAACTCAAAATACTGGTCGAACATCTCATCCGGGGTGTAGCGGTGTTCATCATGCATCGGCGGTCTCCGTAAAAAGATTCCCATCGCCTGGGTCTCCGAACGGCTGCCAATCTTTGACGATCATCACAAACGGCCGATTTCCACGGCAGCTCTCACAATGCCACTGCCCTTGGATAATGTTAAACCAGCGCGCCGTGCGCGTCATACCACATTGAGAGCAGATCATAGTTCCTCCACAAGCTCAAATGACACCATTTCTGGCGGGTCTTCATCCCAATCGGCGAGCTCGGCCTCGTCAAGGGCAGCTGTTCTGATGTCCTCGGTGTCAGCGTCATCCTCCACCTCGAACTCGACAGAGGTACGGCGGGTAATCTCGACGGTGGCTCGGATGCGTTTCATTCGCGTGGTCTCCTGACTCATCGGGTATAAATGGCTATTTTTATTGGATAATTTTTAGGTTATTGCGAAGCAATGTCCTAAAAATTGTTCAATAAAATACACCTTAATAGGGTGGGTGGGCCACAGCCGAAAGAGGGGGTTAAGCCCCCTCTTCGCTCGGAATGTGAACCAGTTTTTTCATGAGAGGTATGGGAGAGACGGTGGGTGTTGTCCGGCACCCACCGTACTCATACGTTAATACTCACTTGGTAGCAGCACCGTCGTAACGCTCCTGTCCCACTCCGTGATAATCCAGATTTTCTGGCCATACAGATGATAAGCTGAGAGGATGCGAGAACCGTTCTCAACCGCCAAATCATTCTCGGCCTTGTCCTCCTCTTCAAGGTCGCCCCAGCTACCAATCTGATGACGAGTTAAAAATGGATCAAGGATAGATATGTCGTCCTCATGCTCTGCCAGCAATTCGTGGATGCCTTCAGTCAGGACAATTCTCCCGACTGGAAATTTGTATTTATTCATCGTTGTGATACGATATAGTTAAGAGTAATTAGTTGTGCAACTCCCCGTACCTGGGGAGTTTTTTTGCTTTCCTCCGACCTTTGGGCGCGCTCACCGCGTCTCTCCCCAAACGTAGGGGGTCAAGGAGGACGCGCCACCAGGCGCGGTACCGTAATTCAGCCCGTAGGGCCTATAAAATAGAGTCCTTGAGGCCTGGAGTTACACTGGAGAGACCTGCGAGCGCGCAACCTCGAAGTGTGAACCGTCGTTGAGCGCATGTAACAAAAACGTCCCGGCCGGCCGGGACACTTCTGCGGGAACCGCAGAATATAATAAAGCCGTCTTTTCCGTCATATATCGGTTAAGGTTTCAAAGAAACCTTGGACGATATATGTCGTAAAAGCGGCCACCTATTTTGCATTAAAAAGAAGCCTATCGTTTTTGATAGGCTGTGCACGGTTGGCGTGGCATGAATGCCACTGGAGAGAATCTCTCGATATACGTAATCCCGATAACACGGGAGGAAAGATCGATTTATAATTCAAATCATAATCTTTCCCCAAACGGTGTCAAATTATTTTCTTGTCGAATTTCGCCTGTTGTGCACAAAGGTTTTGATGCGGGGTTTAACGTATCGTACACCTTTAACAATCAGCTGTGCGTAGAAGAGGGGGACTTTATAGGAGAGCTTCGCCAATCCGAACACCCCTTCCCAAAACCATACCTGGGATAAACGGTAGTTCTCAAAATACTCTGCTTTACGCTGTAACATCTCTTCCCGTGTGAGTTTCCGTACCCGCATGTGCACATGATCAAATATGGTAATTCGGCGCTCGGGGTGAGACATCCATACGAGGCTCCGATGCACGACGCTATGCTCTATTTTCATTTCTTGGTACAGACGCTCTTCACGTTGAATTATTATCCGCTGTGCATGCTTCCATTGCCGATACGTAATCTCTCGGTCTTCCGTTGGATGTTTTACGAATTGAGGACGATAGAGTTTTGGACCGAGAATCCGTTGCAATCGTTCGTGGCTTTTTTCCAGACGTTTCGTTTTTTCTTCATCCCGTTTCTGTTCTCGTTGCTGTTTGTATTCTCCATACGTCATCTTTCCATCAGCCATCTTTCCTTCTCCTTTCTTTACCCAATCCGGTAAAACATCGCCTTACCACCGAAGACTCCAACCCAGAGCACGATAATTAAAAAAAACGCCCCGCTCCATGAGAGGTCGGTTGCGCTGCCTCGTATCCCTTTGTAGAGCAGAAGCAGCATGGACATCACCGTCAAGACCAGAAAGATACCCTGATTGGGCGTGTAGATCATCGGCATGGTAATAGGAAAGGTGATGTAGGGCATGTAGTACCGCCAGATGCGGTACAGGCCCTGGCGCTGGCCGAAGAGCCACACGAAGACCGCGAGAGGCAGGGCGGTAAATATCCCATAACAGAGGGTGGTAAGTAGAATCGGCGCATAGGACAGGGGCTGGATCATCCGCTGGTCGGGCATCCTTCCGTAGTTGATGTCCGAGTAGTACTGCTCTGTTTTCTTCTGCCATTCTCGCACGATGAATTTGACGAGTACCGCGAGGAAGATCGCCACGCCCCAGGGCAGATAATAGGTCTCGATGTTGGTGACATCCCAGAGGAATGTGCGCAATGTCTGTGAGAGCTCATCCCACGGACCCAGCACCCCCATCTGCTGAAACGCCATGACGAGGCCCAGGCCGATGCTCACGACAAAGGCGATGGACGTGAGCCGGAACATCGTCTCAAAGGCCCCGTGGCCGAATGTGGCCAGCGCCCCCGGCACCATAATAAGGGCGACACTCAGCATGGTCATAATAAACCACGTCGGCAGGAGATGACCCGCCCGCGCCACCGCGAACGCCGTCAGATTCAGCCAGAAAGCGAAAACCATGAATGACCTAAAATTTTCCCTGGCCGGCGTCAGCCCCGCCGCAATCGTGGCTTGATCTCCGGGGGCGAGGGCATAGCCAAAGATCGTGCCAGTCCAAATAAACGTGCCCAACGCATAGAGAAGCAAATTAGTCAGGAAGAGCGTGATCACTGGCGCGGTGGCTTGCATATCCGGGGATTTGCCCGTCGCCGCAATGACCAACACACACAGCGCGAGAAATATCCCAGCGATTCCGGCCCGCTTCCAGGCCAGGTAACCGATACCCAAGGTGGCGATGACGAGGAGTTTCCAGAAGGACACGCCGCCGATGAGCGGCAGGCCGACCGTGTGGTGCCCGAAACTGGCGATGACTTGCCAAAGTGGGAGGAAGAGCGCCAATACAAACAGCCATGCGGCGTCCTTGGCATAGCGCCAGGGGGCGCCGAGGATGAGCTGAAGGAATCGGTCGGTCGTCGTCATGGGTTCCCCTACGCCGAGTCTGACTCGGCTACGCGCGAATGATCATCAGGGCGATCATCAAGGCGATCGCGAGCCACACGATATCGGCCCAATTAAATGTCCGCGGGGCGCGGCGCCATCGGGTTTCGAGTAACGCCATCGTCTCCGGGCTGAGCGTGGGCTGCAGCTCCTTGAGCCATTGATAGATCAGGTTTACCATCGGCGCGGGAATGGTCTTGTAGAAGGCCTGCTGCTGATCCGGCTCCATGAGGAAAAATGCTTCAATACTGGCATCGCTGGACTCGCGAAACATCCGGCGCGCAATAGGGTCGTTGACCATACGAGAGACCCAGTCCTTCGCCCGCTCTTTGGTCTCCTCGTCCACTCTGTCGGCTTTGAGTACTTTCTGGAGCACGGCCGCCACGCGTAAGCGATCATCTTTCTTGCTGACATCATCCTTGGAGCCGAGCTGAAACTGCCAGGCATCGCGCATCGCGTGCCAAATCAAGGCTTTGCGGCCTTCTTGGATGATGGGGTTCTCAGCCATGGTTCGTCTTCTCCACGGTTGCCACGGAATAAACGCCGTCCAGACTTCGTAAATAGTCACGCCGACAATCAACGGAAACCCGATGATTCCTACCACGCATATCCCGTAATGCATGAGGGTCATGGGGTAGACGATCCACCCCCACCAGGTCCACGGCGGGAGAGTCAAGAGCGTCAAAACGCCAAAAATCACCATGCTTTTGTCTAAAAGGGTCATAAATTGCCCCGCCATGGGAACAAAAAACTCCGGCAGCATGAATATCACCTGTATCGGGAAAACCCCAGAAACCGGTTTATATGGATCGAGATCAACGGCTCTTAGGTGGTGCCCTGCTCCTCAAACTAATTCTCGTTAATCCTTCCACAAGTGCTCCCACCCCCATTTCAGCTCGCCGAATATTACATCAACAAGGCTCTTCTCGCCTTTGGGCGTAAAGCTCACTGGTCCGGTCCGCGTGCCTGCCGCTTCACCGAAGTGGCTCTGCCCTCCTCGGCCTTGATACGTGGAATGTTCCTCGTGGTGTCGATGCTTCACCGGCTCCGACTTACTCGGCACGTCCTTGCCGGTCAAACAGGCTAACTTGCTGTAATACTCCCTGCTCTGCTGCCGATAGGGATCACTCATTGGATTCCTCCTTATCGAAAAGTTTCCCGTCGCTCTGCTCCCCAAACATATTCAACTTCAAATAATCCCTCCTTCCGTGGAACTTCGAGAAATCATGCACCACCGGCGTGCGCAGCGCAAAGCGATACCGCTCCGGCGTCTTGCCCTTCACCTTCCAGGTAAACTCACCTGTCTCCTGACCGCTTAACTCCACCGCCTTCTCAAAACAAAACACGGCAATCTCTTTGAGTTGTCGTGCCGTCACCTCGTCCTCCCCCTCCGCGTTCTTGCGGATACGTTCGTCCCTCACCATAGTCGGCGTCCACTGCGCCCCATGTAGCATCTGTGCTAACGTCATATACTCCTCAAGGTTCTGCCCTCTCCCAACGCCTTTCACTTGGCAATTTTGCTTCACACTTTCCAACAGTTCCGGATTGCTCTTTTTTACCTGACTCAAGGTGTGGCAGATACAGAACATAAAAATTCCCAGACTTCTCCCGGAATCCAACACAAACTGTAGTAAACCTACATCGTGCGCCATTAGGACCTGTGCTTCATCGATCACAATGAACAACGGCGGAGCCTTATCGCCTAGATGTAACTTCGTTCGAATCAGCGCGTTCAGCCACAAGGTACTGAGATACACGGCATGCTTTTTACTTAATGGTCGGTAATAGGGTAATGACTGGTAGATGTAGCCTCCTTCCCGAATAGGCTTGTACATATCCCACGGGGTCTTATGGGTCACCAGATTTTTAATCAGTGGAGTCTGAGCAAATGGCGCTAGCCGATTAAAACTGCTCTCCAACTGCTGTGCCCTGGCCTGCGGGTGCAGCTCTTTGTAGACATAGTTCCAATGCTTGATCGCCTCCGCATTCTTGATAGGCAACTTGAGTCCCCTCAGCACGTCCAGCACGGTCAAGAGGTCTCGCTTGTTTTCTAACACCGGAATGATCGCATAGGGGACGTGGTTGTCCACCCGCCCCGTCTCGATAGTGTCTTTCCACATCGCATGGAGATCGTCCATGAACCACTCGGCCTGCGTCGCCGGGTCCAGGCCATCAATAGCATACAGAATCGCCCACGCCGCCATCGCCCGCGCAGAATCAAACGCCTCGGTGATCCCTAACGGCAAGTACTGCAACATGTCGCCCTTGGGGTCTAAGACGCACAGCGTCAGTTCTCCGGCCTCAACCATCGGGATGAACATCTCGATAATCGTCCCCGCCCCGTTGGATTTTCCGGAACCAATGTCGCCGATCTCAAGGATATTCGTCCCATCCTTGCCGATCACGTCTCTTGGACCAAACGGCAATAATGCCTTCTTAACGCCAACCACCTTGGGGACTTGGACTAACCGCATCTCTTGCTGCTGCCATGTCTGCTGAATCACGACTTGTGTCACTAAGCTGAACAATTCACTGAGCATGCTCATAACACAATCCCTTCTGCAAAAGCGGAATCGTCCGCGAACTGCGTTTCATCCGCAACCCGCCAAATTGGCTCCCGTAATAACATGCGACAATCATCGATGAACGCCCCTTCATGGGTAAACAAGAACAACAGGTTCGTCCCCGTTTTCCGCGCAGCCTCCTGCAACTTCGGAATCCGCCCAGTGGTCGGGGTGATATAGAGCACTCTCGCCCCCTTCAAGCCAGCCATCTCAAAGACGCCGTCCGTGACGCAATCAGCATACTGCTGAAACTTTTTCTCTAACCGCTCCCGCCCACTTAACGACCCATTCGTTCCCTTCGTCGAATTCTCATACTCAACCAAGTACGGCTCTGACCCCCAGAGCCATATTTTGTCCATCTCGATCTCTTCGCTCCGCACCCACAAAGTTCGGGGGGGCAACACCTCGGCCTCCTCCTCCAACACTTCCGCCGCCCGTAGGAAGGCCAGACTCGCCGTCGTGATTCCCAGCCGGTGCTTGCGCTGAGGCTTTTTCTTCGGAGAGAAGGATTTGGCGTAGCCGTGATTGGCATAGCCCAACTGCTCTAAGTAGCTCTCACCCGCATAGGTAATGCTGGTCTCCAACTGGTCTCGGGCCGTCGGCCGCTTCCAGACCTTCAACAGTCCTCGGCTGTCCAACTCGTTCTGCCAATAATTTGTGCTGTCTGCACTAAAGTCAGTTGCGAACTGCAACTGTTTTCGATTCATATACCCGTGCACGCCTTGGTGCTTTAATATCTCTGTCCCTCTGTTTTCTTTTTCTCCTTCCACCCTTAATAGGGCAAGGCTGGTTTCTTGCGGCATAAGTAGTTTTAATACTAGACGTTTTTCGCCTTTTTGGCAGTTGCTGGGCTTGGGCTTGACATCGGCGGTCATTTGGGTTGTCATTTGTGCCACCAAACAGACGGTTGATTAGAAAAACCCCCTCGAACTTAGTCGTTCGGGGGGACAGAGCTGGCGAGAATGATCGCCTCTAAGGTATCCTGCAAATCGATGAGTCGTTGCGTGTCGTGATAACTCCGCCACTCCTCAAAGCTGACGGCCATGTTCAAAATGGTGTGCACGAGGTCATAGACCGGAATCTGTTTCATGTCTGCCAGGTGCTTCAGGCGAAGGTACAAGCCTTCTTCGATCTGCATGTTAAGTCTTAACCTCCTTCACGCGAAGCACGCCATATTCAGCAATCGTCTCGGTACACTCGTTCTCTCGGAGCACCTTCCAAAATTCCAACCAACAGGTCTTGTGTACGGTCCAAAATCCATCCCGATTACTGAACTCTGTGGTCTGTTGATCGCACAGCGCACAGGTGCGGGATTGACGATCAAGCTTGCGTTGAGTAAATGGCCACATTACTTTTTCCTCCGTTTCTTTGAAGTTCTACCGGAAGGTTTCCTTCGTAGCCGTGTGCTGACATGATATACGTCTGTACCTTCCCCCGCTTCTTGACGCGCATCCGTGCCTTTTGCAGCTGCTTGGGCGTATACGTTCCCTCGGCGATATCCCAATCAAACCAGATAGGCTGATACTTTACTTTTTGCGTCGCTTCTCCCCGTTATCCTCTTCAATCACGATTCGTACATTCTTGCCAAAGAACACCTGTAAGGCTTTCTGTATTGTCTCCAGCATGTCATCATTGACGATTCCTGTCAAAATGGTCTGCACTGTTATTCCTCCTCTGTACCAAGCTTGATTTCGATGGTAATCAGGTGCTGACGTAGTTCCTGTACCAAGTCAAAGGCTTCGTCCAACTCTTCATCGATCAATAGGCGTTCTTCGGGCGGCACGATAAGTAGGGTGTCTTTGAGGTCAACAAGTCGCATAATCGTATCTGTCAACTCAGTCTGAAACTCTAGCAGAGTTTCCTTTGTCATCATGGGGACTGTCTCCATTGGTGGATGCGCTGTGTTCAAGGAGCCGTCCGTAGATTTCGGCTCCCTCGCGGCCTAACAAGCGGAGTAGGCCATCTAAAAGGTTCTGATGGTCATCGGTCTGGCCGTGGCCGACAGGCTGTTTTTTCTCTTGGTTGTGAATGGTTATTGGGTGATGTTTGCACGCCAACACCTTGGGTGATTTCACGCTACCTAGTTGGTGTGATTTCACGCCAACTAGCTCATAGACGTTGGTGTTGTGAGGGCCGTGTTCATCCTTCTGCTCGATAACCTTGTCTTTGATGAGCTTTTGGAGCAAAGTTTTGACGTTCCTGGGATGGGCGTTCATCTCCTTGGCGAGACGGGCGACAGAGCAGTACACCCGCCCACAGTTATCGCAGGCATGGAGGCACAACAAAAAGAGAAGTAATCGGGTGGAAGACTTGCCAAGTTGAAGTTGTAAGAGGGTTAGGAGAAGGTGAAAGCTCATGTTCCCCCCGCGCAGCGCTTCGAGAGCGGTGCCGCCTTCATTGAGCGTGCGAGTGACCGCTCCACCTAATAAATCGCGCAGTTCCCTGTAGGAGAAATACCCATGGCTGCCGTTGTAGACGCTCAACTTTTCCCGATTAACCCCGAGGAGGAGGGGTATTGGAATTTACGGCAAATTGATAATCCTTCAGCATCGTACGTAACACGATTACAATTTAAGTGGCACGCCTCAGGAACACTGTGCCGGCGCAGACCTCGAGTGTCGACGACATCGCAGAGAAACTCAGGAAGGGGCCAAAAACCCTCGCGGCGGAAGCGCAGGCGGCGTATACTGCATGAGGAATTCGCGAGGGGTTCGGGCCGGAGTCAGCTCACCCCGTCAGCCTTGCCGGTTGATGGACCGGCACTACAGAGGCATAGGGGCTCACCCCGGATCCCTCCCGTCCAGCGTGATCATCGTTGTAGTAGCTTTATAATTCGTGAAGGTCCGGGACGCCCAGCACCTCCTTATCGTTACCACGCTACGTAGGATCTCGCTCATCACGAAGCAGCGACGCGTACTACACAAGGGGATTTTAGGTGTTGTGCTTGACACCTACAGCGGGTCTGGTACGAATAAGAGACGTGCGCTATAGGCCGTTAAAGGTTCCATGGGGCAGGAAGTTCATCCGGCGGGTTGACCTCCACTTTTGCCAAGCTGCTGGGCAAACGTGGGGGCCTTCCTGGTGCGGGACTTCTTGCCTGTGGCTAAGTTCACGCATTACCTGGGATGTGCGTCCCAGGCCTCAACAGAGGGGATCAAAGGCCCCCTCAATTTACCCCGACACAGGTTCTGCGCTCGGGGATTTTTTTTTCCTCCCCGAGACCAGCCGTTTCGTGGCTGCGTCGGAGGCTGGCCTCCGTATAGATTATTGTTCAGTGGTTCCTCCTTTCTACGTGGCAAATCTGAGGGGATTTTTCCTGTGTGAAGGGTACCCTAGCAGAAGTCCCCAAAATAGGCAATAACTTTTTTGAGAAGAACTTTTTTCCCACAGCAGGCCAGACGCTTATGGCGCGATTTTCCCTTACCGCCGAAGAAATTATAGAAATAAAGGCATTTCTTCAACAGACAGATGATTTCTACATGGAAAGACGCGCCCAAGCTCTTTTACAGCTTCATGACGGGCATTCAATTGAGAGGGTTGCCTATCTTAGTGGGGTAAATCGCCGAACTGTTTACAATTGGAAACAGAGGTTTTTGAAAAATCGATCTCTTTCACTTTCTGAACGCCTAGCAGATAAACCGCGAAGTGGTCGTCCGAGAAAATCACTCTCTAAAACTACAAAGTTCATTGCTCAGGAACTATATGAATTTCTTGATTATTCAATGCAGCACTATCCTATTGAAGGGGAAATTTTTGCGCGGGATCTCGTAAAGAAGATAAATGAATATATCGAACTAGAAAAAAAACCGCCCCGAGAAGATTGAGGCGAAAAATGATTGCCGATATTGATGCAGGCTGTCCAGCCCCGGCATCTCCCGAGGTTTCTTGCGGACTCTCTACCAAAATTCTTCTATAGGGTCATTCTTCCGGCCTCAGCTCCCCAATTGCCTTCCGAAACATTTGTGTCCCTGGCGTCAGCTCTATTGCGAGAGCTTGCTCGCGCTTAAGCCACCATTTACCTCGCGAACAAAACCGCTCTGCCAGTGTGGCCGGGCGGTTGCTTATGACCGATCTGATGCCGGCCGTTCGTCTTTGATATCCTCGGTCCTCAGCACTGGGCACGCAGTGCAGGCGTCGATCATGAACAGGTCTGAACCCTCGTCATGATCTTTGACCACGCTGCAGTGCGGACTGGCCACGTGCAATCGCTGCGCGCGCTCCATTGTGGCCAAATAGGGGAGCAGCCCCGGCAGGTCCGCCTCGGCAATCAGGGTCCTGGGGTAAATGACGAGCAGCCCATACGCTGAGAGGACTACGCCGGCATTGGTGAGTTTGCGTACCATAGTGATGACATACTAGACCATCACCGCCGCCTCGATGGCCTCAGATTCCTGGCCCGGGTCGGCGATGATCTCCACCGCCGGTTCAGACTTCTTTTCGGCCTTCGGCCCGAGCTGCATGCGCTCGGCCACAATCTCGGTCCGATAGTGCTTCTGTCCGTCCTTCTCCCACGCGCTGGTTCGCAGGTGCCCTTGCACCATGAGCATGCGTCCCTTCTTGCCATACTGGCCGATCAGCTCCGCGGTTTTGCCGAAGGCCGCCACCGTATGGAATTCGGGCTGCTCAACTTTCTTGCCGTCTTTCAGAAAAAACTGACTGGTGACCAGCGTAAAACTGCAGACCGCGGTGCCGGAGGTGAGCATGCGGAGCTCCGCATCCCGTGCCATGCGCCCCACTATATTGACTTGGTTGAGATTCATAAGGTTTTTTATGCTTAATGAATAATGGCTGGGAGAAGCTCGACGACTTCCCCTATGAGCACACAAGGAATGAAAGAAAAAAGATCAGGGCCCCTTGGGCAGCGCCTTGGCAGGGGAGCGCCGTCGCGGTCGCGGGGGTGACGGGGCCCGTACCGGCGTTTCCTGCTCGGCGTACCACGCCTCAATCCAACGGTCCACCACCGCGCGCGGCCGGCCGTAGCGCTCGCGCGATGCACGCAGGATCGCCTCGCGTCGCGCCTCATCCACCCTCGCCGGCCAGGGCCGGGTACGGGCTGAGAACGGCCGCGACGTCTGTCCCTCGCAGGCCACCCGCACGTACGCCTGTCCCCGGCCGAGGTTGATCAGGTCGCGGCGGGTAAACTCCGGCGAGAATTCCGCTTCCAGTTCGGCCGCATCTTCCGCGCCAACTGTAAAGCAGATGAGCGTGCCGACGTTGCCCCGGAGGGCTTCGCGCACCTCCCTGCTCAGTTGCCCGAGAAATTGGTGGGCGAGCGTCAGCGGGGTACGGAATTTCCGCACCTCGGACAACGCCTGTGCCAGGACCGGCGAGCACACGGTCTGCATTTCGTCGGCGATGATGGCAAAGTCGACGCGCGCCTCCTCGGGTTGATCCACGCGCGAGTAGGCGGTCAGCACCAGCTTCATCATCACGAGTTTGCCCACAAGCGCGGCCTTGTCCTCGCCGAGCCGCCCTTTGGCCAGGTCCACGATGAGGATGCGCGAGCGATCCATGAGCCAGCGCAGATCCAGCTTGGCGTTCCACTGGCCAAACACGTGGCGCAACGGCGGGGCGGTGATATAGGCCCGGATTTTGTTCAGCAGGGCCGCGGTGTAGTCCAACTTCATCGATGGAGAATAGCGGGCGAATTCCTGCTGCCAAAAGGCCCGCACCACCGGATCGGTGACGTGGCGCAGCAGGGTCTCGCGCCACGGGTGGTCGGTGATAAAGCGCGGCAACCAGAGCAGCGTCGATTCCGGCACGTCCAAGAGCGCGGTGACCGCGTTCCTGAGCAGATCTTCGGATCGGCCCTGGATGCCGCCCGACGGTCCCCACACGTCTTTGAAAATCGACACCACCGCCGAGGCCACGGTGTGGCGTCGCTCGACCGGCACGTGCTCCAGAATGTTCAGTCCGATGGGCGCCTCATCGACGGGACAGAAGTAGGCGACGTGACCGGTGCGCTCGGGAGGCACGAGATCCAACATTTGCCGGGATAAATCGCCGTGGAGATCGATCAAACACACGCCGCGGCCGTCGCGCAGGTCTTGGGCAAGCAAAAATTTCAGCAGCGTTGTCTTCCCGCTGCCAGTTTTCCCCAAAATGTGCGTCGGTAATCTCCGGTCCTCCTGGCGGTAGCCAAAGAAGCGGTGCGTACCGCGAAAATCTGTGGTGCCAATGAAGGAAATATCGTCCATAGATAGATGACCCCTGCCAGCCCCTTCTGCCAAGAGAGATCAGACTCGTAGTCGGAGACTTATCCCTCCCTTACGTAGTTCCCCGCGTGGGGCACAAGCCCGTCTACCGGGGTGTAGGTCTGGGCTCCCGTGTGATGGAGGGATCCAGATCGCGAGAAGAGGCCAGCAGGAGTGAGAAACATGTGCTGCGCACTACCGACCGAACCGTATGAGAAGACGATGGTTTTACATGTGGTAACCTGGACAACAGGAAAAACGTGTTATTCATCGCGCCATCGGATGCGCTGAGTGCTCGTCGTCACCCCGCCGCACCACACCATTATTCCAACAAATGGCGGTATGCATTGTGCTTCGCCGTTTGCCACAGGGGGCCCCAGAACGTCTCGGGCTGGTGCGGATCAACGTCGCGTTCTAGGGCAAACCAAAACAATCCCGCTCCGGCCTGTTTGCCCACCACGTCGCGTGCCAGCGCACGCAGGTGCTCGAGCCGCTCGCGGCTGCGGCAGGTCATGAGCATCCGGAACGGACACCCGGACTGCTGCCAAAAGAGCCAGTAGGCGCGCAGCTTTAACAACATGTCGCGCTTGCCGGACGCCGATTCGAGGGAACTTGTGGAGCGATCTACTTCGACATAGCAATCAAAGGCGTCATCACAGCGCATCAGGGTAAGTGACCAGTCGGGCTGAATCTGCGCTCGCGCCCCCTCTTCATCGGTGTACCGGAGGGGCCCATCCGGCCTTCGGTCGTTGAGGCGAATCGTGGGCACGATCGGCGCCGCATCGCGGAGGCTTTCAAGTCGGAATTGTGGCACCATGCCGGGGACGAGATGCGCCAAGATGACGTGCTGTGCCTTGGCCTCAACGTCGGCAGAGGACCAGCGCGCGGCGTGATGCTGGCGCCTGACCATGGCCAGCGATTCCGCCATGGCTGCGTGCTGCTGATGTCCGGGCCACTGCGCCAGACACGCGGCGGCTTCGGGAGAGGCCTTCATGCGCAGCGCGAGTTCCAGCGTCACGCGGAAGCGCGCGATGCTCAACGTATGGGCGCGAAAAAACGCATCCTTCAGTTCCTGATTTTTTTTATCAAAGTTGATGCGGCCGCGGTCCCGATCGTAGCGCACACACACTTCGTCAGCCCCTTTGTTTGCTATGGCTAAAATCCATTCGGCGTAGCCGGTTCTAATTCGATCCACATAGCCCCCATGGAACCACCGCTGCGCCCGGCGCGTGATTTGCTGCGCGGATCCGGAGAGCAGCAGGTGGAGATGGTCGGTGGGGAGAAACCGGCAGTCGTAAATCCATCGCCACGCCAATAGGTCGCGTTCCTCAACGCGGAAGGGGAGTACGTCTGCTCCGACGCGCGTAAAGCGCGGCAGCCGTTGGCCTGGGACACGAATTGTCGCCTGCGAATTTTCCATGCGTATGCTTTTTTAGGTCGTTCGCGTCATTTTTTGCGCGAGAGCCTGAGGACCTCTACTATATACTACAATGTCCAATATCGTGGTTACGTGTCTGAAGCCCGTTGGCGGGGGCCGTTCGTCGGGGCCGGTGCGGCCCGCGAAGCCGAGTTGCGTTGTGTGCGACTCGAGCTGAGTGGATGCCGCACCGTTCGCCCGACTAACAACAAAAAGAGGGAGCCCCCGATAGGGGGTAAGCTCCGAAGCTCAGCCGGGTGGTAACTGGCAGCTCGCCTCAGGCGAGCGGTGAGCGAAGCCGCCGGAATTCCGGCGGTTTTTGTTGTTAGTCGGGCGATAGCTCGACGAACGGCCCCCGCCGCCAGTTACCTATTCGTCGTGATGCCTATTGGCATACACCGTTGGTGCGCAGCTCTGCGCATTCCCAGGTACGCCTACATCCTAGTATGTAGGTATATATGTAGGGGTGAATGTCGAACTACCTACAAAAAAGAAAACGCCTGATGAGGTTACCGCCCGTTGGGGAGGAGAGCTGGTTTCGCCAGATTGGCAGACTCAGGCATGCGGCCGATCGGATGGCGTGGACGACGGAGTGAGCACAGCGGGATAGCGATGGATGAGATAAAAAAAATGCCCCCGGCATGGATGGGGGCATTTATTGGTTAATGGACACGTGTCCGATATCGCGCGTTAGAGAATACGGGTGAGGCCGTCGCGCTGCTCACGCGCTTGGATCATAGGCCGGTCGTGCGGGCATATGCTGGTGAACGTATCACCATTGGCCGATCGGAAAAAAATCCGGCCTGAGCTATCACATTCCTTGCATCTATCAATTGCCTCGTTCGCCTGTTTGCGTTTCTGCACTTCGTCGTACGTTGCCAAGGCGGGAGTCGCGTAATGCAAGATACCATTGAACGTCTGTGGTTTGTACTTCGTCTCTGATGCCACGCGGTACGCATACTCGATAATGTAGAGGGCGCGCTCAAGGCCGTGTTTGCCGATCAGCGTTTGTGCCTGGCTTAATTCTTTTGCTCCTGGATAGGCCTTTACTGCGCCGTGGAAGCGCTTATAAAACTCGCTAACGAGCTCCTCAGCAGGTGAGGGGATCGCGTGGATGAGCGATGCAAGTTCCTGCTGTGGGAATACGACTTTTTCTGCTTCATCGTTTGGCGCTAGTCGCTGTTTGTTGAAAGCCCCATACTCGGCTTTCGCCTTGGGCCCCGGCGTGTACACCATAACCCAATCCAGCTTCCCCTCACTATCCGCGGTCGCCTCATGGCGCACATTTTGGATATAGCCTGATTTGAGGTGCGGCCGGCAGACCTTGTACATTTGAACCCGAAAGTTCTCGTAATCGAAATGACGTTTTTGGGCGGAAAACAGGCAGTATTCCGAGTATAAAAGTTTGGCGTGCGCATGCTTGTATTTGAGTGCCGCGAAGATGGAGTAGCTGACCAGCTCATAAAATCGCTGGGCTGCTGGCGTTAGCGCCTTGAGGTAATCATAGTCAAGTGGCCGGACGCGTGCGCTGTTGAGCAACTGCCTATAAACAGGATGCAGCGACAAATACACAGCGTCGGCTGTCTCTCCCTTGCGAGGGCCGGAAGTAAACTTTTGACCGGTAAAGATAAGTCCGTAACGGGTATCTTCAAAGGAGAATGTCTGCTCGTTACCGTCTGTGTCTTTATATCGCAGCTTCGCAACAATCGTCGCGCGGGAATTCTGGCGGAGAGCTCGGGTCACCTTGCTGGTATTGCTGCCTAAGCCGAGTTCATTGCCGATGTCCCGGAGACTCCCGAGACGGATGTCTTCCGGTAGAGGGCGGCCGAGTTCATCAATGCGGCGATTCACCACGAGCGTATCCAGCTTGTACGCCAGTGGGCCGGGCTCACCGTGCTTGTTTTTTGCTTCAACTTGCCAGAGGAATTGCACCTCGCCCTTCGCATCCTTTCTCACGATGTTGATGTCAACCGATCCTTGTTTCGAGAGACGATGGATGGGTAACCGAGACAAGACGGTTTCATTGCGAATGATGTTGAGAGGGGCAAGATCCGATCCCAGATGGTCTGGCTGCTTGCTGGGTTGTAGTTTTCTTAGCTGTGGCATGGTGAATTTTATAAAAATTTACACACACGGTTCTGGTGTCTAATAGTCTATATACAGTCTAATAGTCTAGAGGCGTAAAAACCTTTATATATGAGGTGTATCGGCGCTTTTCCGTACCTCAAAGTTAGCAGTTCCGTACCTCAAAGTTAGCACCTCTGTACCTCAAAGTTAGCAGTTCCGTACCTCAAAGTTAGCACTCCTGTACCCCAAAGTTAGCCCCCTGATGTGGTTATCCACACCCCGTGACACGACAGTTCATCTGTTCAGGGGAACGGGCCATTTCATGCCCCCTGACTCGGGTGAATGTCACCCCGTCCATATGATTCTATTGAGCATGCCTGCCTAGGGGGAGGGTGGTGCTTGCGACCGACGTGGCGGGAGAAAGGGTTTTAGACTGGAGAATACAGACAGGCTTGAGGACATCGCAGCGACCTCCCCAGCGCAAGCGGCGAACGGCGTCAATAGGTAGTGATCATATGAGGATGGGACGTTCCCATATCACAAGGGAAGAGGGGACTCAAGTGAAAAAGTAGAAAGGAGCAACCCTTACGTCTTGCGAGGTTATTCTTTATCATACTCCGAACGGCGAAACCCTGCGAATGACCAGCTGTGGAAAAATGCGCCGAACAATCTGAAAAGAAAAAAACCCAGCAGCTGGGACTGCTGGGGAAGGGGAGGAATGTGGTGCTCATGTGGTGATCGCCACCACCGGCTCGGACGAAATGAAAACGTCCTCGGGGAGAGCTTTGTCTTGCTCGATGAGCTGCAGCACGATTGGCACGACTGTCTCCTGCAGACGGTGCATCGCGCCGTCACGCGTGCTGCCCCACGCGGTGGCACCGTAGCGAAACAGCGCCGGGCATGACGCACGCCAGCCTGTCTCATGCGACTCGAGCACGACTCGAAAGAGGTAACTCTTCGGTCGCGACTTGGGAAGGGGAATCAATTGCATGTCACTCATAGTAATGAAGATTTAGTGAATAAAACGGGCGACTGGCCGCGCTCCAGTTGAGACCATAAACACCGAGAACTCAGGAAGTGTGCCATGCGGCGCGGGCCTGTGTCAGTCGAGCTCGCGCAGGTGCTTGCGCAGCTCATCGGGGTTCATGTTCCGCAAGAGGGCTATACCCAGCCGTATAAGTTCATTGCGGCTGGTGCGACGCCGCGCGGGTTTGAGCTCTGCGACTTTTTCATTGAGCCACTTGAGGTCCTGGGGTTCGAAGTTGACCAGGACCCGCTCAAGTGACGGCAGTGTGGTACGGGTACTGCTGACCATGTCATGGCCCATTTTCGCGCGTTCGGCCGGCGAGCGGCGCGGGCGCGGTTTCGCGCGTCGGCGCAGGGTGTCTCGTTTGGATTGAGTTGCCATAGGGGTGATCACTGACTCAGGGTTATTAATATCGCGCCAGGAGTTCGCGGCACAATGCTTCATAGTTGTGCGCGCCCCGGCTGCGGGGATCGAACGTAAACACATCCTGCTTAGCCATCTGTGACTGATTTAGGGCCTCGCTCACAAAGATCTTCGTCCTCAAGACATGGGCGGTATAGGGCGCGAGGAGCTCCTGAAAAATTTCCTGGGTGACGCGCTTGCGGGTATCCACCAGTGTCTGGAGAATAACCCACGCATCGAAACGTTCGCCCTTGAGTAGCGACAGCAAATCAAGCAAGTCCTGCAGGCCGTCTACCGACCAGGCCCCCATGTGACAGGGAATGATGGCCACATCAGTCGCGGTGAGGGCGTTGGCCGTCAGGACGCCGAGTGCGGGCGGGCAATCAATGATGACCCACGTATAGGAGGCGGCGTCCCGTGCGAGGATCTTGGTGAGTCGGTCCTCGCGTCGGAACGTAGCGGACAATGCATCGGCTACGGACGCGAGCCGCAAGCTGCTAGGTACTACGGACAAGCGGGGCACGGCGGTGGGCTGCACAATCTTGGCGAGTGCTGGTGGACGCTCGCTGAGGAGATCGGCCGTGCTGGGATCCTCGTAGCCGATCGTCATGCCGAGGGCCATTGAGGCGTGCGCTTGCGGGTCCATGTCGATGAGCAGGGTGCGCTTTCCCGCACGTGCTAAGCATGCAGCAAGGTTGACGCTTGACGTAGTCTTGCCGGTGCCGCCCTTGTGCGCCGCGAAGCTGACGATCATGGCTCCGTTCCCCTCTCCTGCCATCAGATATATATTGAGCATATCACAAAGATATCTTTTGGGATATGCTTTATATATTTCGTAAGATATCTCAGTGATATACGTATATCTAAACAGATATCTCTGAGATATGCTAAGTATATATCATCAGCGAAAACGGTGTCAAATGGGGAAGCGGACGACGCATGTAAATGCCCTAGAATGCATGATTTTTTTTGAGACGGCTTCCTTATCGGATATGCCACTGAACGTGGCCACCAGGCCCCGTTTTATTTGAAAACGATAGGCTCCGGAGGTGGTGAGTGGCCCAAAAGCGCGTTTTTGGGGGCAAAAACATCCCTATCGGGGTGTTTTTTGTCGGTGGCGGGGGATTCGCTGCATGTTTTTCCTGCAAAGACCGGTTCTAGACCAGCTCTTCGCTGTTCGACTCGCGAATATCCATCATCGGTGGGCGAAATGAGTGCGGGCGGCCCGGTGACGTGTCGGATGGTGTCGTCGGAGGCGTGTCGTCAACGACTTCAGCCTCAGTAATCTGTCGCATCCCTGTCGTCGCACTGGCGGGAGGGTACGGCGTGGGCGCCGCGATTTGTTTGATTTGCGTCTGGAGCTCACCGACCAGCTGCTTCGTCTCCCCTATCTCTTTGACGAGTTTATCCATCTGCTCAAAAAACTCTTTGCGGTCCTCCTTGAGTTGCTGGCGCATCATCGTGACCACTTGGTCGCTTGCCTTCTTCTCATATGAGAGTGTGAAATTTTTTTCCTCCAACTTTTTCTTCTCGTCCTCAAGGGTTGCAAGTTTGGTTTGTAATTCTTTTATGTCGGCATGATCTATTGATTCCTGTTGCTCGTCTCGGTCTTGTCGGGTCGTCGTCGCGGGTCGGATGCCGTCGGATACGGCTGGGCCTACAGCACTGATGGCTTCATGGCGGGTCTTGAGCTCAGTGAGCTGACCGATCAAACGATCCACGCTTGCACGCGAGACGTAATAGCGCTGTTCGTCACTGTCAAAAAACGCGTCCAGTTTTCCGTCAGCACAGTAACGCTCAATTGAACGTTGATTACGTGGGAGACCAGCGGTTTCAAATAAATGCAATGCATCACGCGTGGTCAGATTATGCTCTTCGCGACGCACTGACGACATGGTCGGACTAAGTCGGACTACGTCGGTCGAGGTCGGACTTGGACGGTCATGGTCGGACGCTGTCGGCCCCTGCACATTATGTTGAGATTCTTCCATAGATGTATGCGTTATACGTTCATACTATAGGCGAGCGGTGCATCAGACAAATGCAGTTATGCACAGAACGACACCAAATCGTCGAGAATAGAGAACAAGTATATATATAGCAGAGCTCGAACCTTCACATCTTCGCATTTAGCGTTGCGTCGCACGCGCCGTGCAATTTTTCCTCATGCCCTTCGTAATCATCATTCCGTCTTGCCCCCTTATTCCGTTTCCGGAATCGTTCCGAGAACGGATGGAGGGTTCGTTCTTTGGCAAGGAGGAGTGCGATGCAAGATTTCATCACGCTCGGCACAGCTCCTGTGGATGTAGCGTGTGCTCAGCTCGGGACGGATGATTATTACCAGACAGTGAAAGGTGAGTGTCGTCGATTCATCCGACTGTTGCGCCAGACATTTGGCGATGAACCGCCAGGAGCGCGCTTCGCCATCAAGTCGTTCGATCACGACTTTGGTCTGTACTACGAAGTGGTCTGTCTGTTCGACACCGACAATGAGGACGCGGCTCACTACGCGTTCCGATGCGAAGACGAAGCGCCGGCCACGTGGGGGGGATAACGATGCCCTCCAAACGCTATCGTCTGAAGTTGGCGACCTGGATTGTTGTGCGAGAAGCAGAAGAGCCCTCGCCACGTGTGATTAAGCATCCCGATGACGCGGCACGATTGGCGCTGGAGTTCGCCAGAGCCGCAGACGATGATCGGGAGCACTTCTTCGTCGTGCTCCTGAACACCAAGCATCGCTATCTGATGCATACCGAGGTCTCGGTCGGGACGGTGAAAGCCTCACTGGTCGGTCCCCGTGAGGTATTTGGCCCGGCCGTGCGCGAGGGCGCGTCGAGCGTTCTGCTCTGTCATAACCACCCCAGCGGCGAGCCTCATCCATCGGCCGAGGATCGCGAGCTCACGCGCAGACTCGTCGAGTGCGGAAAGCTGCTGGGAATCGAGGTCCTGGATCACGTGATTGTGGGTAACGGCACCGGCCGTTGGTTCTCGTTTCGCGATGTGGGGGAGATATAAGGAGGGGGACGATGTTTCTCGTGTTGGTCAAGACCGATGCCGCAGGCGTGCAGCGCTGCCTGCCACGCTTTTCAACGGTGGAACCATTGGCGGCGGAGCAGTTGGAGCTGGGTGCCACCACAGACCTGCAACAGGCGCAGTTGTTCAGTGCCACGCCCATGACCCTGTCAGGCCAGACCGTGCTCTGCCTGCAACCCACACCGCCGCCGGGGCTTGAAGACTGGCAGGCTCACGCGGTGTCGCTACGGCTGCCGTCCCAGGAAACATCCCCTGATCAGGGAGGGGATGATGATGCGCGAACGTGAGCCACCACTGGTCTTTCTTTGGCATCCGGGTACGGTCGATCGCTTTTCCGGCTATGGACTCCGTGTCGCGGCGGCACACCTGATTGGCGTGGTGATGATTGATCGGCCCACGCCTGCCGCATCCACCTGGCTGGAGGAGATCCATCAGACGTTTGGCGGGTATGACCTGGTTACCATGGCCCGCGATGGCGCCCGAGGGATCGTCTGCCAGATGCGGATTGTCGAAGAGAGTCGGGTACACCTGCGGCTCATCAGACATCCTCAGAGCGAGCAGATTCGTCAGGCTCTGCGGCCACTGCTGACAGCGCCGCCGGCAGCCACGTTCGCGATGGCTTGGGACGGCACCAGCGGTTCCTGGGTCTCGACGATTGTTCGGCCCCTGAAGTTCCTGTTGGGTCAGCTCGTGATGACACGCGGCGCCATTGAAGCACTGGCAGAGGCGGGTCAATCGCCCATGGAATTTGTCCAGCGCCACCAGTCCGGGGACTGGGGAGAGGTGCCGGAAGAGGACAAGCGCGAGAATGACTTCTCCATCACACATGGTTACCGGATCCTGAGCGCGTACCGCACGACCAGAGACGTGAGGATTTGGGTGCTCACAGAGGCCGATCGATCGGCCACGACCATACTCTTGCCGGATGAATATTAATCGTGATGCAAACATATGCGAACGGCCCCAGGCAGAGTGCTTGGGGTTTTTTCTTTTTCGCGTGAAGGTCTCCCCTGGGAACGACTCATCGTTTTGTCGCTCGACCGCGGCGTCGTCCCTGGCGTCCGCGCTGTGCGGTTTGAAGCCGAGTGGCCACCTCTTTGGCTTGTTCGAGATCCTCATCGCTCGATCGCCAGAAGAGCAAGCCTCCGGCGACCCGTCGAACCGTCACCGGAACGTTGACCTCACGGGCCACACGCAAAATGCGGTTCTTCATGGTCGTCGGGCTGACGCCGTCTCCAATCGGCATGCGGGCGGCCTGATCGGCCAGCGACAGAATCTTTGTTCGAAGCGCGTCATAGAGTACCGGGTCCATGCGCGGACCGCGTCCCAATCTCCGTGCGTCTTCTAACGGGATATCTTCAAACTCAATACCTGGCGGGGAGTCGGCCATAATCACTGCTCCTGTGATAGCGGAGATGAGGTCCGCACAGTTCGGCATGTGGGCTGGTGGCGCTGGCGTCACCGCTGGTGAGGTCCAACGGATGAAGTAGCGTGGATAGAAAAAAAGAACGCCCCAGGCGCAACGGCCCAGGGCAGGAGTGAGTTGGACTCCCTTCTATTCAGGGTACGTCACAACCCGGCGTATTCAATATAGAAACAGTCGACAGCGATTGCAAGGCGTGAGCGACTCGTGTAGACGAACGGACGAAAGAGGGGGATCGAACGGCAACTGTGTGATGCGGAGCCGTTTCCCCGCGATGATTTTGACCTGCTTCTATATATAGGTAGGGCGCTGGCGAATCTGGGGTCCGAACCGCTCCCTCGGATATGTGCCGGGGGGAGATCGTTCAACCTGGGGTCAATCTGGAGGTCTGGATGGATATGAATCAGGTGGGCGTCATCATGGCCTGAATAGAGCAAAACCCGCCGTGATAGGCGGGCGTGATCCGATGCGAGAGGGGACGTTAGTATTTCCGGGGTTTGGGGTGATACCAGAGGACGATCGCCAGCAGCGTAAAGGCGACGACGACACCGAAAATATCCCAGGGATTGATAGTCATGGGGCGTTAGGTGCGATGGCGTACCGCCCAGACATAAATGGCTGTGGCGATGACACCGATGACCAGATAGGCAAACATGAGAGGATTCATGGGGTGGGTAATTCTCTGGCGAGATCTAAGCTGATAAGGAGACACACGAGCCCAACGATGACGCCGGCCAGAAACGCGGACGGCGTGATCACGCTGGTGGTGTTCGGGATCACATAGCCGACGACCGTCGAGCCGAAGAGGATTTTCGAGAGGTCGGCAAAGTACCTTGATAGCAATGATTCTTGGCTCTTCGTGAGTGTCATGCCCTCAGTATAGAACCAACCCGCGTGATGTCAACGGGTGTCAGCTGATGCCACCACCTCGCCTATGCGTCCTACTGCTTCATTCGTATCAATACAGCCGAGACACTAAACGGATGAGATAACTGTTCTTTTCTCTAGAACGTTTACACCTGCGATATCTATTAAAAACGAGTATGGTCTAGTACATGGTGAACACACGTTCACTAAGGAGATAGCTATGAAAACATGGGTCAATTACAAAGAAATAAAAGCACAGGTCAACATTGAACAGGTGCTTGAGCACTACGGTGTACTGGGCCATCTGCGCGAGAAAGGCGATGATCTGATCGGCTGCTGCCCGATCCATCACGGGACCAACGCCAATCAATTCCATGCGTCGCGTACCAAGAATAACTTCATGTGCTTTGGCAACTGCCATGGGGGTGGGAACGTCATCGATTTCGTGGTGCTGATGGAAGGAGGCGACAAACACAACGGCGACGATGTGCGTTCAGCTGCGATACGCATGCAGGAGTGGTTCGGGCTCGAATTCGAACGCCCCCGCGGGGGACGGCGCACCGCCGCCACCGCTTCGGTATCCGCCACGGCCACAGCCTCCGTAGCAGCGACGTCCTCAGTGGAGGAGCATGCGGCTGCGCCCCAACAGCCCCTGCCAATGGCCAAGACAACAGAGGGGAGCGCACCCGTCGCGGAGCCGGGCCCGGCACCCGACACCGCTGAGGCACCGGCACATCAGGATCCGAGTTCACTGCCGGTCAGCAACACGACCGGGGAGACCACGCCTGAGGCGGCAACGGTCAACCCGCCTCTGAAGTTCGCGCTCAAATCCCTGGACTCGGCGCATCCGTACCTGACCGAGCGCGGGTTTACTACGGAGACGATCGCGCATTTTGGGGTCGGATTTTGCACCGGCAAGGGCATCATGGCCGGGCGCATCGCCATCCCGATTCACAACGAGCAGGGCGAGCTCGTGGCCTACGCCGGCCGCTGGCCGGGTGATCCGCCTGAGGGCGAGGGGAAATACAAATTGCCGACGGGATTCCATAAGTCGAGTGTGGTCTATAACCTGCACCGGGCCAAGGACCATGCGAAGGATCAGGGGCTGATTGTGGTCGAGGGATTCTTTGACTGCATGCGACTGCATCAGGCTGGCATTCCTAATGTCGTGGCGCTCATGGGCAGCTCGCTGTCGGTCGAGCAGGAAGCGCTCCTCGTGGCCGCCGTCGGTCCGCAGGGAAAAGTCGCGCT
>Ga0137404_10000209_pt1 | contig 38298 bp, 35 predicted proteins | sample CZOMad2_1_16fung_FD_108285 | JGI IMG/M metagenome (GOLD analysis project Ga0137404, IMG submission 108285) | Vadose zone soil fungal communities from Angelo Coast Range Reserve, California, USA - CZOMad2_1_16fungal (Illumina Assembly) | ecosystem: Environmental > Terrestrial > Soil > Vadose... | reverse complement strand
TCATAACAACGTCGGCTCCTTAGACCCGAGTAGACTGTGGTTGTCTGACGACCAAAGGCTCGGGAGAAAGGAGCCGGAGATGATCATTATAGGCGTGGATTATCACCCGAGCGACCAATACATTGCGTTTGTAGATACAGAAACGGGAGAGTATGTGGAACCGCAATTGAACCACAGTGATAGAGCAGCCGAGAAGTTTTATCGGGAACTGGCGGCGCGAGGAGTGAGCGTGCGCGTGGGGATGGGAGGCCACCGGCTACTCACGCTGGTTCGAGAGGTTACTGGCAGAACTGGGTATCGAGGTATGGATGCCTCAGGCATAACGATGATTGGCCGCCACAGCTGAAGTACGACCGGTACTGATACCTGTGCGGATTCAACGAGGCACAAAGCTCTCTTAAGCCTTAGGTGCCTGGTCAACTGCTCAGCATCTTGAATCCAGGATTTCCGTATCCTTCGTGTTGTTCGGTAGAGCCGCCAGGCCGCGAAGTGACCAATCACCACATAGCAAAAAACTACGACTGCCCCCGCAATCCAGATCCAGGTAGCAATCGTCGAAGGAGTTAATCCACGCGGCCGGCCATTTTTTGCTCTGAGCCTTGAATCCAATCCAATTCGTTCCGTCGTGGCAGAGCTCGGTTTAGTCGATGGAACAGCATCTATGCGCGTGGCAGATGCGAGCCGTGCGAGTGGAACAGGTGGGGAAACACTCCAGCGAGGTATCGTAATTGTCGTTATGGGTAAGAAGGCTGCAATGGCGATTGCACAAGCCCACGTGAAATGACGAGTCGCGGCTGATGAGCGAGGCAGCAATCGCGTTACGGCCCAAGCTATGCCGAGTGGAAAGCTGGCCTGGAAACCACAGTCAATTAGAAGTGAAACGAAGTTCGATCCGGACATCACTCATGCTCCTTGCGTGCCTGTTCGATCATCACGCTGAGTCGCTTCAAATCCTTCTCAGATAAGTGCTTCGAGTCTTCATCAAGCAGCGCGGAGATCGCTTGCGTCGCTGAACCTGCAAAGAATGTGTTCAGGACGTGGCGCAGAGCCGATCGACTTGCCCTCTCTCTTTCCACAGTTGGGATGTAAACGTACCGTGCCCCATCTTGCTCGTGACGAACGAGCTCTTTGTCCTCCAGGATGCGTAGAAACGTCCGAACGGCCGAATAGCTAGGCGGATCTGTCATGGCCTTCTGCACTTCGGCACACGTCGCCCGTCCAACACGGTAGAGGACGTCGAGAACCTGTCGTTCTCTTCGGCTTAAATCTACAAGTGCTAAGTTTTTAGCCATCGCTGCTAAAAATTTAGCACCAGGGCTTCAGGCGAGTCAACAACTCATTTCATTTCAAAATCAAGGAGGCACATCTACCCTGGGACCCCTGACGAATCGGCGCTTGGGTGACATCGAGTGCGGTACTGACGGTCCTACCGTATCCGAGCACGGCGTTACTATGCGGCGTTCAGATTCCTACCGGAAAGTCGGCTTGTAGCGCTCAAAAACTCCTGAATGACTCAATAACCCAGAAATTGCTGGCTCAGCACGATTTTTCAGCAGCCTGCTATGTTTCGAACCCTCGTCCTTCGCGCGAAAAGAACACAGAGCAACTCGCGACACGCTTGCTGAGTGCGCAGAACCTAACCGAGTCCAGCGCACGTGAGATAGAATCTACAGAGATTCCACATTTGGCCTCTTTCACACCAACGGTGAAGCGTGCCTACGTCTGAACGCCCAAAACTATATGGAATACTCGCAGTGCCGGGACTCATAGTCATTCTCGTCGAAATCCTACACTTCATAGAAGACGCGTATTTCGTGCGGCAGCATCTTGGCTCGTTCCTGGGCGTTGCCAAGCAGTCGCTTCCAAGCGAGACAAATGTGCCTGTGTTGCTTCTCGCAATAGCATGGGCTTTCGGATTTCTTTTCTTAGCGCCACGTCTAGCCAAACCCTACGGAATTGGCAAAGCTTTGTGTATTGTGGCCACACCGATCATCGTGGCTGCCCTGCTCCTAGGTGCCCCTGGAGGGGAAGAAAACGCTCGAAGAGATGAATCGACAGGACAGGATTAAAAAAGAGCAGCGGAGGACTCCGAAATAATGTTTGCTGACCGTTGAGCAAACCGGCCAAACTGCGCTTTGGTCTCCAAGAGTAGCCACCCCTCGGACGGATTTCTGGTGTCACTTCTGGGGTCACTTGGATTGGCAAATCCGGGCAAAATGAGGCTGGGCCGGTCGTTCTGATTTTTCCGCAAGCAACTGAGATGGCGTGATTTGGCGTATGCTGACTTTCGGGGGCGCTTCGCTGAAAATGGCTTAAAAGGCCGCTGCTCTACCACTGAGCTACGCCCCTGTGGTGCGAAACTTCAATTGTAGCATGGCAGTGGTTTGTGCAAAGTGGCTCAACGAGGCACGCGAAAATTTTCTTACCAGTTCAAACCTGAAAAATTCCTCCAATCGAAAGCTCCTGATGGACACTTACGCCAAGGCCTCGGCCCGGGGGCGTCTGCGGTTCCATTCGTAATGTTTGCGGAGGCGGGCGAGATGTTTTTTGACCTGCGTTCCGAGTTCGGTGAAAGCGGATTTGCAGGCGGCGGGGAGATGCTCGCTTTTCTCGGTGGCATGCAGCGTGGCCGTGGGAAGGACGAGATTCAGTGCGAGACTGAACTCTTTGGTTCGCGGAAGAATGGAAAATACACAATGGAGCTGAACGAGATCGGGATCATAACTTTTCAAAAGCTTGGATAATTTATCTGCACATTGCTGCAACTGTTTTTCGGCTGGGTTGTGTCTCTCTACGTTTTTGAAAACGATGGAAAGTTTCATGTGTGCACCTGTAGAAATCGAACGGGGGGAAAAGAACAGAGCGAGATAGGGCACTGCACCGCATTGGAGGTTGAGCATAGCAAGACGCGACGGACGCCGCAAATTGATTTGCGCATTTAATCAAGCGCAATTCCGCCTCGCCGCGCCGATGGAGCTGACGCCAAGACGAAAGCCCGAGAACCACACATACATAAGAGTCTCTTGGCTCGCCAAAAATACGGTCGTTCGGGACAAACTTTGTGCCGGCGAAAAACGGTCGGCGGACAATTGGATGCGTTGACACGAGCAATGGCTGCACTCTACTTTGAAAGAGAAAATTGGCAGGAAAATTGCCTTGGCAAAAACTGAAAAGAGAAAAACGCGGACGAATTTGAGGATTGGGCCGGCGGGGTGGTCCTATCCGGACTGGAACGGCTACGTATATCCTCGGAAGAAGCCGAAGGGATTTCACGAGGCCACTTTTTTGGCGGAGATGTTCGACACGATTGAGATCAACACGACTTTTTACAATCCAGTGAAGGCGGAGTACGCAAAGCAATGGATCGAGCGTGTGGCAGCGAACAAGAATTTTATTTTCACGGCGAAATTGTGGCAGAGGTTCACGCACGAGATGGCGGCGACGAAAGAAGATGAAAAACTGGTGCGCGAGGGATTTGAGCGGCTGCGCGAAGCCGGGAAACTGGGAGCGGTGTTGATGCAGTTCCCTTTTTCGTTTCATCGAAATGCCGAGACGACGGAGTATCTTGTGAAATTGTTGAGACGGTTTGCAGATTTTCCGCTGGTGGTGGAAGTGCGGCACGCTTCGTGGAATGCGCCGGAAGTTTTTGATTTGCTCGGTGCGCACAACGCGGGATTTTGCAACATTGATCAGCCGGTGATTGGGCGTTCGCTGAAAGCGACAGAAGAGACGACTTCTCCGGTGGGCTACGTGCGGCTGCACGGGCGGCGTTATGACACTTGGTTCAGCGACGATGAAAATGTTCCGTCGCATGAGCGGTACAACTATTTGTACTCGACGGAAGAGTTGAAGCCGTGGGTGAAGCGGATTGAAACGATTGAGGAGAGCGCGCGCGACGTTTTTGTGATTACGAACAATCACTACCAGGGAAAAGGAGTGGTGAACGCGCTGCAGCTGATCAGCATTTTGAAGCCGCCGAAGGTAAAGGTGCCGGAACCGCTGTTGCAGCATTATCCGGAGTTGGAAGCGATTGCGATCGAGGGGCCGGTGGCGCCGACGCTGTTTCCGATGGGCAAACCGGCGAAGGGGTGAAGCAGGTCCTTCGTCGGCGCGGTGTTGTCTTCAGCGTGCAGTGTTCTGTTGCCGTCGCTGCTCACTTGCTTTCAGCATTTCGTTCAAGTCCGCGGCAGGCCGTATCTCGAAAATGCTGCCGTACTTTAGGGCCGGATGCTGCGCCATGAGCTGTACGGCATGATTCATATCCCGCGCCTCAAGGACGAGAATACCGCCGATCTGTTCCTTGGTTTCCGCATAAGGGCCGTCCGTCGTTGCGACTTTGCCATTCTTCCAAGACAAAGTCATAGCGTTTTCCGGAGGCTGAAGTCCATTTCCACCAGCCCAATACCCGTTGGCGCGAAGATGGTCGTCGTATTCAAAGCATGAGTCGAACATGGCTTGTTTCTCGGCCTCGGTCATGGCTTCGTGTTTGCTTCTGTCGTAGTAGCCCAAACAAATGTATTTCATGGTTCGTCTCCCCTTGATGGCGGCCAGGAGCATAGGTGTCGCAGATTTTTCTGTTACTGTTTCGAGTAATGAAGCGCAACACATCCTGATGCAAAAATCTTTGAGTCAACTAGTTTTAGTTGTAATTTCTCGGGCAGGCTGACACCTTCTAGCAAGCGTCTCCCTGCTCCTGCAACGACTGGCCCAACGACAAAACGGTATTCGTCAATCAGGCCAAGCTCCATGAGCTGTGAAGGAATGTCTACACCACCGACCAAAATATTTTTCCCTTGTTCTTGTTTCAATTTGAGCATTTCGTCAAGAAGGTTCGCGCGAGCAATCCTCGTATTTCGATCTTCAGCGCTGTTTAATGATCGTGAAAAAACAAGTTTGTTAGTGGAGTCGAATGCTCGAGCAAATTCGTGCTCTGCTTTTGTCTCAGACTGGCTTTTTGCGACTTCAGGCCAATAGGGAACCATCAATTGATAGGTTTTACGCCCAAAGACCTGCAGGCCAACCTCTCGCGTGAGGTGAGTAAAATATTCAAGTGTTTCTTCATCGACAAATTGTTTGGTGTGGTCGACGCAGCCATCCAGGGTGATGCTGATTGCAAAGATTAGCTTTCTCATTTGAGTCCTCCCTCTGAGGTCGCTACGTCTATGCGCCCATGGTGCCGGTGCGCAAAGGCCCGTCGGGCTTGTAAGTACTAAGGATGCTGCCGGACGGCATAGCTTTCGTGCTGACGAGTTCGAACGAGCGTGGCGGGGTCCCCTCCGCAAAGAAGCGCTTCCCCGTGCCCAACAAGACCGGATAGACGACCAGCAGGACTTCATCCGCAAGCCCATGTTCGAGCAACGGCGATGTCAGCGTGGAGCTACCCCAAAGGATAAGGTCCGGGCCGTCCTGCGACTTGATGCGGCGAATTCCCTCGATGATGTCCGGCCCGAGGTTCTCGGCCGGCCCCCATGCGAGACTTTCCGGACGGTGGGTAGCGATATATTTTCTTGCCGCATTGATGCCGTCCGCCATCGGACTGCTCGGCGCCTTTGGCCAGAGGCCCGACCACATATCGTAGGAGCGACGGCCAAGCACCAGATCGAAGCTCTTGCCGTGCGCGGCGAGGACTGCATCTCTCCCAGCGGGGCTCCGATAGGGGGCGGTCCAGTCGCTGTAGGGGAAATCGCCGTCATCGGCGGAGTGCTGGATCACGCCGTCCAGCGAGATATGTTCCATAATCCTGATCTTTCTCATGAACTCTCCTCTCACTCGGAACGCTCAATTCCTGTTTTCGAAAACCGGAAAACATTTCTTCAGAAAAACGGGCGCACTTCAACGGGCGCGCGACAGGCCACGGCGGCTTTACGCCCCCACTCGAGCGCCTCGTCCAGATCAGCCGCTTCGAGCACCCAAAAACCCCCGATGTGCTCCTTGGTCTCCAGGTACGGCCCATCGGTGACGAGCACCTTGCCATCGGGCTGCTTCCGGACCGACTTAGCGCTGCTCGCCGGGCGCAGGCCGCCAACGAAGACCCTGACGCCCTTAGCCACCATCTCCTCGTTGAGCACGTCGATGTCGCGGTGCATCGCTTCCTCCTCAAGGGACCCGTCGTGGCCGTTGGGGTGGTGAATCGCAACCAAATATTGCGGCATGGCTTCTCCTTTAACGGTTTTGCGGACCAGGAAACATTTAGTGAGCTTCTGTTCCGTCTGACCAGCGTTGCACGGCAATCACGAACGTCGTCACGTGCTCCCGGGTGTCGCTCATAGCAATGATCGGAGAGCCCGGCAGATTCGCTCCCCAGATTGCAGGGTCGGTCGGCGAATAGTAAAACATGAGGTGGGAAGGCCAGTGATCGACGGTGTCGCCGCCGTATCCTTGCTTCGACATCATGTAGCACATCGCCCCGGGCTCCACCGCAGGCAGCTCTTTTTTGTCGACGGCGCCGAAAATGGCCTCGTCCACCTGACCTTTGGTGCGTCCCGCCAGGATCAACTCGGTCCTTTTAATATTGCGTACAAGGACGGAACGCGCGGCTGCCGCATTCCAACATATCGGGGTCCGCACTTTCGGATTCCAAAAATCAGGATCAGCTGCGGAAGTCCACGAACGCTCTACGATACACGCGAAACCGTTTTTGCCTTTGACCGCTGTTTCGAAACCATGACGTCGAAGAACCAGAACTTCTGCATCGCCTGAGATGGACTCCGGTGCGGCGCTGCGCGCCAGCGCGATCTCGGCAGTTCGGTCCATAAGATACTGCTCGATCGGGGCCATGCTCGGATAAGTTGTCTTGGCATCCTGTGCCATCCCTAGGTACGCAGCACCGAACATAACGAGCAGTGCGAAGCTTTTGACTGCGATTGCGCCAACCTTCTCTTTCCGCATTGTTTTCCTCCTGAGAATGGGCCTTTTTTTCGCGAGGCCGTCCTTCAACGTGCAGCGTTCTGTCGCCGTCGCCGCTCACTTACCTTCATCTGTTCGTTCAAGTCTGCCGCTCAGTTGCTAGTCGGTTGACGGCATGAAAAAGATTTCGCGCACCTCGCCCCGCCCCCGGGTGGCGACGACGCTTTTGCGCGCCCATGCCACCGCTTCGTCCATGTCGGCGCATTCCAATATATAAAAACCGCCGATGTGTTCCTTGGTCTCAAGGTACGGCCCGTCGGTGATGAGCACCTTGCCATCGGGCTGCGTTCGCAGCGACTTCGCGGACCCAAGGCCGCAAGCGAATTTCAAGATACGAGCCGTCTCCATCTCTTTGTTGAGCGCGTGGATGTTGCGGCCCATCGATTCGTCCACGCTGGACGGGTCGAAGTCGTCGGGGAGGTAACCAGCAACCAGATATTGCGGCATTGTGTTCTCCTGTAATGGTGTTCGAGCCAGCAGCACAGCCTTGCGCACTGCATGTTCATTCTATAGTCGTCGCGCAGGGGAAAAATCGACAGCGGGGACGAACTTTTTTTATTCTAATTCCGCGAGCCGTGTGGAGAGAAAACGGCGCTCCGGCTCCTTCGAGGCGAGGGCAAGTGCCTTCTCATACGAAGCACGGGCCTCCGGGATTCGCCCTAATCTGCGGCAGAGATCGGCACGGGCAGAGTGCGCGAGGTGATAGTGGGATAGGTGCTCGCGCGCGAGCAAGTCATCGATAAGAGCGAGACCCGGCTCCAGACCTACGCACACGGCAATGGCCACTGCGCGGTTCAGTTCGACAACCGGGGATGGCTGAATCCGAAGCAACTGGTCGTAGAGCAGCGTAATCTGGCGCCAGTCCGTGGATGCTACAGAGGAACTCTCGGCGTGAACGGCTGCAATGGCTGCCTGCAGAGTGTAGGCACCGAAGCGGCGCGATCGAAGAGCGCTTTCGGTAAGCGAGATGCCTTCCGCGATTTGGTCCCTGTTCCACAACGACCGATCCTGCTGCTCGAGCAGGATCAAGTCTCCATCGGCAGAAGTTCTGGCGGCGCGGCGCGACTCGTGCAGCAGCATGAGCCCGAGCAGGCCCATCACCTCGGGTTCCTGAAGTTGGTCGAGCTTGAGCAGGTCGAGCAGGAGTCTGCCCAGACGGATCGCCTCGCGGCTGAGTTCGGCGCCTGTCGTTTCAGCCGAGTATCCCTCGTTGAAGATCAGATATACGACTAGGAGGACGGTTCCTAACCGCGCCGATAATTCCTGCGATGCGGGCACCTGGTAAGGAATTGCCTTGTCGCGGATCACAGCCTTGGCGCGCACGATGCGTTGGGCGAGCGTAGCGGGCGTAATGAGAAATGCGCGGGAAATCTCTTCCGTGGTCAGGCCGCAGATTTCGCGCAGGGTAAGCGCAACCTGCCCTTCCGGAGGAAGAACGGGATGGCAGCAGGTGAAGATCAGACGGAGGCGATCATCTTCGATCTCCGCGTCATCAACCGCGGCTTCGTTGCTGCGCGCTTCCGTATAGAGCGCAAAGTCTTTCTGCGTCTCGCCGTCGAAGCGCGCGCGTCGGCGCATTCTATCGATCGCCTTGAATCGTGCCGTTGAAATCAGCCAGGGGCGCGGCTTGTCCGGAATACCAGTCCGAGGCCAGGACTCCAGAGCGGCGGCGAATGCTTCATGCATGGCCTCTTCGGCGAGATCCAGATCTCCGAGGAGGCGCACGAGCGTCGCCAGAACCCGGCCCGATTCCGCTCGGTAAAGAGTTTCAATGGTCCTGCTGAGTTGTTCGGGCACAGGCGGCGGCATCTAGGCCAAACTAGCAAACAGAGTGGCTCGACACAACTGCGCTCGGGCTTCCCCTACCCACAATTCAGTGGCCTGCCGCTGCGCTGATCGAGGGTTTGCAAAGGAACAACAGCGTAGGTCCTCGTAAACGCAACCCTGAAGGAATCGCCTGAAACGCTCAGCGAGACCGGCGCTACGCAGGCAATAACGCCAACAAAAACCCGGCGTTATACGGGAAAAGGCAAAGGGACTAATCGGCAGCGGTGGAAGAGGCCGGGGCGTGGGCGGATTCCCAGGCGCGGACCTGGCGGCGGGCAGCGTCGAAGAGGCGTTCGTAGTTGTGGAGGCGGACTTTGCCGGAAGTTTCCCCGTCGAGAGAGTTCCATAGCGGCGCGTATTGGTTGAAGACTTTGAGGTATTTGGATCGGTCGGAAGGCGCGGAGGCGTCGCTGCCAAATAGAAAGCGGTCGGGGTAGCGTTGCATCAGAGCGGCGAGAGCCCTTGTGGCCTCCTGACTGGCGATGAAATATTTGGCGACTTCGTCCCAGGAAATGTCCACGTAGACATTGGGGAGAGCGGGATCGCGGAGGATGGCTTCGATTTCTGCGAGGTGATCCTTGGGCGGAGCGACGGTGCGTCCGAGGCCCATGTGCGCCCAAATGATGGTGGTGCGCGGGTGACGGTGGAAGACGGATTTTAGCTGGTTGAGGTAGGCCGGTTCGGCGGCGTCCTTGGCGACGTCTTTTGCAAACGGGATGTCTATGTCGTTGTGAAGAATGACGAGGAGACCGGCTTCCGCAGCGAAATCGAGAATGCGGTCGAGAGCGGGATTTTCTAGGCTGGCAACTTCGCCGGGGATTTTTGCGGAGACGAACTCCTTGTGAATGGTGAATTCGCCGATGCCGGTGAAGACGCCGGGGAAAGTTTGAAGAACACGGCGGATGTGGTCGGCGGCGTACATGTCGGCGGGATTGAAGCCGGTAATCATGGGATCGAAGCGCGCTTGCTGCTCTTTCGGGAGCGACTTGTACGACATGGCGATCCAGGCGTCGGTGAAGGAGTAGTAGTAGAGCGGAGAATCGCTGTGCAGGTAATACTTAGGCGCGCGATCGCCGTCAACGCGATAGGACCATGCCTGTTGTAGCGGAAGACCGAAGAGGGCAACGCGGCCGGCGTGATTGCCCATCATGTTTAGAAAATCGTGGATGCTGGGACCTTCCTGAACATTGTTGGTGAGATGGCAGTGCGAGTCGTTGAATTCGTACGGAGAGGATTGCGCACGCAATGGCGGCGTGCAACTGGCGAGAAGCAGAGTGACGAGCGGGGAGAGAAGAAAGAAGCGCCTTACCAAATAAAACAGGGACCGAGCCAATTTGGAGCCTCCGTCGAACTTGTTCGCGCGCGAGGGGCTGGGGACGCGCGGGGAGGTTTCGATAACGACTGCGGGGTTTGGGTTGTACAAGAAGAGAGAAAATGCCGGGCTTCCCGGCAAAGGCGGCCGGGACCCGCACAAAACGCGGGAAAGCTCCTTCGAAACTCAGGATAAACCCGCGCTACGCAGCAGACTGCCGAGTGGCACGACCGGCGCCAAGTTCAAATGATCCTGCAGCGAAGAGGGCACGATGTATCGTGCCCCTACGGAGGAAGGAAATTTTTGCACAGGCGTGCACAGATTTTCACAGATGAAATCTGAAAATGCAGTTGACGCGAAATGAGAAGAAATTTATTGTGTCGCCAGATTGAAACGGGGAGTGCAAACTTTCCGGAGCGATCGACGGAAAGAGCGTAGCGAGCTGGTGGAAGCGCCTTCTTCCGAGATGCGCAACAGAGCCTAAAAATTTTGTGGCGCAATTGGAAGAGGGTGAAGAAGCCGGAGCGTGAGGCGATTTCCGAAAAATTGAGTCGGAGAGCAGGAAAGCTCAGCAGCAGGATTGAAAGGATAGTGCGAGGGCTTCGGCCGGAGCGCGTTCGAGTAGATTAGGCGGCGAAGCAGAACGGCTGTACGACACAGTTTCCAGGAGCGCGGCATCGTAAGGTGACGCGCTCCTTTTTTATTGAGGCAGTATTCAGTCGTCAGTCATCAGTTGTCAGTTTTGGATCAGTCCCTGCAGCTTATTCCCTTCCTTCTAGTCCCTTCCCAAGCTCAGACCAGAGAACTGAGGGTCGCGCGAAATAGAAGAGAGCGCGATATATCGTGCGCCTACACATGGGAATAATTAGAGGACGGGGGGAGGAGCAAGGGCCTCGGGCGGAAGCGGAGGAAGGGCGCGGCGGAGCTTTTGCATTTCGGGGGGAAATTCGGGGCTGCCGCGGGGAATGCGCCCGCGCGAGATGGACCATTGTTCGAGCCAATCGGCGCCGTGTTCGCCGACGTAGGTGTTGGGCAAGCTGTAGGCGCTGTCGTTGAGCGCGAATTCGAGCGAAACGAATTGGTAGCCGCGCTTGCGGAGGAGATCGAGAAGGTCGCCGAGATGATCGGCCTCGAGATTGTTGCCGTGAAGGAGAATGATTTGATGCGGCTCGTAACCGAGGAGATCGCGCGAGAATTTTTCGTCGTAGTCGAAGACGGCGTCGGCGTGCTTGAGGAAAGCGGCGACGATTTGTTGCTGGACTGCGGTGTCGCCGGATTTCTTGGCGGCGTCGTAGATGGAGGCGAAGGCCCAGTCCCAGGGATCGAGAGTGACGGGCGCGATGCGATAACCACGGGCGGTGAGAAAGGCTTCAAGGTCGAGGCGGGATTGAAGGTCACGGCCGACGTCGAGAAAGGGATGGCGGAAGTAGCGCATTTTCTTGCCGTGCTGCGCGAGAAGAATTTTTGTGACGGTTTCGCCGCGGATGACCGATTCTTCGAACTCCTTGAGGCCGACTTTGTTGAAGGAGGGATGCGAGAAGGCGTGATTGCCGAGTTCGAGGCCGGCGTCGAGCCATTGATTGAGAGCGGCGATGCGGGCGTCGACTTCTCCGGTGCGCGAGTAGAGCTTGCTTTCGTTAACGAAGCCGACGGCGGGGATTTGTTGCTGCTTGAGCGTGGCGACGATGTGCGTGGTCATGTCCGAGATTTCCTGCGCGGACATGAGGTGGGCGGCACTGGCGGGGAGATCGTCTATGGTAATGGCCACTTGGCGCTGGGGAGGAGTTTGCGAGAAGGCGACGGGCGCGATGAGGAGTGCGAGAACGTGAAGCTTTGCGATTTTCATCATGGGTGAGCCCTTTTTTCAATTTCAGGGAAATTATAAAGCGAAGGATGGCGCGGAGAGGTAGAGATGAGTTGCGCGATTTCGGGGAGGGGGCGGATGCCGCCGCGGGCGCCGACGGCGGTGCAATTGAGAGCGGCGGCGGCACAGGCGAATTCGAGCCGGCGGGCAATTGGCCAGTTTTCGAGGAGCGCGTGGATGAAGGCGGCGTGGAAAATGTCGCCGGCGCCGGTGGTGTCCGCAGTGTGCACGTTGAAGGCAGGCGCGTAGTGAAAGTTTGCGCCGTCATAGGCGAGGACGCCGTCGTGCCCGAGCGTAGCGGCGGTGAGTTTGTTGGAGAATTTTTTGTTGACGAGCTGGAGCGATTTGGGGAGATCGGATTCGCCGGAGATGCGGCCGGGAATGTCTTTGCTGGCGATCAGGAAGTCTATGTTCGGGAGAAGCGCGTCGATGCCGGGATAAAGATCGTCGAGGTCGGCGATGACGGGAATTTGCGCGGCGCGAGCCCATTCGGCGGCAAGGGATGCAGCGGTGGTGTCGTGGCCGTCAATGAGGAGAGCGCGGGCGGAGGCAATCCATTCGCGCTGGAGTTCGGATGGTTGGAGCGCGAGGCGTTCATCGTGGCGGCGAAGGACGGTGCGTTCACCGTCGGCGTCAATGAGGATAAAGGATTGATGGCTGGGGCAATTCGAAGCGGTAAAGAGATGCGCTTCGACGCCGGTGCGGGAAAATTCGGCACGGTGAAGTTGCGCGGCGTAGTCGTCACCGAATTTGCCGACGTAACGGGTGCGAAGTCCCCAGAATTGGCAAGCGACCATGGCGCTGGCGACCTGTCCGCCCGGAAGAATGCTGGCGGATTCGAATTCGACTTTGGAACCGCGCGCGGGATATTCGTGGAGCGGGATGAGAGTGTCGGTGGCGTTGAGGCCAACGCCGACGACGTCGACTTGTGGAGTTGCGCTCACTGGAAGCGAGTCGTGCGCCAAAGGCGGAGGCCGCAGGCGACGAGAAGAATTAGAGAGATGATCGAGAGCAAAATCGCTGGAGTCCAGTTGGCGGGAATATCGGGAACGCGCGCGGTAGTTGCGAAATAGATGAAGACGCCGGTGGCGAGAGCCACGAAGAGCCAATCGAAAAGGCCGCGCGAGGGCGCGGCTTCACCGGCGGATTGGCGGCCGTCGAGCCGGGCTTCGACGAAATCGGAGGCGAGATTGTAACGCTGCGATTCGCGCTGGGCGGCGGCGCGCCATTGGGTGCTTTCCTCTCGCGAAGCGCTGGAAAAAGCGATTGCGGCGACACCGAGAATCATGAGGAGCGAGCCGCCAATGACTTGCGTGTAGGTTGTCGTGCTGCGGCCATGAAGTTCACCGAAGACGAGCACGCCCCAGAGCAATCCCCACAGTTGATTGGTGTTGGAGAGAGGAATGCCGCGGCAGATGCCGACGTATTTTGCGGCGTATTGCTGGAAGAGATCGCCGATGACCCAGATGAATCCGCCAAGCATGAGCCAGAAGATAACGCCACGAGCGGAGGATAGTTGCGTGAAGAGATTTTGCGCACCGAGCGTGCCGAAGGAGAGCGAGGACATCATGCCGAGTTCGCCGATGGTGAAAAAAGTGACGAACGAAAGAGGATTCATCCCCGAGAGATAGGCTTTGCGGTAGGGGATGTACATAGTGCCCCAAAGAACTCCGGCACCCAGCGCGGCGAGGACGCCGTGCGCGGGATTTGCGCCGGCGGCGTGCGCTCCGGAAGAGGCGATGGCGAGAACAGCCGCGCCGACGCACATAACGAGCGTGCCGCCGAGGACGCCGAGCCAGCGACGTAGACCGGCGCCGCGAAGCTCGTTGAAGAAAAGAAAGCCCCAGAGAATGCCGAGGAGGCTGTTCGAATTCCAGAGTGGAAATGCGATGCTGAGGCCGATGTCGCGGATGGCGTAAACGGTGAGCGTGTTAGCGACAGCCCATAGACAACCGGCGAGAATGGCCCAAATGATGAGATGAGGGCAGCGGCGGGCGTCGGCGCGAATGGAACTTGAGCCGAGGATGAGCGCGGGGAGGCTCCAGCGCGCGAGAAAAACTCCGACGACCATGACGAGGGAGATGACCATCGGCGAAAGGCCTAGCGTGACGAGTTTGGTGGGAGCTTCGGCGGCGCCGAGCCAGGCTCCGGCAGTCAGGCCGGAGAAGATGCCGAGGAGTTGGAGAGAACGAGAGCGGGAGGAAAGAGATTGTTGAGCGGCGGTTGCGGAGGGCGCGGACATTTTTAGCGAATCCACTCCAGAAGGAGCAGGCCTGCGAGGAGCACGGCAACGGGAACCCAGAATTGGATGTCAGTGAAGACGCTGGCGAGGAGATTTCGCGATGGTTGAGGCGCGTCAGTGCCGTTTGTCACGAGTTCCCTTTCCCAAAATGGCGGTTTGGGTGTGCGGACAAGATAGCAGAGGCGTCGCAGAAAAACACGCTTGGAAGATGGCGCAGAACTATTTCTTGAAAAGGTTTTCGAAGGCCTGGCGCGCGTCAAGCGGGCGCGACGGCGCGGCTTCCGCGGCCGCTGCTGTTTGCGCAGGCTGCGAATAGCTGGTGGGCGCAGTGTCCTTTTCGATGGTCATACGAAATTCGTAAAAGGTGCAGGTATTTTTGGCGTCCTTGGGCGAAATGCGTTCAGGAATCGGCTGCGTACATTCAAATTGAGCGCCGCTGTCGAAGAAGCGACATTGTTTGCAGCAGTGAAGCTGGAAATTGCACTTGGGACACTGTCCGCCAGGATCGAAGCCGGGGGTGAGGACAGCGCCGCAATTCGAGCAGCGTGCGCGGGTGACGGTGCCGACCATGCGGGGAGTGCGCGGGCCCAAATGATCATTCTGGCCGCGCGGGCCGCCTTGCGGAGGTTTTCGATCCTGACGATGTTCCTTCTTGTCCTGCTTTTCGGCATCGCGATAGCCGCGATGGCCATACTTACGGTCCACGTACGCCTCCGTTTTACCGTCCGGGCGGGCGGCAACAACCAAAGCTCACAATGTGGGGCAAACTAAACGCACACTGGTTTGTATCCAATCGGATTGCTACACTCGGCGCGGCAAGCGACTTCCTTGGGGTTTCAAAACGGAATTGCCAACAGCCAAGAGCAGGAGATGTGACAACATTGTTTGTAGCGCTATGGGAGTTCGAAGTCAAGCCGGGAAATGAGGAAAAGTTTGAGAAGGTATACGGGGCGGAAGGGACGTGGGCAAAGTTGTTTGGACGGGATGCGGCGCATAGAGGGACGCGGCTGGTGAAAGATGTGGGGCGGGGGCGGGTGTATTTGACGCTGGATTTTTGGGAAACGCGCGAGGCGTATGAGGAGTTTAAGAAAGAGAATGCAGCGGAGTACGACCGGATTGATCGGGAGTGTGAGGGAATGACGGTGCGCGAAAAACGGCTCGGCGAATAGCAAGATTGAATTTGCAATAAGTGAATCGACGCAGTCCGTGCTCGCATCAAAGGTTTGACGGGGTTTGCCTTGAAGACGGACAGGGATAGTAGCCCGAACATAAGGAAGCCAAAAGAAATGTTCCAATTTCTGCTAAGGAAGTGGCGGAGGCACGCCAAAACTCAGGTTGCGGGCGTGCTGCTTTTCGTCTCGATGGCGAGCTGCGCCGGGCCTATTGCCATCGGCCAGGAGGCAGAGCCGTACAAGTTTTTTCACGAGTATGTCGGGCTGAAGGATGACCAGATTCAGCAGATTCGCCAGGGGAAGGCGATCGCCAAGGTCATCGAGTCAAGAACCGCGGATGAGATTTTTGTGTTCGGCGCGGTGTATATCGAAGGAAATCCCGAGAGTTATCTGAAGATGGTCTCCGATGTGGACGCGTTACGGAAACTGCCGAGCTACCTCGCCATCAAGAAGTTTAGCGATCCGCCACAGGCGTCCGACTTGGAAGGCTTCACGCTGGAAAAGGACGACGTAAAGGACTTAAAGAATTGTAAGCCGGGCCATTGCGATGTGCAGCTGCCGTCGGAATCCATGGAAGAATTTCAGAAGGGCGTGAACTGGTCGGCGCCGGATGCAGCGGATCAGGCAAATCGACTCGGACAAAAAATGGTCCTCGAGGCTCTGGCGCGTTACCGCGAAGGGGGAAACGCGGCGCTCGGTACCTATCGTGACAAAAATCACCCGGCGGATGTGGGAGAGACTTTCAAATCGCTGTTGAGCCGTTCGAAGGCGCTTCCGGTGTATTTGCCGGATCTAAATCGCTATTTGTTGGATTATCCGGAAGGGAAATCAGACAAGATCGAGTCGCAGTTTTACTGGGAGAAGGTGAATTTCGGCTTGAAGCCGACGCTGCGAATTGTGCAAGCGATCGTTTATCGCGGCCAAAGGCCGAACGAGCCGGTATATGCCGTGGCGATCAAACAGCTTTATTCGAGCCATTATTTTGAGACGGCGTTGGACCTAACGGTGTGCGTCAAGGCTACGGACAATCCCAAGCAACATGGTTTCTATGTGATTACGCTCAAGGGATCGCAGCAAGCAGGATTGACCGGCTTTAAGGGAGGAATTGTGCGAAAAGTGGCCGTAGACAAAACGCGATCCTCTCTTGAGAAAGTTCTGGCGTCCACAAAGCAAAAACTGGAAGCACAAACCAATTAGTTTTTGAGACATCGTTTTATTTCCGGTAGAGGCAAATGGCGTTCCCAGACAAGCGTACGCTCAACGTACTTCTGACTACTCTGCTCTTTGCCGTCGTGCTGGGCATTGTTTACGCGGCGCGGGGCATCATCGTCGTCTTTCTTTTCGCCATTCTATTTGCCTATCTGATTGACCCAGTCGTGCGATTTCTGCAGCGCCGTTCTCTGTTTTTCAAAAACCTGAGAGGACCGCACATTGTGGAGGCGTATCTGGTTTTCCTGATCGCCATCGCATTGATTATCCATGGTTTGGCGCCGGGGCTTCTGGGGCAGAGCGCGAAGCTGGCTAAGGAAATACCGAGACTGATGGCCGAAATCAAAACCGGAGAGCTTGCAACGGATATCAGCAACAAATACGGCTTGACCGAATCGCAAGAGCTTCGCCTGAAATCGCTAATGATCGAGAATCAGTCGTATATCGATGACGTATTGCGAAGCGTTAAGCAGTTGGCGGCCACGCTGCTTACAGGGCTTGTGGTGATTCCGATTCTCGCCATCTTTTTCCTGAGCGATGGCGCCAACCTGGCGAATTGGCTGATCCGGCTGATTTCGACTAAGGACAATCTTGAAGAAGTCCAGTCACTCGCCGCAGATTTGAACACCATGATGAAGCATTACATCCGGGCGAAGGTGACGATCGGCGGATTGTCGTTTGTGTTTTGTTCGATTGCGATGCTCGTTCTGGGCTTTCCTCACGCGGTTGGATTGGGAATTCTAGCCGGAATTTTGGAGTTCATTCCTGTGGCAGGTTGGATGGTTTCCGCAACAACGATTCTCACGATCGGAGCATTTACGCACTCTCATTGGATTTGGATGGCTGCGCTGCTCGGTTTGTGGCGGGTGCTCATGGACTACCTGATCGCGCCTCGAGTGATGGGGCACGAGCTGGAAATCCATCCATTGCTGGCGATTTTCACGTTTATGGTTGGCGGAGCAATCGGCGGGATAATCGGTGTTTATCTCGCGGTGCCAATCGTTGCTGCGTTGCGTGTGCTCTGGCGGAGGTCCGACGTGTTCCGGGCACATCCGGAGCATGCGACAGTCCTTGTTTCGACTACGAGTCACGACTAAACAGCTACAAATTACAGCGCGCCCCTCAAAGCCGCTGTTTGTGTCTTAGCGCTGAGCGGCAAATGACCGAGGCCACTACAACAGGACAAAAATGCCGATCTGAAGATCGGCCACTACTCAGGCGAAGAGTTTGGAGAAACCGGTGGGGGCGAGGTCGGGCTGGAGAAATTTGGCGGGAGTGCCGACGGAGCGAAGGACGGCTTCGGCGGCTAGGTAGCCGCTGCGGACAGCGCCTTCCATGGTGGCGGGCCAGCCGGTGGCGGTCCAATCGCCGGCGAGGAAGAGACCGGGAGTGTTGGTCGTTTGCGCTGGACGGAAGCGGTCTACGCCAGGTTCTGGAGAAAACGTGGCGGCGGCTTCTTTGATTACCGTGGCTTTGACCAGTTCAGCTTCGCGCGCGGCGGGAAGCGCCTGGCGAATTTCCTTGAGACAAATTTCGATGATTTCCTCGCGGGATTTTTTGAGCAGATCGTAAGACGCGCTGATGACGAGTTGTAGGTATTGCTGCGCGCCAGGGACGGGCGCGTCGGATTGATCGGTATAGAGCGCGGTTTTGTTGAAGACCCATTGGACGGTGGTATCGAGAAGCGTAACGAAGGGTTCGGCGGTGACGGGGCGGTCAAACCAGAAGTGCACGCCAGTTATGGGCGAGACTTTGATCTGGTCGAGCGAGGCGAGTGCGGGATTGGCGGCTTTGATTTCGGGCGGGACCAGCGCGTCGAGTGCGTTGTGTGGAATTGCGAAGACGTAAGCATCAGCTGATTCCTCGCGGGAATTGTCGAACTGGACGGCGGTGAGGGCGCCGTTTTCGAAACGAATGCCACGTACTGGAGCGCGAAGCGTCGCTTCCCCGCCCATTTTCTCGATGGCGATGCGGCAGCCGTCGTAAAGCTCGGCGAGGGGCACGGCGGGAACGCCCATGCGATAACCGGTGCGGTTCGAAAGAAAGGCCTTCCAGAAAACGTCAATGCCGAAGCGAGCGTCCGTGCGATCGAGTTCTTCATCGAGCGCGCTGACGAGAACGACGCGCCAGAAACGTTCGATGGCGCGCGGTGTTTGCTTCTGGCTCTTGAGCCAATCGTGCATGGAGATTCCGGTGGGCGTGTCTACTTCTTTCGGCTTTCCAGCTGTGCGAAGAATTGTGAGCATGGCGCGCGCGATGGAAAGTTTGTCACCGAGCGAAAGCGGCGCAAACGTGGCAAACGAACCTGTCATGTGAAATGGCGCAGGAAGAATTCCCGCCTGCATGGCGCCGCTGCGGCCTTGCGGGTCGAGGAAAAAGAGGCGGTCGAAGAATTTGACCTTGTTCGCAGAGCCGACGCGGCGGTAGAAATCGTCGAGATTGGTGCAGCAGCCGAGCGTGACATGCTGGCAATTGTCCACGTGCTCGCCGCTGGGGAGCACGTAGGAGGTGGCACGGCCGCCGAGGAAGGGCCGCTGCTCAAAAAGTTTTACGCGCCAGCCGGACTCAGCCAGCGCGACGCCGGCCGCCAGACCCGCCAGCCCGCCGCCGATCACGATCACGTTTTTCGAGGACATTTTCCCTTGTGTGGCGCCCGAATCGAGCGCGGGCGAGGAAGAGCATCTTTTCCGGCTTGGAGAGGCGGACGCGATCTCCGAAAACGCCAAAATCGAGCGATTCGATCCGTGCGAGAAGCGCGCTGTAGGTGTGAACTAGAAGCCAGAGCGCGCCGCGGCTGTCGGCGTCAATCAAGTCGAGGAGTTCTGCGCCTTCTTCGTAGCATTGCCACGCGCGTTCGGCTTCGAAACGAAGAAGTTCGCGTACTCCGAGCGTGGCTTCGCTGCGGCCGAAATCCTCCGGCGAGACGTTGTAACGAACGAGATCTTCGTCGGGGATGTACGCGCGGCCGAGCAAGTAATCTTCGTGGACGTCGCGAATGATGTTGGTGAGCTGGAAGGCGAGGCCGAGTCTTTCCGCAAGGTCGAGCGCGCGCGGGTCTTTGAAACCGAAAATGTGAGTGCAGGTGAGGCCGACGGTGCCAGCTACGCGGTAGCAATATTCGCGGAGGCGGTCGAAAGTGGGATAGGACTTGATTGTGAGGTCCATTTCCGCGCCGGAAATCTGGTCGTGGAGATAGCGCGCGGGCATTTTGTAGCGGCGCATGGTGTCCACGAGAGCGGGAAGAACTTCGTGCTCGCCGGGAAGAACATTTTCAGGAAGCGGGCGGGCGGCCGTTCCGTCAAAGGCTTGCGACTCTCCAGTGACGGCTTCGTCGAGCGCGGCGCGCCAGTGCGCCAGATTGCGTTGCTTTGTGATGAGGTGGCCTGAGTCGTCGGCGACGTCGTCAATCAGACGCATAAAGGCGTAGAGGGCAACGATGCCGTCGCGCTTGGCTTTGGGAAGCAGGAAAAACGCGGGATAAAAACTGCTGTGGGCGGAGCGGGCGATTTGGTGGCAGGCGGCGTAGGAATCTTGAATGTCTGCATTTGCTGCCAACTGGGGCACAGCATGCCGTGCCCCTACAGGTGAAACGTTTTGCGTGCGTCGGCGAGAAAAAACTTGAGATAGCAACACGCCAGCGAGAAGGCGGGCTTGTTTTCCTCTGCCGATGGAGGGGCGATGGTTGAGCGTGTCGTAGCCCATGGCTTCGATGGCATCAAGGACAGCGACGCCGCCGCGGCTGAACATTTCGAGATCCACGCTGAGGCGGCCATCCACCATTTTGGCGAGCGGATAGCCTTCTGCAAAAAGCTGGCGCGTGCGAGCGATTAATTCTTTTATCAGGGAAACGTAACGATCGCTAAATTGGCGCGTGACGATTTCGTTTTCGCTGACTCCGCGCTGCGCCGCGATATCGAGCGGAATATAGATGCGGCCTTTTTCGAGATCAGGCGACACATCCTGCCAAAAATTGGCAAGCTGGAGCGCGGTGCAAGTAGCATCGGAGAGTTTCTGGCGTTCTTCGTCGCGATAACCGCAAAGATACAGGACGAGGCGGCCGACGGGATTCGCCGAGAAAAGGCAGTAACCGATCATTGCGTCCCAAGTTTGGTAGCGCTTCGTGGTCTGGTCCTGGCGGAAAGCTTTCAGCAAATCGGCGAACGGCTGCTTGGGAATATCCTTTTCGAGAATCGTTTTGCGGAGCGCGACGAAGATCGGGTGCGAAGGTTTTCCTTCGTAGCAAAGGTTGAGTTCGTCTTCCCACCAATCGAGGAGCTCCAGCGCGCGGGCCGTGTCCGGAATTTCGTCGCCGAGGTCGTCGGCCCAGCGGCAATAGGCATAGACATTGTAGAAGTGTTGATGAAGCTCTTTCGGAAGCAGCCAGGAGACGACGTTGAAATTCTCGTAGTGATGCGTGGCGAGCCATTTGGTGAAGCGCTGCGCAGTCTCCGGCGAGCACGCCGGGGGCGGGGCGTTGGCGGCGATTTCGAGTTCACCGGGACGCAGCATTAGAAAAGGATATCGTTGTTTGGAAGAAAAAGCAGGTTCCTCGGACGAACGTCGCCCTCGGAATGACAGTGTTTAGAGTCGACGGAGACAATCAAGGCCGAACGGCGACTTTGATTTCGCCGCTGCGGGCTTTCATGCGTTCGAAGGCTTGTGGCAGATCGGACAAGCTGATTTCTTCGGTGACGAAGTCCTGCGCGGAAATATCGCCGCGCTTGACTGCTTCGAGCGCTTCGCGGATGAAGCGAGGCGTGTGATGGAAAGGCGATATGAGGCGAATTTCCGAATAGTGAATTTGCGCGGGCTCGATTTCGACTTTTGTACCGCTAGGCAAACCGCTGAAGAAATTTACGACTCCTCCGCGACGAACCATGGACAGAGCCATTTCCCACGCAGCGGGATTGCCTGCGGCTTCAACGACGGCATCGGCACCGCGGGTTTCGTCGGTGAGCGCTTTGACGGCAGCGGCGACGTCTTTCGTTTCGGTGACATTGATGGTGGCGATAGCACCGAGCCGGCGGGCGACGTCGAGCGGCGCGGCGCGGCGCGCGAGTGCAATCACGCGAACGCCACGGCGCGTGAGCATACGGACGAATTTCAGCCCGATCGGGCCGCAGCCGATGACGACGGCCGTGTCACCAGTGCGCAATTCCATTTCGTGAATCCCGCGCAGGACGCAAGCGAGCGGCTCAACCAGGGCGGCGCTTTGATCGTCCACGGAGTGAGGCACTTCGAGCATGTTCTCCATGACGATGCGGCCGGGGATGCGCATGTATTCGGCGTAGGCTCCGTTGTTGAAGAGCAAATCCTCGCAAAGATTTTCCTGGCCGCGGCGGCAGTGATAGCAGCGCAAACAGGGCGCGGAATTCGCGGCGATGACGCGCGTGCCGAGACGCCACTTCTGATCTACGCGCTTGCCAACGGAAACGATGTCGCCGACGACTTCGTGGCCGAACACAGCGGGCGGCTGAATCATTTTTGCGTGGTAACCGCGCTTCCAAACTTTGAGGTCGGTGCCATCGGTGAGCGCGAGGCGCACGCGCAACAGAACTTCGTCCGCGGCGACGCTCGGCACATCCACCTGCTCGATGCGCAAATCCTCGCTGCCGTAAAGAACTGCGGCGGTCATTTTTTGCGGCAGGACGCGGCGCGCTATGGCGACGACTTCGTCAAACGCAGCTTCCAGCTTTTTTGTGGTTGAACTCTTCATGTGTGCGTGATCAAGATTTTCAGCGACTGCGCCGTGGGACGAGCCGCCAGCTCGAGCGCTTCCTGAATATTATCCAGCGGAAAACGATGAGTGACGATTTCCATCACAGGGAGTTTCTTTTGCAGCACCAGCGCCGCTGCATCCTCTTGGATGTCCACGGCAGCGCTGTAGCTGCCAAGAATCTCTTTTTCGTCGATCCCAACCGCCGCCGCGGGAAATTCGATCCGGGTGACCGGATCGTTTGCCGCGAACAGAAGTACGCGTCCACCGGGTCTGGCCGCCGCGAGAGACTCTTCCACGACGGCTGGATGCGCTACTGCGACCAACACCGCATCCACGCCCCGGCCCTCCGTTCGGGCCTTGACCTGTTGCACAAGCTTACCACCGCTGGGGTCAAAAGACTCGTCGGCTCCCAAACTGAGGCTTTTGGCGCGGCGCTCGGGCATGGGATCGCTGGTCAGGAGGCGAGCGCCGAAGAGTTTGGCGACCATGAGGAGTTGGAGCCCGATGGGGCCGCAGCCAGCGACGAGAACATTTTCGCCGGGAGCGATGCGGGCTTTTTGCACGGCCTTGTAAATCGTGTTGATGGGCTCGATAAAGGTGCCTTCTTCAAAGGAGACGTTGTCGGGTAAACGGACGATGCCGCGTTCGGCGACCCAGGGCATGGCTTTGACGTATTCGGCGAAGCCGCCGCCGTTGGGAGTGAATCCTGCAGTGAGGCCGGTGGATTTGTATTGCTTGCATTGCGAGAAAGAGCGGCGTTCGCAGAAGAAACAGGTGCCGCACGGGATGTGATGAAAGCTCATCACGCGATCGCCTGGCTTGAATTTTTTTATGCCCGGGCCGACGGCAACGACGGGGCCTGCCAGTTCGTGACCAAGAATTTGCGGCGGTTCGACGTAGCGCTGGAAGATTTTCTTAATGTCCGTGCCGCAGATGCCGCAGGCAGCGACTTTAATGAGGACTTCGTGGGCGCCAACTTCGGGAACGGGGACTTCTTCGACGCGAACGATTCCCTTTTCGCGATAGACGCCAGCGCGCATGGTTTTGGGAATGGGGTGCAGGTTGTTGAGCGATTCAGAAATGGCTTTTGTGACGCTCATCAAACGGCCACCTGCGCTGACTTTTCGGAAGCTCGAACCTTCGTGATCGCGCCAACAAATTCACTAAGGAAGTTTGCAATTTTCACAGCCGTGTGGCGACTGTCTCTCCCCAACTGAATTAGACCAGGCAAACCTTTCGGTCGCCGCGCTATCTGCCCCAGCAACAAAGGAATGCGCAATTTCCCATTGCGATCAGCCGCTTTTTGAAAATCGTACGGCAAACTGACATCGTAGGCGTCACTAATCCCACGAACCGCAACTGCTGGAATGCCTCGTCCAAAAGCCGCCGCTATCACACGAAAACTCTCCATTTCAACCGCAGATCCCGAAACACCTATGCGCCGTTTTTCTTGCGCGTCACGTATAATGCGCTTGGAGCCGAGAAACCGATCCACCGCTCGAGCGCCTTGGGCAATCGCAAGTTCGACGAGTTCAGGGTCCGAAGGCATTGACCGGGAGCCTCTGATTTCTTTAATCTCGCGAGCCACCAAGATATCTCCCGGCTGATATTCCGGCCTCAAACTACCGGCGAACCCCGTGGAGATGCAAACTTCAGGCAAGAAGGATTCGTAAGACATTTCAACTGCTCGTCGCGCGTTCCACCAACCCATTCCGGTAATCAATACGCGAACGGTCGCACCTGCAACCGTTCCTTCATAAATGTCACGCGAGCCAAACCCAAACTTCTTGCTTTTGAGAGGATCGACCGCTTGCAGCCTGGCAATTCTTTGCCAGGGGGCGAATTCGGCTTCGACGGCAAATGTAACCAGGATGCGCATATCATGCGGCGCGGGCGGCTGCGATTTTTTTGGCGCGACGCGACGTCACGTAGCCATTTTCTTGGTACCAGCGGACGGCGCGCTCGAACGCGGCTGCGACTGAGCCGGGCTGGAAGCCAAGGTCCTTCTGCGCGCGTGTGGTGTTCACGAACATCATGTGCCGGGCAATTTTCACGCCTTCGACGGGAATTTGCGGCTCGCGGCCAAGCAAGCGTGAAAACGCCGTCTCTGCATAGGCTACACCTAATGCAAGGCTATGCGGGATTTTGAGTTTCGGCGTCGGCAAACCGGTGATTCGCGCGAGCGTATCCAGGACTTGCTTGAGCGTGAGATTCTCAGCGCCGAGAAGATAGCGTTCGCCGATCCTGCCTTTGTCTGCAACAAGAAGATGACCGGCGGCGCATTCTTCCACGCCGACGAAATTCAGACCTGTTTCAACGTAGCCCGGCATCTTACCGTTGAGAAAATCGAGAATGATTTTTCCGGTGGGCGTGGGTTTCCAGTCCCATGGGCCGACAGGCGTTGTCGGCATCGCAATGATTGCGGCAAAGCCTTGCTTCGCTGCGTCGAGCACTTCCCTTTCCGCTTGCCATTTTGAGCGTTTGTAGTGGCCGACCATTTCCCCGAGCTTCGCGTCCGTGAATTCATTCGGATGCTCTGGACGATCTACTGCAATCGTCGCGACGGTGCTCGTGTAGATGAATTGCGCGACGTTTGCCCGCTTCGCGGCTTCGAGCAAGTTCTTGGTGCCGCCGACGTTCGAATCGTAAATATCCTGTTTGTGTTTAGCCCAGAGGCGATAATCGGCTGCAACATGAAAGACTCGCGTCACGCCCGCAAGGGCGCGAGCGAGGGAAGCGGAATCGCGAAGATCGCCGGTTACATATTCGAGTGGAAGGTCGGCGATCGCACGGTTGTTGCTCGAGGCACGCAAAAGTACGCGAACCTTTTCGCCACGCGCGACCAGTTGCCGCGCAACATGGCTGCCGAGAAAGCCCGATGCACCGGTTACGAGCGTCGTCATGGCCTAGTCGCCTTCCTCGTAGGCGCCTTCGCCGGGAGCAGGCACTTTCTCTGGTGCGCGAACAGGAACGGCGCCGGAGTAGGAATCTTCCAGAAGGCGCGAAAAGTTTTCCCAGCGGCTGCAGCGGATCATCGCGCGGGCATCGGCAAGAATTTCAGAAAGTGCTGCATTTTGAACAGTCGCGGTCTGGCCGACGCTCGATACGATGAAGCCGTCAACATCCTTGCTGTCGAGACATTCGATAAGCTCGCCGATTTCGCAAGGGTCCGTTTCGGACGTAACCGTAACGTGCGCGGCGACGAGGAAGCCTGAAAGTTTTGCCGCGCGGATTCCTTCGAGCGAACGGCGAAACGCGTCCGGACGCCCAATCGCTCGGTTGTGCGCCTCTTCGAGACCCGCAAATTGCAGTGTAAGAAACAGACGGGAACCCGGACGAAAGGCGTGGATGCGCTGACGGAGACTGTAGCCATCGGTATGCAGAAAAACGTGGCGGCCCTCTTCCAAAAGATCATTCGCGAGGCGGCCGATTTCGGGATGAAGAAGTGATTCCTCTCCACCGATCCACACGATCGGAGCACTTGTACTTTTTACGCGAGCAAGGCCATTTTCGCCGGGAGTCACATGAAAAATCGGCGACGAACCGGCTAGGAGTGTGGAGAGTTTTGTTTTGAGGAGCGCGGCGCTGAGCCGTAAGGGAAACCGCATTCGTCGCTCTTAAAACCCGCTGCGCAGCCGGAACTCTTCCGGCCGGAATCGAAACGCGCTAAATTCGTCGGCCTGGCGCGCCTGATTGTGGAATCGTGCAAGCGCGTAGACGGGGAACGAATTGCGGTAGAGGTGATATTTCAAATAAAACACGCAGGGGAAGCCGGTGCCTGTGAACTCAGATTCGCTCCAGGAGCCGTCTTCGTTCTGCTGCTGCACGAGATAAGCGGCCGCTTTCGCGATTGCGGGATCGCCTGGGTCTGCCGCGGCGAGAAGGCCGATGAGCCCCCAAGCCGTCTGAGAAGCCGTGCTATTCCCCTGCCCTTTTGTCTTCGGTTCGTCGTAGCTACGCAACGATTCGCCGAAGCTTCCGTCGGGCTTTTGTACGCTCTTGAGCCAGTTCACAGCGCGCTTGCAATATTCTTTCGCGTTCAGCGAAACGGTTTCGAGTGCGCGAAGCACGCCGCTCGTGCCGTAAACATAGTTCACTCCCCAGCGGCCAAACCAGGAGCCATCCTCGCATTGATCCTTCAGCAAGAATTGCAAGCCGCGCTGAATCGCCGGATGTTCCGCAGGCCAGCCGAAGCGGCCAAGACATTCCATTACACGCGCGGTCACGTCAGCCGTCGAAGGATCAATCATCGCGTTGTGATCGGCAAACGGAATGTTGCAAAGAAATTTGCTGTCGTTGTCGCGGTCAAACGCAGCCCAGCCGCCGTCGCGATTCTGCATGCTCAGCAGCCATTGCACGCCGCGGCGAGTTGCGGCTTCCATGCGCGCTTCGTCAGGAAATTTTACGCGCTGCAATGCCATGAGAATGAACGCCGTGTCATCCACATCCGGATAGTGGTCGTTGCGAAACTCGAAAGCCCAGCCGCCCGGTTCGGCGTCTTTGTTTTTGACTTGCCAATCGCCGCCGCCGAGAATCTGCTTGGAGAGAATCCAGTCCGCGGCTTTGACGAGCGAGGGGTGTTCCGGCGCGACTCCAGCTTCTTCCAGCGCAACCATAGCAATGCAGGTGTCCCAAATCGGGGAGACACAGGGTTGCATACGAATCGTGTCTTCTTCCTCGATTTCAAATTTCGAAAATTCCTTGATTTCTCGCCAAGTGAGCGGATCGTCCGGTCCATGGCCGAGCGCCACCAGGGCAAAAATCGAGTTCATCATCGCGGGATAAATCGCCGCGACGCCTTCCGAGCGCTCCATGTGATCGAGCATCCACTGCTTGGCTTCGCGCAACGCGCGCTGGCGCAGCGGCTTCCATGGCAGTTTCTCGTAGAGTTTGAAGCCGCGGTCGAGTGCCAGGAAAAAATTTCTCCACGAAATCAGCCGATCGCTCCAGTCAAATGCGGCGGTTTTGTGCGTGGGGTCTTTAAACAATTCGTCGACGTGAGCGCTCTCCGGAACTCGCCAGTCTGGGCGCAGTGCGGAAAGAATCGTCATGGGAATGACGATGCCGCGAGTCCAAGAAGACATCTCGTAAATGTTCATCGCGAACCAGTTCGGCAGGAGCATCATCTCCGGCGGAATAGATGGCACGAGATCCCAGCCGACGGCACCGACCAGAGCCAAATAAAAGCGGACATACGAATTCGTGCGCTCGAGTCCGCCGAGACGATGAATCACGGCGCGCGCTTTCGCGAGTTGAGGGGAATTTGCGCTATCACCCGCGAGTTTCAGCGCAAAGTACGCTTTGCATGTTGCGTTGAGTTCCGAAGGTCCGCCGGGATAAATGTTCCAGCCGCCGTCAGGAAGCTGCCTGCGGCGAACGTAGTTGGCGAGCTTTGCGATGCGAACGGGATCGGCTTTGCCGAGAACGTTGAGGTAATAGATGTAGTCGGATTCGAGCGTCGAATCGGCTTCGAGTTCGCCGACCCAGTAGCCTTCGTCGGCCTGCAGCGAAATTAAATGCTCGGCGCCACGCTCAATCGATTCCGGGAGTTTTTCCGCCCATTCCTGTTGGCGCCAAGGCAAAGGCGCTGGAGCTGCGGGAAACTCCTCACCCATGCGAACCACAGAAGCCATGCTGCTCCCCCAGAGCGAACTGCAATAAGGTGCCGGACCCCTCCGGCTATACAACCCGTAACCCACTTATTTACAGACAGATACGACGCGGGTAGGGCCAAAATACCTGCCTGGATCGGTACCTCTTGATTATCGCCGTCTTTCCACAAGCGGTCAATGCTCAAGATTTGCTGATGCATCGCAAAAGTTTAGATGCGCACGGCGGGAGATTGGGACAGGGCGCGTCGAACCAGAGACAGAAGAGGCTCGGGAACGGTTTCATGTTCCTTTTGCAGGAATGCTTGTTTTGCGTGAAGGAGCTTTGGAGGAATTTGCTGCCAAGACTGAGCCGCATCGTCAAGGTCGTGCCGCAGCACAAAAACGTCGGCACGATCCAAGAACGATTGGGCCGTGGGCTTGAAATCCTGCTTGTCCGGGTCGAGCACGGCGAGGTAAACAGACGGTTTCAGGAATTGCAGGAGCGAATTGCTTTCGATAATTAGGTTGAGAGAGTTGTTGTTTTCGTTCCCAGCCTCACGTAAGGCTTTGCGAAGAAGCGGCATGCCTTCGGCGAGATAGCCCTGCTTTGTGCGGAGCCAAAACGCACGGCGCGCGCCGGCAACGAGGAATCTTGCGCTGTCGGTTCCGCTGCTTGCCGCGGTTTCCCAATTAAATGCGCTGGAATGTTCGTCCGGCGCGCAGCCGCAGTGCTCGCCGTTTTGCGCGCAAACTCCGTGGCCGTATTGGGTGATTTTCCCAGCGATAAACTGCGCTTCAGGCAGCGCGGCAATCAAGTCGCAAACAAGTTGCGTTTTGCCGATACTGCGTGTGTGGCCGCCGACGACGATCACGCGATACGCAACCGATTCTGCTTGTTCAGCTCTTGCCAATTCTTGCCTCTAACTCTTTGATGCGCTCGGCGAGTTCCGGAAGCCGCGCATACCAAACATATATTTCCTTGAACCTGCCAATTTCGCGAGCCGGCGTTCCCCAAACCGTTTGGCCTCCGCGAATTGTTTTCCCCGTTGGAATGCCGGCCTGCGCTCCGGCGACAGAGCCGCTTTCCAGTGTGCAGTGATCCGCGATGCCAACCTGCCCGCCGACGATCACATGGTCGCCGATGACGCTCGAGCCGGAAACGCCCGTCTGCGCGGCAATCACCGTGTGCGCTCCAATCTTCACGTTATGGCCCACATGGACGAGATTGTCCAGCTTCACGCCTTCCGCGATGCGCGTGTCATCGAGCGACCCTCGGTCAATTGTCGCGTTTGCACCAATCTCTACGTCGTCGCCAATTTCCACGATGCCCGCCTGCGGAAATTTTATGTAATGCCCTTCGCCGTGCGCGTAGCCAAAACCGTCCGCGCCAATCACCGCGCCGGAATGAATTTGCACGCGATGCCCGATGCGCACGCCGGCGTAAAGCGTCACGCGGGGATGCATGCGGCAGTGGTCGCCAATCCAGCAGCCTGAGCCAATCACGCAGTGCGCGCCGATTTCCGTTCCTTCGCCGACGTGTGTGTCTCCTGCGATGACCGCGTATGGACCGACGGATGCCGTTGTATGAACCCGCGCGAGCGGCGCAATGATCGCAGTGGGATGCACGCCGCGCGCTATCGGTACCTGTCCAAGAAGAATCGCCGCGGCTTTTGCAAAAGCATATTTCGCCTCTTTGCAGCGAAGCACTGTTTTGCCCGGTAGCGCAATTCCCTGCTGTGCGACGACGACGCGCGCGGCGCTCGCAACCGCCCGGTCGGCGTGCTTGGCCGCATCCACGTAAATCAAATCGCGTGCCCCGGCTCGCTCCGGCGCGGCAACGCTTTGCAACTCCACGCTGCCGTCGCCTTCGAGCGCTACACCAAGTATTTCCGCCAGTTCTTGTGCAGTTCGAATCATTTGAATCCTCACAAAAAATCGTAAAGCGGTGGCTCGCCCTTCGGCCGTGTTTTCCACCGCGCGTGCACCCACACCCACTGATCGGGAAATTCTCGAATAATGTTCTCGGTGATTTTCGCAAAGCGCTGCGTGTTTTCGAGAATATCCCGTTCCGTGTCGCCGGTTTCGACAATTCCAACTGCCGGCTCGAAACGCAATTTGTACTTACGCGAAGCCGCGTCCCAATACGCATAGCCGGGCACAACGGCCGCGCCAGTGTGCAGCGCGAGGCGCGCGATGCCGGTTGTCGTGCATGCAGTCTTTCCAAAAAATTCGATGAACGCTCCTTCTTCTGGCAGCGTGTTCTGGTCGGCAAGGATGCCAACGATGCCCGCGTTGTTAAGCGTTTTCAGCACAACGCGCGCGGATTCATTCTTGTAAATTGGCCGGCTTCCGCTCAAGCAGCGATAGCGATTGACGAAAGCATCGAGCCGCGCGTTGTCGAGCGGCCGCGCCATAAAGTGCATGGGGTAGCCATAGACGGCGTGCGCAAACGAGGATACCTCCCACGCGCCGATGTGCCCGGTGAGGATGAGCACGCCTTTTCCGCGTCGTTGCGCTTCTAGAAAATTTTCGTGCCCTTCGATTTCGATGATTTGCTCGATGTTGCCGCGATTGTATTGAGGAAAGCGCGCGAATTCGACCGCCTGCCAGCCGAGATAACGACTCATGCTACGAATCGCCTCTTGTCGCCGTTCGTCATTCCAGTCCGGAAACGCCAGTCGCAAATTAAATAGGGCGACACGCCGCAATTTCGGAAGCATCGCGAGCATTGTTCGCACCGTTACTGCTGCGATTCCTCGTGCAAGCGGACGCGGAGGCACGCCAAGAAATTTCAAAAGCACCCAGGCGGCTGCGAATCCGAACCATTCCTTCATCGTGTGTCATTATGCTAGAAGATTACGACCGAAAGTAAAGCAGGCTACGGGCAAATCCTCGAATGGCGAACGAAGACGCAGCGACAACTTCAGGCACGAAAATGGGTATGGGAGCGCGCATCGGCTGGTGCGTACTCGTTGCCGTCACGCTTGCAGTCTGCTACTTCAGTAACCTTGGCGTAATCGGATTTGTCGGACCAGATGAACCGCGCTACGCGTGGATCGCGCGCGACATGGCGGAAAGCGGCGACTGGATCACGCCACGCCTGTATGGCAGGCCGTGGTTCGAAAAGCCGGTGCTTTACTACTGGATGGCCGGCGCAAGCTTCAAACTTTTTGGCGTCAGCGAAGCCGCTGCGCGCTTGCCCAGCGCACTTTGCGCTTTGTTCGCAACGTTGGCCCTCGCTTGGCTCGCCTGGCGCGTTTACGGAGCGGAAACCGCGCGTTGGCTTTTGCTTCTGCTGCCAACAAGCGTCGGTATGATCGGTTTCTCGCACGCAGCTGCAACCGACATGCCATTCAGCGCAATGCTCACAATCGCGATGGTCTTCGCTGCCGTCGTGCTCCGCTTAACGCGAAATGAAAACACGCCGATTCTCCCGCATACCCCCTGGCCCGCACTTCTGCTCTTCGGATTTTTTCTGGGACTCGCTGTGCTCGCCAAAGGCCCAGCGGCAATCATCCTTTGTGGCGGCGCGGTTTTCTTCTGGGCGCTCCTCACAAAGAAATGGCGGGACGCGTTTCGCCTGCTTCATCCCATCGTTATCGCCTCCTTTTGCGCAACTGCCTTGCCCTGGTACATCCTTTGCTCGCGCCGCAATCCTGATTTCTTCCGCGTCTTCATCATCGAACATAATTTTAAGCGCTACCTCACTCCGGAATTTCAACACATTCAACCGTTCTGGTACTACGTTCCGGTTGTTCTCATTGCTTTCTTGCCGTGGAGCGCCGCGCTCCTCTGGTCGACCGTCCAAGGATCGCGTCGCGTCAATGCTGGTCGCGTGCTTTCACCACGCACTGTATTCTTTCTCACGTGGGTGCTGTTTTGCCTCGCATTCTTTTCAGCCTCTAAATCGAAATTGCCAGGATACGTGCTTCCTTCTTTGCCGGCTATCGCGTTGCTCTTGAGCCGTACAATCGCAGCTTCTGCGTCAAAAAAGGCGCTCGGCTTCACCGTCGGCGTCTTTGGCACGATACTTCTGTTGGCATTATTCCCGCTGAGCCTCGCACTTCATGAACTTTCTCGGTTCAGGCCGGATATTGTGACAAGTTATGAGGCGATATTACTGGGCATCGCCTTAGTCAATCTTGCGATGGCTGTGGCGTTCCTATTTCGACTTGAGCCCAAAACTTCGCAGGCAATCCAGTTCGCCGCCGGCGGTTTCGCACTCTTGCCATCGCTATTCGCCGCGCTAATTCTTCCGCATTCGTTCTTGAACGACCCCTCGACGCGAAACCTCGCACAAGAACTCCGGACCCATGCGATCCCGGGCGAAAAACTGGTGATCCGGCACATGACGCGCGACTACCTGTATGGTCTCAGCTTCTACATGCATCGCGAGCTACAAAATTGGGATGGAACTACAGTCAACGGTGAGATGTACGTTCTCTCCGGGTTAAATCGGCCATGTGCGGACTACGTTCCTGCCGGAAATGATTGCTCGACCATAGTTCTGGGACCGAATGCAAAAGGATGGTTCATTTGGGTAGTAAAGCCCCATTCAGCGGACGGGGCCCCTGGTCGCAGGCAAATGCATTAGAAAATACGTGACGACGCGATCTTCGTAGGCGCGCTTGTCATTATCCGCCAGCGCCACAAAATTTCCGTGCTGGATGATCGCCTGCTCACGCGGTTCCGGTGCCTTCACAAACAAGTCGCGCGTCAGCTCCGCCAGCTCCGGTTCGTCGTTCGCTTCAATGAAAAGTTTTGGCACGCCTTTCAGCGCGGCCAAACGTTTCGAAAGCGGCGGGTCCTGCTTGTACTGATAATTCAGCCATTCAAAGCTCAATTGCGCCGAGCGCATCATAAATGGAAATGATCCAAGCCCCGTGTTGCCTACCTCCACTTTCACCATCTGTTGCGGTTCGTCATAAACGGAATCCAGCACCAGCGCTCGCACCCGCTTGTCGGTTTCCGCTTCCCGCACCGCGGCATATGCGCCAAGGTTGTACCCCCAAAGCCCAAAACTCGTCGCGTCCACATCCGTCCGGGCTGCGAGCGTATCGATTGCAGCACGCACTTCTTCCGCTTCCTTGTACCCAAAGGTAGTCATGCCGGGATTCGCCCCGTGTGCGGCGAAATCGAAAACAAAAACGTTGTATTGGTGATCCTGCAGGGCCGAAACCAGGGTGAGCAATTCGCTCCGGCTCGATTCATACCCGTGGCAAAGAATAATCGTCGGCGCGCCACGCAACCCCGGGAAGAACCAGCCCTCGCGGGTCCCCAGACCGGCCACGGAAAACTGCACCGCATCGGGCCTGCCGGGAAAGGTGTTCATGTTGATTTCCGAAGTTGCGCGCTGCGGCTTTACGATGCGGTAGACGAGAAAACCGGCAATCGCCAGCGTCGCCAGGCCGACAAAAAACGCAAGGGCAACGACGGCCGTTAACAACTTCGTGTACCACTTCGTGGGATATCTCAATTCATAGAGGATGGACATGCGCGCTCTGGCCGCTCTGGGTACGGCTTACGCCGCCGAATCGAACTCTTTCTGCATTTGTTTGCTTCCCTTGCAGACTAACACACGCGGAATTTCCGCTCGCGGCGTGTTTGCTCTCGTGTGTCGCATTTATATCGTGCTGGTCACTACGCCTCTCGAGTTACTCTCCCCGCCTGCTTTTTCCGGCTTATCGGATATGATTGGAGCGTAGCCGAACAGAGCTTTTCGGGGTCTGGGGCGCTTCTCCTTTTCCATGAACATTGTTGACCTCCGCCAGACGACTGTGCGCCAAATTGAGCCGCTTCTCGATGAAGAGGCTGTTCACTGGCGCGATGAACTGCATTGGGACTACCGCGGCGCGCTCGAACTGATCAAGCGTTTCCTCGAAGCTCACGCGCTTTCCGGCTGCGTTGCCTATGAAAACGGCACGGCAGCAGGTTATGCGTTTTATGTTCTGGAAGAGCAAAAGGGTTTGATCGGCGGGCTGTACGCCTCCCCGCGCTTCGATCAAAGCGCAATTGCGCGCCGCATGCTCGAGGAGATGCTCTTTTCCATGCGGGCGATCCCACAAGTGACGCGCATCGAAGCACAGCTCATGCCCTTTGGTGGGCCTGTGGATCATCCCCTTACCGAACAAGGCTTTCACCTCTACACGCGGCAATTCATGCTGCTCGATTTGCACAAACCGACCGAGTTCCGCATTTCCGCAACCACCGGCTTGCGCTTCTCCCGCTGGCACGACCGTTATTTTGACCCGTGCGCAAAATTGATTTATTTGGCGTATGCAAATCACGTAGATGGCGACATCAATGACCAGTACCGCAGCAAAGCCGGCGCACTGCGTTTCCTCAAGAATATTATTTTACTTCCGGGGTGCGGCCAATTTGTTCTCAGCGCCTCTTTCGTCCTGCACTATCCGGGGAGCGACGATCTGGTTGGTGCGGTGCTCACAAGCGAAGTTTCTCCCGGCGTTGGACACACTACGCAGGTCTGCGTCCTGCCCGGCCATCAGGGCCACGGACTCGGGCGCGCGCTCATGCTTACGGCAGCCGACGCCCTTCGCGGACTGAAATTTCAAGAATTAACCTTGACCGTCACTGCGGAAAATCGCACGGCCGTTCGCCTCTACGAACAACTCGGTTTCAAGACACTAAAGACATTCACCGCCGGCGTTTGGCCGCGATAACTTTTTCTGTTGGCGCCATTTTCAAATTTTGAAGAAATGTTTCCTGCTGCCTTGCGGAAAACAAAGGTGTAATCTCAAACGACAAGCTCTAGAAGCGCGCGGAGCCGGATCACGAGTCTCAAAGGCTCCTCCAGGGGCGCAACGAGGCTTTATGGCAAGAGTGAGTAGCTTGCTCGTCAACGGCGTCGCGCGAAAGGTGGACGCCGATTCACAATCTTCCCTTCTCTCGGTTCTCCGCGAACAACTTGATCTTACCGGTACCAAGTATGGCTGTGGCGAAGGCCAGTGCGGTGCGTGCACTGTTCTCATCGACGGCGTGCCTCGCCGCTCCTGCCTAACTCCGCTTGGCGACGGCGACGGGAAATCCATCACGACCATCGAAGGACTGGCCAAGGATGGCCATCTGCATCCGGTGCAGGAAGCTTTTCTCGCGGAAGAAGCCATGCAGTGCGCGTACTGCACCTCTGGAATGATTATGTCGGCGGTGGGGCTGTTGCGAACGGATGCCAATCCGACCCAAAGCAAAATCAAGGACGCACTTGAGGGCAACATTTGCCGCTGCGGCACGCATCCGCGCATCATTGCCGCTGTCCAGCGCGCCGCGCGCACGATGAAAGGAGGAACGCCATGAACGAGCACGCAAGCGTTCCGCTTTCCATCGAGCCGGAGCGTTACGAGTTCCGAGAGGCTCGCGCCTATGTCTTCGAGCTGACCCGCAGAGATCTTTTCAAGTTTCTTGGCGCGGGCGCGCTAGTTCTTTGCGCGACTCCAAAAGCTACCGCGTTACAGGAATCCGGTAGGGAACAGCATCGCAACGAATCGTTGCCTAAGGAAATCGGCGCGTGGCTGCACATCGGAGAAGACGGAAAAGTTACGGTCTTCACGGGCAAAGTCGAAGTTGGGCAGAACATTCGAACGTCGCTCACACAAGCGGTCGCGGAAGAGCTTCACGTCCCCGTTGCCCAAATTGAAATGATCATGGGCGATACGCTGCTTACTCCTTTCGATATGGGCACTTTCGGCAGCCGCACGACGCCCACTATGAATCTACAGCTCCGCAAAGTCTCAGCCACTGCTTGCGATCTATTGAAAGACATCGCGGCCAAAATTTGGAACGTTGAAGTAAATCGTCTCGTAGCAGCGAACGGAAAAATCACCGACCCAGCTTCGAAGAGTTCTGCCACTTACGGTGAATTATTGAAAGGGCGCGAGTTCGCGCAACTTATTCCTGACCAGGATCCTTTGCTTCCGCCGACAGATTGGAAGATCGCCGGCAAGCCGCTCGCGAAAGTGGACGGCCGCGACTTTGTAACGGGTGCGCACAAGTTCCCTTCAGACCAAAAGCGCCCCGGGATGCTTTATGGCAAAGTCGTTCGTGCCTCGAAATTCCAAGCGAAGCTGACTTCCGCCGACAGCTCGGTCGCTGAAAAAATGCCGGGAGTTGTCGTCGTTCGAGATGGCGAATTCATTGGCGTCGCAGCGCCGAGTGAAGAGCTTGCAACGCGCGCCGCGGCGGCAATCAAAACGGAATGGGACGCGGAACCTCAGCCTTCGAGCAAAACCGTCTTTGATTATTTGCGAAAAAATCCAGAAGCGCGCGAAAACAAAACCGCTTTGCCTCCTCAAAACTCCCCGGCGAAAATTGGCGGAGGCTCCCAACAACACAGTGCCACTTACACGGTGGCCTACATTGCCCACACTCCTCTCGAGCCACGCGCCGCGCTTGCGGAGTGGGATGCAGACAAGCTCACCGTCTGGACCGGCACACAACGCCCGTTCGGCGTCCGCGAAGAACTCGCTTCCGCGTTTCACATACCGCAAGAAAATGTGCACGTCCTCATGCCGGACACCGGCTCCGGCTACGGTGGCAAGCACACCGGTGAAACAGCCATCGAGGCCGCGCGCCTCGCTCGCGCGGCCAAGAAGCCTGTGAAGGTCATCTGGACACGCAAAGAGGAGTTCACTTGGGCGTATTTTCGCCCGGCAGGGGTCATTGATATTCGCGCCGCGGTCGGCTCGGATGGAAAGCTCGAATTTTGGGAATTTACAAACTTCAATTCCGGCGGATCGGGCTTAAACTCGCCCTACGCGATTGAAGTTCGCACGGAAAAATTCCAACCGACGAAATACCCCCTGCGCCAGGGCTCCTATCGCGGACTCGCCGCAACCGCAAATCATTTTGCTCGCGAATCCTTCATGGACGAGCTGGCACATCAGGCGAAAATCGATCCATTGGAATTCCGCTTGAAAAATCTGAAGGACGATCGCCTTCGCGCCGTATTTGAAGCAGCTGCGAAGAAATTCGGCTGGCCCGCAGCCAAAAAGTCTTCAGGACAAGGCTTCGGGATCGCTGGCGGCGTCGAAAAGGGCGGCTACGTCGCTACGTGCGCGGAAGTTGCGGTGGATAAGAGCACTGGTTCAGTTCGAGTCGTCCGCGTCGTCACCGCGTTCGAATGCGGAGCAATCGTCAATCCGGACGGCCTTCGCAACCAGGTCGAAGGCTCAAACATCATGGGCCTTGGCGGAGCGCTTTTCGAAACCATCGAATTCGAAGACGGCCGCATCCTGAACGCAGCATTTTCTAAATATCGTGTTCCGCGTTTCAAAGATGTTCCCGCAATCGAAACGGTCCTTGTTGACCGCAAAGACATTCCCTCTGCGGGAGCGGGCGAAACTCCCATTGTTGGCGTCGCGCCCGCCATCGGTAATGCCATCTTCGACGCGACCAGCGTCCGACTCCGCTCGCTGCCGATGGTGCCAGACGGATTGAAGCTTTCCTGACTTCTATCTTTGGTTTCCAAGGCGCGCCGCTTCAAACTCGTCGCCCTTCTGCCATTCGACCAACGTGGGCTGATTCGCTGCCAAGCGCCCAAGCTCAAATCCAAACTGCGTCATTTTCGCCAGTCCATCAAACTTCCAGCTCTCGCGAAATTCGTCCGTCACTTTGTGATAGTTGTGATCGACATAATCTTTGGCCTGCGCCTCGCCCCACGCTGTGTCGTGCCCCTTAAACTTCATCCCCTCGCTAATCGAAAACGAAGGAATTCCCACACGCGCCAAACTAAAATGATCCGACCGGTAATAATGCCCCGCTCCCGGCTGCGCGTCCGACTTTATCGTTAGATGGAATTCCTTCGCTTCGGCTTCCACCGTCGGATAAAACGTCGTGCGCTCCGCCCCGCTCACTTCCACTTCTTCCGGTTCGCCGAGCGGCGCCAGCGCGTCGTAATTCAAATCCAGCGAAATCTTGCTCGCCGGAATCGTCGGATGCTTTCCAAAATATTCCGAGCCAAGCAAGCCTTGCTCTTCCGCTGTTACCGCCGCAAATAAAATCGACCTTGCCGGTGCCGGCGACTTCGCCCAAACCCGCGCCAGCTCCAGCAAAATTCCGCAGCCCGTCGCATTGTCCACCGCGCCGTTATAAATCTGATCGCCCTTCAGCGAGGGATCAATCCCGAAATGGTCGTAATGCGCCGTGTACAAAATCGCTTCGTCTTTCAGCTTCGCGTCGGAGCCTTCCAGCTTCGCGACCACATTGCGTGAGACAAACGGCCTCAGTTCGCTCGCAAGGTGCGCTTTTAAATGTACCGGCAATTCGATTGGTTTGAATTCCCGCGTTTGCGCTTGCTTGTACAGTTCATCCAAATTCAAGCCCGCAAACCCAACCAGCTTCTTCGCCACATCCAACTGAATCCACGACGCCGCTTCCAGCTTCGGCGTTCCATCGCGCCGCAAATAAGATCGCTCCGTCCCCCACGAATTGCGCACCACTTCCC
>Ga0137404_10000207_pt1 | contig 38401 bp, 56 predicted proteins | sample CZOMad2_1_16fung_FD_108285 | JGI IMG/M metagenome (GOLD analysis project Ga0137404, IMG submission 108285) | Vadose zone soil fungal communities from Angelo Coast Range Reserve, California, USA - CZOMad2_1_16fungal (Illumina Assembly) | ecosystem: Environmental > Terrestrial > Soil > Vadose... | reverse complement strand
GGAGGCCGAACGTTGTAATGATGCCAGAAGGATTCTCGAGTTTGTTAGTGCCTTGCGCGACCAGCACCAGCTTGAATCCAGGTGATATCACATTGTCCGGATGTCCGGACTTTGCATTGGCGAGTGGAACTGCTGTTATCCTGGCGTCTTCTGCGGCCGCGGGCAAAATCAGAGTGCCCGCTGTCAGGCCTATAGCAAGTATCTGGGCAATGGTTCGTTTCATGTGTTGCTTTTTCCTCCGGGGAGTCTGTTTGAGGTGTGTAAGAACAGTCTTTTCGGTTCGAATAAGACGCTAATGTCTCTCTATTGCCAACACGTGAGCACGAGGTTAAAACTCTGTGAAAGTCAGGGATCTTGGATTCCACCTAAATTACGCGATGGTGCTTGTGGTAGTTGACGGCACGGCAAGATCAGAATTTAATTTTTTAGCGCGACATACCACGCCAGGACAATTCAACCGAGTCTATGACCGAGTTTGGAATTCACCGTTACATTCAGATGTGGGGATGATTTTCATTGAAATTTCGCAACCCACCGGAGCCAGCGTCGACAACGCAGGATACATTGCCATCTATGTCGACAAGCGTGCGAAGCCAATTGAGCAGCCCACTTCTCTGACTGCTAATGTCAGGCAGCTCACAAAGTGTGTGCCTTCTCTTTGAATATACTGTCCCCACTGCAAGCACACTAGAATCGGCCCAGGGGCGAAATGACCATAGTTACCTCAAAAGTTTTTCCGCAAACGGCCGCTGAGTGGAGTTTTCCTGCCAATGTCACGTTTGGATGTCGCGCTTTAGACGGGCCCAGTTTAGGACAGTCAGAGCCGATCCGACTCAGTGCGTCACTGTCCCTTTATGGGCATCCGCCCGTCGATCTGAACGCGGCTTGGCAGAAATGGCTTGGCACCATTCAATCGGGACAGTTCAACAAAAATGGCTTTTTTATCGTCGCACAACTTCAAAACCCGACTCATCCGATCAACAATCTTGGGCGAGTTCAGAATCTGATTCACACTTTTCACTGCGGTTTGCTGTTGCAGGGCTATGCCTACTGTTCTGGTGGCTTGGAGGTGTGCGGTAACACTGATCGTGGACACTTACACGTTGGTCCCATCGGGCCTGTCTTCCCTCATCATTCGGTGCAGAATCGAGAATTGCACGGGCCCAAAAAGGACGACCTGTTAAAGGCATACAGGCTTGCCCAGTCGTTGCTTGGGCTTTATGAATATCCGCGCCGCTTCATGCGGCTCCGCCGGTCCTTCGACGCATGGATGCGCGGGATTCAAGAAGCTGTCCCCGGCTATCGGCTGCATCAGTTTGTCCGCGCAGCTGAGGGACTGACCAAACCAGGCAGAGGCAGAATTGCAAAAGATTTCGAGGAACGCTGCCAGTTGTTCATTGGCCGCGGAGTGCGCAACCAGGCGATCCTAAGGCAACTCTACGACTTGCGAAGCTGCTTTGAACACATCAAGCCTTGGCGGGCGGAACTGAGCAAGGTGCGCACCCTTGATGTAGGGGAATCTCTACTATTGAGAACACTGCAAGCTGAACTGGTCGCAAGTTCGACATTCTGTCGCATTCCTTGAGTCCCAGACACTTTTGCGAAATTTTGCCAGCGACAAGAGTATTGAGCGATTTTGGGGTCTGCTCGAAGCAGACAGGAAAAAGAGTTGGGGCAAGTCGTTTCCGCTCAATGCCGAAGTTAAGCGCCTGTACCTCTGGCCATATTAATTTCTGGAAGCGTTCCGTGTCGGACCGCTTTACGACCTTCATTGCAGGCTTCGTGAGTCCGTCCTGAGCAACTGGTGCGCGGCGGCCCGTTTCACGTCGGTCCGCATTTCCTCTGCCAAAACGCGAAACTTCTGTACCGCGACTGAATCAGCCAGGCCTGCCTGTTCGAGCTTGGTCAGGTCGTCGAGCACATGATCCAGTCCCACATTCAGGCTGTATAACCTTGCAAATACAATTGCGTCCATCCGATTAGCTCCAGACATGGGCATTGCTAAATGTCTATCAGAGCCACTTTGTCTACAAGAGCCAACAAGCGATTATTACTCTGTGGACATTCGAATGCAATTTGGGGCCAAGCTCCGTTCTTTGAGAAAAGGAAAAGGCTGGACTATTGTTGAAATGGCAGAGAAATTAGGGCTTGAGCGAAGCTATCTAAACGAGATCGAACTTGGCCGGCGGAACCCCTGCTTGATCACTCTCAAGACAATTGCCGACGGTTTCAACATCTCAATTTCGCGACTTTGCTCCCGACTTTAGGATGGCGCCCCTGACACAGAAAAATCTGTCCGCATCTGATCGAAAATCAAGAGCCGAACCTAACCTAACCGCTACCACGGATTCGGTAGCGGTCAAATCTGGGTCCAATAAGGGTCCAATAACAGCTCCCGAGGGTTTCGAATGACGCTAAAACGGGCTGTCAGAATCGAATCAACAACCCGCCGGTAAACGCGACATTGTTCTGCAGGCCACCGCTGACTCCTACGTTGTAGTTTGGCTGTCCCGAGTAGAAGTCGCGCACTTCGAACCGGAAGCCGATCGGTATTCTGAGTACGTGTACAACCGTGCGCGTGTCCACACCGCCGCCGAACACAAAGGCCCCAGTGTTTGTTCCTTGCCTAAAGAAGGGTATGGCCGTAGGCTTGCTTTCAAGGAAACGCGCAAAGCCTCCGCCGAATGACAGCCAGGGAGAAAACGCCCCGGAAGGCCGGAACTTTACCCGGATGTGTGGCGTCAGGAAAACAGATGCATATTCGCGGGGAGCGTTCTGAGTCTGCTGACTGACTTTTACATCCTGCGGAGAAGCCAGAAAATCCACACCTCCGGAAAGGGCGACCCGTTTCTTGAAGAAGAATGCATGATCGAATTCGGCTCCCAACGCCAAGCTAGAATCGAAGTTAATGGTTCGATTTGGAAGGACAGCTCCAGTCGGGCTTATAAGGTTTGCTCCAGGCGACAGTGTCTGGCCCGGAGTTTCAGTGGCGCCAATCACAAGCCCGACTTCATTTTTGCTCTGTGCAAGCCCAGTGGTTCCCAGCAAAGCAGCGAACGCGAAAGCAATAAGAAAGTTTTTTCGTATGTTTCTAATCATGGGAGTGAGATTCGCCGGTGAGCGGGAAGTTGCAGATCGCCGCCGAAAACCCAGATACCGCACTACTTCTTTGCGACGTTATTTTCGTGCAAGACCGTAATGATGCCGGGGAGCGAATCCGCCGTAATGTCCGGCGGGACTCCCAGTTCGTCTTGAGGAACGCGGCTGCGGTTCAACCAGCATGTGCAGAAGCCGAACCTCACGCAGAATACGATTCCATTAGCTCCTGCCGGGTCTCGGCGGAGCAACCAAGACCCAGACTGCGGCAGGCAAACATCACCGCCGACTCAGTCACTCGCCAAAAGTCCTCGTAGCGGCCCATGAGGCTGAGCAACCACGTGTATTCAAGTTGTTTACTCCGCCATAGCGCGCTAAGCTCGGCGCCCCTGCCGGGAAACTTGCGGTTGCATAGTGCGACCACAGAGTGCACGTCAAACAATGTGCCGTAAGCATCGAAGACGATGGCCTCGATGTCAGGTTTCATGTTGTCTTCACACTCTGCCCTGAGCCACAATGGGTGGATTGACGCGCTTCTTGCGTAAGTAAGCGATCACCGAGTCCAGTGAAATCCTTCCCGGGCCGAAAATCAAAATAAGAAGCGAAGCAAAAAAAAATGTATAAGGGGCGGCGGCAGAGAACTTGTCGGGATCGGAAAAGAACGAAAGCAACGCTTCTCGGTCTGCTGTGATATATGCCACCAGCATGTTCACAGTGAGTGGCAGGGCGATGATCCTGGATCCGAGTCCCAGGAACAGCAAAATGCCGCCCACGCACTCCAGCGAAGCGACCATATGGGCGTTAAAGGCCGGGAATGGAATATTCAGGGTCGTAAAAAAGTCTACCACCTTGCCGATGTCCTTCAACTTGCCGAGCCCAGCCTGAAAGAACTGCCAGCCCCAGTAAAGACGTACGAAGAGCAACAGCGGCGATTGCAGGTAAGAGACCGCTTTTTCAAACAGAGAGTACAGTTGGGCGACAGCCCCGGTAATTTTGTTCATGATTGTTTTCCCTCACGAAGAAATCGATTTCGCGTCTACGGATTGAGGCCGGCAAAACCACCCCAACGTGGACCAACTCTCAAACCAGCTCTGCACCGTGCCCAGAATCTTGCTCTCGGGAACGTCGCGCCCTGCGAAAGCAGTGATTACTGCAGCGGACAAGCTGTTTCCATCGCGTAGGGAATTGAGAAACGCAAATGCTTCAGCATCGAGTCTCTTAAAGTACACCGAGTAATCCATGCGATGCACAGCCAAAAAGACAGACTGGGGCTTCTGGCGTGCTGCCTTGCGTACCCTGGCCCGTTTGCGCGCCGAAATTGCGTTGCTGGCCATGGCGCCGTCTGAATGTTCTTGCCGGACGGCCAGGAGCAAGTCATCCACGGGATAGCGCAACTTAAGGAGCTGTACGTAAGGTTGCAATCTGAATTGCGGGTCTGGATCTGTACCCAGAGCGTCTCGAGGAGCCCAGGCCGGCTCGGCGGCCGCGTCGAAAGCTTCGATCTCGGCCCATTCCAAACGCACCATGTCCAACGCCAGACCAGCCCGTGGGCGGATCCACTGGGGATGGTCGAGCAACCACGACTCCAGACGCGCGCCCAGATTTCGCAAAGTAAAAGACTCTGAGGGACAATCCACGAGGTAGGCTTTGCACAGCACCTCGAATTTGCGCACCCCGAGAATTGCGCGGAGACCGGAAAAATCCTCGGCTAAAGCGCCGAGTACACGAAACCAATATTGGCGGTTGTAGATTTCAAGACGCTCAAACGAGCTCAAGCGATCGTTGGGCTTGATGAATTCTGCCGCCGCGTCATGCATGGACTTGCCGTCGCGAGTGCGCGGCTGCATATGTTCGCCCGGCGTAAGGGGCTGTACCACCGCGACATACATGCGCCGCTGAATTTCAGCCAGGTTCATGACGCGACCTTCATTTCCGCGATAAACCGGTTCGCTTTCAATGCCTCGTTATGGACTTCTTCGAAGGATGGGATGTTGTCGTCCCATTCGAGCAGTGTCGCCGTGGGACCAGCCAGTTCGAGGGCGTGCGCATACAGTTTCCATACCGGGTCGATCACCGGATGATCATGAGTGTCCAGAATGTATTTTTCGAATTTGGAATGGCCGGCAATGTGGATCTGCGCTACCCGTTCTGCTGGAATGCCAGCGACATAATCATGGGGATTGAAATTGTGGTTTCTTGAAGACACGTAGATATTGTTGACGTCGAGCAGGATGCCGCAGTCGGCGGATTCGACCACCTCCGTGAGAAACTCCCACTCACTCATCTCAGAGAAATGAAACTCGGCATAACTGCTGACGTTTTCAACTGCGATGGGCACTTCTAGAAAGTCCCGGACTTCCCGGATCTTTTGCGCGGTAACACGGGCTGCCTCTAAGGTATAGGGCATAGGCAGCAAGTCATGCGTGTACCTTCCGTCGACACTGCCCCAGCACAGATGATCGGTGAGCCAAGGAGTCTTAGTGCGCTTGACAAGCGCTTTGAGTCTCTTCAGATGCTCCCAGTCGGGCGCTTCAGGCGAGCCGAAATACATCGAAACACCGTGCTGAACGACCCGATACTGCTCAAGGATCTGATCGAGCACGTGCAGCGGCCGTCCGCCATCCACCATATAGTTTTCTGAAATGATTTCGAACCAGTCCACAACAGGTTTTTCCGAAAGAATGTGCTGGTAGTGCGGCACGCGAAGGCCTATTCCAATCCCGAAGTCCGAGAATCCGTTGAAACGATTTGCTCGCATGCCCAAATATCCTCCACACTCGTAAGAAAAGAAGGGAAGGTCGGGATATTTCAACCCCGACCCATCGGAGTTGAATTTATTCTGCTGGTGGCTTGGATCCGTCAGTCGCGCAACCGCCCTTGCCTTTGCAGGTGTTCTTGCCTTTGCAGCCGTTGTCGCCGGCCTTGCAGCCGCCTTTGCCTTTACAAGAGTTCTGCCCCTTGCAGGCGTGCTTTTCGTGTTTCTTGTCTTTGCTTTTCTTTCCGCTCTGAGCGCTGTCATCCTGCTGAGTGGCGCTCACGCCGGTGGCCTGGCCCTGGTCCTGGGTTTGTGCATGAAGTTTAACGTTGGTGCCTGTCATCAGGCCGGCCAGTGCAGCGCCCGCCAGCAAAGTCTTCAATGAGTTACTCATTTTTAATTGCTCCTTTTTACCTGGTTGATTTTTGAATCGTGTGCCGCAACACCTGCCCCGGGAAAGCTCACAAGAGAGAATGCAGGTGAACCATCACGGTAAGCCCTCCTACGGAGAGAAGCTCAGTCGTTGTTCCGAGGCAGCATGATGTCTGGCCATACGATGCAGGCGATCACGTAAAGTTACGAATGCAATCCAAGGAGTTGAAAAGCAGCCTACTAGGCACGTACGTGGCCATAGACTCGATAAATTGTGCCGCGAGCTATCCGGTCGCGCAATTGTCCGACCTTTCCGGAATCACGGCTTGTTGGCCTTGGAAATCCCATCTGTGGTCAGGCGGCGCACAAAGTGATTCGGAGTTGGAACGGATCATCTTTTGACCCTCACAGGCATCCGGTGCTACTTTCTCCTTGATCGAAAATCTCGGGCAGAGGTGCGGTTCTTTTTATGAACGACGAGTACGCCATTTTGGCCGCAAAGACGGAGTATCGGGAGGCGTATAACAATGCGAACGTGGATCGGCTGCTTGCTGTCTTCGCCCCGGAATTTACCGACTGGTCGGAGGGCGAGCCCAGTTTCGACGGGAAAGATTCGCAGCTTGCTCTTCGGCTCAGGACCGAGAAGCTTTTTCAGTGTTTCAACGTCCAGATGCAAGTGACTATCATTGCGGTGATCGTCAAGGGCGACTTCGCCTATGACTGCGGATCGCACAAGATCCGTCTCACCAACAAGAACACCGGCGAAACTGCTGAAACCAGGTACCGCTATTTCGAAACTTGGGAGAAACAGAGCGGCACATGGAAAATCGATTACATTATTACCAATAAGGCGCTTCCACCACGGATGCTTCCCGAGTCAACGTCCCGGTCGCTGCTGTAAACACCGGGTCACAAGCCAATACTTAGCCCCCAGCCTTCTCTTCCAAACGTTTCTTCAGACGGTCACTGAACCCTGCAGGGACTTCGAATGCCTGACCGTCCCCCACTAGGCGGACAACGTTCCGCATACCATCGAGAACGGCAGAGCAGTGTTCGCACCCTTTGAAATGTTCCTGCATTCGCTCACGGAGCGTGGGATCCACGACCTCATCGATATAATTCGACACTTCTCGCCAGACCTCAACGCAGCTGATCTCTATAGTCGGCAAGTTACCATGGCCTCACTTTCTTCCAGTGTCCGTCCCCTATACTCCAAGCCCCGTCAAATCCTGGCGCCAGAGCATCGCGCATCCTCAACCTTGCCCGCAACAACCGAGTCTTAACTAGGGCCTCGGTTATCTGGAGCGTCTCCGCGGTTTCGGTAATGCTCAGATGCTGAATGTCCCGCATCACAAAGACGTCTTGGTAGGTGGGATCCAAAGAAGCAATGGCCCGCTGCAGAGCCTGACGAAGCTCGGTTCGCTGCAGAGTCTCAGACGGAATCTCGCGCCAGTCGGCAAAATCCTTGGGAAAGTAGTCGCCTTCTTCATTCTGGTGCCGGCCGTCGATAGACTCGTACAGAAACTTCCGGTCTTTGCGGCGCTTCATGCGCGCCTCGTTGACCGCTATCTGAATTAGCCAGGTGCTGAACTTGGATTCTCTCCGGAAAGCTTTCAAGTGCGAGAAAGCCTTGAGAAATGCTTCTTGCGCCACTTCTTCCGCATCGGCCTCATTTTGCAACAGTGAAAATACCGCGACGTAGACCGAACGCTCATAGGGGCTTATCAACTCATAAAAGAGCTGCTGCTCACCAGCACACACCCGCTCGATCAGCGTAATTTCCTGATCCAGCGTACGTGTCGCTCTGCTTTCAGTCGGCGACGTCGTTACTGACAACCTCACCTCACGGATTCTAGAGTGCCCTTGGACTCGCTCCAATGAATCTGACGGCCCTCGGTCAGAGGTTTTCAAGCAAGCCAATAGAACATGGGATTCCACTGATTCCAAAAAGTTTCAGACAAAGAAAATCTATTACTGAGCATATCCGTGCAACTATTTGGACTTATCGCCATCAAAATTCGGCAGGCATCAAGCGGGGACATTTCATGACTCGAGAGCAGTTTCGACTCAAGCAATCGCGTGAGCGGGCGGAGCACTGGAAGCGCTGGGGGCCATATGTCAGTGAACGCGCGTGGGGTACGGTGCGCGAGGACTATAGCCCGTGGGGAGAAGCCTGGGAGTATTTTCCTCACGATCACGCAAAGTCGCGCGCTTATCGTTGGAATGAAGATAGCCTGGCCCACCAACGCCTGTGTTTTGCCCCGGCCCTCTGGAACGGACAAGACGCGATCCTCAAGGAGCGTCTTTTTGGCCTGACCGGAAACGAAGGCAATCACGGCGAAGACGTCAAAGAGTATTACTTCTACCTCGATTCGACACCTACTCATTCCTACATGAAGTATCTGTACAAAATATCCGCAGGCCGCGTTTCCTTATGCGCGGATTCGCAAAGAGAACCGCAAGCGTCCAAAGACCGAGCCAGAGTACGAGCTGTTCGACACCGGCATATTCGATGGCGACCGCTATTTTGATGTCTTTTGTCGTGTATGCCAAGGCGGGAATTGAGGACATTTGCATCTTCATTACGGTGGCCAATCGGGGCCCCGAAGCCGCCGAGATTCATGTGTTGCCAACGCTATGGTTCCGGAATACGTGGTCATGGGGCAAGGACCAGATCATGCCGGCGCTTCGTCTTGATCGGGAGAGCGGTACAATCCACGCTCATCACGAGCAGCTTGGAACTTATTGGCTCTATTGTGAAGATGGCGGATCCACGTTATTTACGGAAAACGAAACCAACTGTCAACTTCTCTTCAATGCGCCCAACGCTTCGCCTTATGTAAAAGACGCGTTCCACCGTTATCTGGTCGATGGGGAGATGGACTCGGTCAATCCAGAGATGTGCGGTACGAAGCGGCCATTGTCTACAAACGCACTGTTCCCGCCGGCGACCAGATTGCCATCAAGCTGCGCCTGAAGAAGCACAACAGGGCTTTGTCCCCACTTAAGATGCTGGCAACCGAGTTTGACCGCATTTTCGCCCAGAGCAAGTCCGAAGCCGACGAGTTCTATTCCACCATCATTCCTCCTTCTGCGGACGAAGACACCCGCAATATCATGCGTCAGGCGCTGGCCGGGGCGCTGTGGAGCAAGCAATACTACCATTATGTCGTGCGCGACTGGATTGACGGAGATTCCGCAACTCCCGTGCCTCCCGAGCCCCGGCAGCAGGGACGGAACAGCACATGGAAGCACATCTATAACGCAGACATTTCTCCATGCCCGACAAATGGGAGTTTCCCTGGTATGCGGCCTGGGACTTGGCGTTCCACTGCATCGCTCTGTCGCTGGTTGATCCCGACTTTGCCAAAGAGCAACTAGTACTCATGCTGCGCGAGTGGTATATGCATCCCAATGGGCAGATTCCGGCGTATGAGTGGGCTGAACGGCAGGTCCTTCACGTCAGGCGTAACCACCCGCGCCGGCATTGCATCTTCGAGGCGATGAGAGGCGTTGGCTGGGGCCACCCGCCTACCCCCGGTGCCGCGTGGCGGGTCCTGACCGAGCAGTCGCGAGGCGCCAGCGAGAGTTGCCCCTGCGGCAATTAGAGTCTGCATAAAAGTGCGTCGTGAACTCATAGTTCTCCTTTTGGGATTATCAATGCCCTGACCTCAGTGACAATGAGCATCGCCATGAGGTCTCGTGTCTAGAGGTTTAGCTCGGCGATGTGGCGTGGGTTTAGATGGATTAAATGCGAAGAATGGTGATCAAGGGCTCCGCGCCCGCATTGGCCATGAGCAGAGTGGCGGTCGCAGAAGAAGACAAAGGCACGAGGTTGATCGCGGACGCGGCTGAAGCCTGGGGTCCGCCAGCATCGTCATCCATCTCCAGCCTTGATTTATCCGGCTTGCTCCAGGCGTCTGGCGATGGGCACGCTTCGCAGTCAGAGTGGCAGAGCATCCACTGCAAGCCGCGTGTTTCAGCGTCACGGATGCGACCGTCCGCACCACATGGGTGGCGAGGTGTCGATTGACGCGGGGGCCCAGCCATCGCTAACTTCGACTCGGCATGGGCATGACAATTCTTCATACTGGCGTTCGCACACGAAATTGCACAAGCCGTTGTTGGGGAAATTGTACCGGCTAGAAATGTGCTGACCAGAACGACCGTGGATGAGATTCTTAGTAACACTCGACAAACCAGTCTAATTATCTCTAGATGCACGAACAGGTCGGAAGCTCCATCCTTTTTTTGAACAGCTGGAAGGTTGCACGGCGACAGTTGAGCAGAGTGAGTGAGGAGAACGAATATCGCGGCAAAAGCCAGGTTTGGAAAAACGGGAGTCGATATCTTTTGGCCCGCGGTTACTTGTGGTCAAAGTGAGAGTCGGCCCGGGCGCCATGGCCGCACTGTCACTTTCCACACGCCGCGGAATCTCATGAGCAGGTGTAGAAATTCTGATTTTATTGGAGGCATTCAAATGAAAAAGATGTTCTTAATTCTAGTTACGTCGTGTGCTCTGGGCTCCTTAACGGCGGTTGGCCAGATCGCCACGATGTCGGCAACGGACAAAGAAAAGGTGGAAACCAAAACTACTGCCACCGCTGAGCCCAAGGGCGATGCAACAGACCAGGCAAAGTGTGCGGACAAGACCAGCTCAGAGGCGTTGATCGCGGCTGAGGCAAAAGAATGGGAGAGGGCGGTCCACAATCAATGAAACCAATAGTGACGTTGTCCGCAATCTCTAAGCGTCTTCTGCCGATCCTGGCGTTGTTGCTATCGGCGAGCGCGTTTGCCGTAAACAAAGGATCATTCAACCTCTACGGGCCCGTGACCGTCAGCGGAAAGCAGCTGACCAAAGGGCAATACCAGGTGCAGTGGGAGGGCAGCGGCCCGGACGTGCAGGTCAGCATCCTGTCGCGAGGAAAGGTAGTAACAACTGTGCCGGCTCATTTAATCGAATTGACCCGCAGTGGAGATAGCGACGCCACCGTGTGGAACAAGAAGGACGATGGTACCAAATCCCTTAGCGAGATCGATTTCGCTGGTAAGAAGTATGCTCTGGACTTCCGCAGCGCGAACGCTGCAACCGACTCAGGATCGAAGGCTGACCCAGCGCAATAGATCAACAGACATGACGCCAATCAATCCAAACCTAACGGTACCTAGGCACAAACAACAGTTTGCGTGTTGTTGCGCCTCGGTACTGGGAGCAATCACTGAGGTCGCCTGCTAAGGAGCCGTTCCTATGTCCAGAATGGACAAGAAAACGAATATGGATTTCGAAGGCTTCGACACCCATGCATCCACACTTCAACGTGAGAACGAGCTCATGATCGCTCGTATGGAAAGGTTTGAGATCCTCGCTGAGTTATTTGATAAGCTCAGTGAATCAAACTGGGTTTGCGAAGTTGGGGAAGCCTGAGACGATTGAGGTCGCCACAGAAAGCGAAGGGAAAAATAGGCGTTGCCATCTTCGCGACGAATACATAATCGCGTATCGCATTTGAATACTCACCCTCTGACCAGTCGCTGAGGAGAGGAGTGCCAAAAGAGGAGCGAGGCGATCAGTGGCTATTGGCCCATCGATTCCCTCCGTAACAGATCGTTGACGGCAGGTTCTCTTGCGATACTCCAGCCCAAATCTAGTTGTTCCACAGCACAAAGGAATATTGTGTATGCTTGACCTTGACTTATGAACCCTTTCAAAACCGACCCTGCCGCTCTGTCGGAGGCCGAGCGGCTTCCGGTCAAGCGCAGTTGGGCGGTCCTCATCTTGGCATTTATCGAAGCAGTATGTGTTTTTACCGTGGCAGCCGCCAAAATAGGAATCCTGGTTGGCGCCGCAGGGACTGTTCTTGCAGGGTGGGCGGTAATCCTGCATCGGGATGCGATCCGTATTCCGGTATTACTGGTAGCCATGACCGGAGCCGGCTTTAACCTTTACTTGATATGGAAACGACGACGTCTTAGAAACAGCCCTGCTGCAGCCTGGCGGAAGCGCCCATTGACCAAGCAGGAGCGCGTCAAGACGGCCCTCGTGTTCTGCTTGGCCGTTGTGACCCTGGTTCTGGGAGCCGCGGAAATTTACTTTCACCGTTTGCTGCATCACACAATTATGTAGTCTGTCCCAAGCGCAGCTCTTTGCTGATGCGCGCCTTCAGTCTATCGCTGAAGCCGGCAGGCAATGTAAAGCTGCGTCCATCGGCCACAAGGACGATGATGTTGTGAATCGCATCCACCGTTGCTGTGCAGTGGCGGCAGTGGGCCAAGTGGAGTTCAATCTCTTCGCGTAGCTCTGGGGAGACCGAATCGTCTATATAATTTGATATTTCGCGCCAAATTTGCCTGCAGGTCATAGCCATGGGTTCTTCCCCTTTTTGAACGACTGGCGGCTGGGCGTCCCGCAGCCTTTGAGTAATGGCGCGAGAATGTCTCTGAGCTGCAGCCGGGCCCGCAACAAGCGGGTCTTCACTGCCACTTCGCTGATCCCCAGTATCTGCGCGGTGGTGGCCACATCGTGCCCTTCAACGTCACGCAGCACAAATACTTCCCGGTATATCTGGCGCAGCGTTTTCACTGCATTCACAACCAATTTGCGGATTTCCTTACGTTCCAGCGTTTCCGAAGGAATCTCGCGCCAATCGCCGAAGGTGCGCGGGACGTAGTCGCCATCCTCATTCTCGCCGGCTTCGTCCAACGGCTCGTGGATCTGCGGGCGAAGTTTCCGCAGCTTCATCTTAGCCTCATTGATGGTGATGCGGACCAGCCAACTGCCGAACTTACTCTCTCCCCGGAACTGGTCGAGGTGACGAAACGCCTTAAGGATCGCATCCTGCGCGCAATCTTCCGCTTCCGGTTCGTTGCGCAAAATCGAAAAGGCGATGACGTAAACCTTCCGCTCGTGCCGCGCTATAAGTTCGTAGTACAACTCCCTTTCGCCCGCTAGAATCCGGCGAATCAATCTGCCTTCTTCGGCATTCGTCGTTTCGGTGTCTGTAACGCCGTTAGCGGAGCAAGAAACTGGGTGTCCAGTTTCACGATCCAAACTGTCGACTGCTCCCGTTGATTGAGGTCTCTTAGTCACGATCTCAACTTTCGGCAACGGCAATTTGCCCGCAGCCGATGTTAAAGATGCGTCGCCCCCTCAAAGGTGACGAATATTCTCAAGGTTTGGTTTGTTTGTCGCGGCACGAAGCTCCAAGAGAATTCGTGCGCTCTCACAGGAATCGGCTAGGCGATCGAAGGTTTATGGTCCGCGCGCTGACCCCTCCTTAAGGCCAAGTGATCAGCGCGCGTGCTGTTAAGGAGAGCTGCAGTTTCAATGTGATGCGTGACATGAGGATTGGTTACAAGACGTCTCTGGTCTGAGTGCATCCGGAGAAATGAATTGGACTGGAGGACGAGTATTCGGGCGCCGTGACTGCAACTTTTCGCCGAGACAGTAATCTTATTGGCAATGTGTTTAATTTTGGTAAAGGAAAGAGAACCGAAATCAATGGTCGTGAAGAAAACTCTAATGCTGGTAATCGCGTCATTCATCGTGCTTAGCGGTGCCTCATTGGCTTCGCAGAGCTCGACGATAGACAAGACGAAAGACAACTTGGCCCTGAGCGGTTATGACGCCGTTTCGTATTTCAAAGACAGAAAGCCGGTGGCCGGCAAGACAGAATTTTCCTACGAATGGCAGAACGCTACGTGGCGCTTTTCCTCGGCGGAGAACCGTGATGCTTTTGTCAAAGAGCCCGCCAAGTACGCTCCGCAATACGGGGGCTTTTGCGCATTCGGCACCTCCCAGGGCCACTTGGTTCCCGGCGATCCACAAGCTTGGAAGGTCGTAGATAACAAGCTGTATCTGAACTACAACAAGGATGTGCAGAAGTACTGGCTACAAGATATTCCGGGGTATATTCAAAAAGCTGACGAAAAGTGGCCTAAGCTGGCGTCGGCAAGCTCAAGCGCGAAGGACGACAAATAGTATCTCGTGCGTCAACTGCCAGTAAACGCGCAAGCCGTTGCACTCGCAAATGGAAGGAAACCAATGCTCAGGAAAACAAGTATATGCACCTTGCTTCTTCAGTCCTCTTTCTTCATTGCTGTAGCTGGTGGATTGCAATCGTCTGAATCGAAGCCGGCAGTGGGACTGGGGGTTGGCGCGGTCGCACCCCCGTTTCGGGCCCGCAATCAGTCAGGAGAGCAGCAGAGCCTCAAAAGCGTGGCCGGAAGAAACGGGACGGTCCTGCTCTTTTTCCGCTCGGCGGATTGGTGACCCTTCTGCAAAATGCAACTGGTGCAGTTGCAACAAGCCCAACAAAAGTTTAAAGACCGGGGAATCGGGTTGGCGGCCATCAGCTACGACTCTGAGGCCATTCTCAAAGATTTTGCCGAGCGGCAGCACATTACCTTCCCGCTGTTAGCGGATCCTCAATCTGAGATCATCCGAAAGTATGGCGTCTTGAATGCCGAGGCAAAGGGCATGACGCGGGGCATGGCCCATCCGGGTTTCGTCTACATCGATTCCGCTGGCCGGGTGAAAGAAGAGTTCTTTGAGGCGCAGTATCAAGACCGTTATACCGCTAACAATATCATTGGCAAGCTCTTCCCAGAGCTGACGGAGCAGGTCACCAAGGAAGTTGACGCACCACATTTTTCTCTGGCACTGCAGCAGTCGGATCCGATCGCTGTCCCCGGGAGCCGCATAACTTTGATCGCTCAATTAAATCTTGGGCCGGAGCTTCATGTGTATGCTCCGGGCGTGAAGGGCTACATTCCAATTGAACTCAAGATGGAGCCTTCTCCGGAATTGAAACTGGACGAGGCAACGTATCCCAAATCAAAGGTCATGTTGCTGGAGGCAATCAAGGAGCGTGTTCCGGTCTTTGAAGGTGTCTTCCGAATTAAGCAGGATGTCACGATCAGTTCGGCAAGAGATTTTGCCAAGTCGCTGGGGACAGGGAAGTCGATCTCGATTAAAGGTGAGCTGAGGTATCAGGCATGTGATACGAAGATTTGCTATGTGTCCACCTCGGTCCCCGTTAGTTGGGAAGTGATGGTGCTCCCACTCGATCTCCAGAGATCACCTGAGGCGATCCAGCATCGCTAGGACCAATTGCCCCCCGTCTATAGCGGGTCTCTTAGATGGAGACTCGGCGCAAAAGTTTGTGGAGGAACAGTACGAGATGACCAAGCAAGCGAAAGGGACGATTAGTATGAACAGATTGAGTGTATTTGTTTTCCTGGTGGCCGCTGTTTTAGGCGCTACATGGATGCTTCGCCCAATGCACCTGAGAGCTCAAAGTCTGGAGCAGCCCGTTCCCATTCTGGTTGAGCTGTTCACTTCAGAGGGATGTTCGAGTTGTCCGCCGGCCGACGCCCTGCTCGAGAAGCTTGATCGCTCCCAACCGGTCGCCGGCGCGGAATTAATCGTTCTCAGCGAACACGTCGATTACTGGAACCACGGCGGTTGGGACGATCCCTACTCATCTCACTCATACAGCGATCGGCAGAGTTGGTATGCCCAACATTTCGGAAGCAGCTCTGTTTATACGCCGCAGATGGTTGTAGATGGCAATCTCCAGTTTGTCGGCAGCGATGCGCGCTCAGCGGACCGGGCATTCACTCAGGCGGTGAGGGCGCGCAAGATTGAAGTTCGATTGTCACAGGTGTCGGTTGAAGCCGGCAAGAATCTGAGGGCCCACGTTGAAACGGAGACGCTTCCTGCGTCACCCAGTCAGACCCAGGTTGATGTCTATCTGGCTGTTGCTCTTAACCACTCCGAGTCCAGGGTCTCGGGCGGAGAAAACGGCGGAAGGCGGCTCACTCACACGGGTGTCGTCAGAAGTCTCACGAAGATCGGTAGTCTACAGCCCGGCGAGGGCTTTGTCCAGGACGTTCAAGTGAAGCTAGGTCGCGGAACTGATCCTGGGAACATGAGAATGATTGCATTTCTCCAGGAGCCTGGAACGGGTCGGGTGCTCGGAGCAGCCATGCACTCAGTCGGCAAATGACGAAAGTCCCGCGTTGTGCGAGATCTTCGACGCGGCGAAGCCTGAGAGTATTAGTCAGACCAACCAGTTGCCGCCTACGAGGTTTTATGTCGACGACTTGGGCCAGTGCTCCCGCAGTCACGGCATCGACAGACGGCTATAGGTGCGTGCGAAGACAAACCGTCAAACCCACTTGCCCCATCCGCGTACCGTCCGTCACAGTGCATGGCTCTGTTTCAGGCATCCGAGAGAGTTTCAAATTCATCGCCATCGGGCTCATCTCGATGTTTTTAACGTTTCTGTAACTTTTCTGAGAGCAATTGCGTCTTACTTGGGCGCAGCAACCCTCGGTGGGGTCTCTAGCATTGGCTTCTCTCCTTGGAATGGCGTGCGTTCAAAAAGAAAACGCAGTCTGGTCTACATGTATGCCGCGATGTTCGCGGAAAACTTCGTTTTACTAGGAGCAATAGATGGCTGGCGTGAAGCTCATCGTGCTGTACCCGCGTCCCAAGGACATTGAAGCTTTCGAGAAAGTGTACCTGACCGAACACGTCCCTATGGCTGTGGCCAAGCTGGATGGTAAAACTAAGATCGTTGCCAGCAAGGTGACAGCGTCCCCACAAGGGCCTCCGGCTTTTTATCGGATCGCGGAGATACACTTCCGCTCAATGGCAGATCTGCAAGCATGCGCAGCGTCCGAAGGCGGCATGCAGACCGTTGCCAATGCCGTATCCATCTCTTCCGGCGGCCCTCCGGTTTTTCTCATCGCCGAGGAAGAGACTTTCACATTCAATTAACCCGTTACTCATTCAGGGGCCTGAGTCCTCGACCAAGGAATCGAAGGCCCAATTCCATGTGGTACCGCCACCGATTGAATCCGGGCATGGGCCGGACAGGCCGTAGCGGCATTCATACTCAATTTATTGGAAGACTTCATAGCAGGAAAAAGGAGAAACAGATGAATTGGAAATTGCGTGACATAACACTTCTCGCAGCACTTACGTTGGTATTATCGTGGTGCGTTCCTTCTACTGCACAGGTCATTAAAGGATCGATATCAGGCATCAGCTCCAGCAGCAGTAACAATTTCTCCAACACGAATGGCGTCGGCTTTTCCGTGAACGGGTTGCGTGGCCGCAGCAACGATCAGCAGATCGACGGCCAGAACAACAACTCTCGAAATGTCACAGCTGCACACAGGATAAAGCCGTAACTTTCACTCCTTCCGCGAATCTCATAGGTCGGGTCAGATATCTTGATTGAAGGTAGGTCCAAGGGATGAGTGCAGGTGTTAGTTGTCCAGTATCGGAGGCCGCGTCCGTGCTCCGCGTTCGACCGAGACTAGAAGTAATGGGCATCCAAGTTTCGCGTTACGGACTGGTTGTCGTGCTGCTGCTGATTGGGGCACTGAAATTCACTTCACAGGAAGCCGTGGGCATCCAGCCATTGGTCGCCCACAGCCCTTTGATGTCATGGATGTATGCTTTGCTGAGTGTGCAAGGGGCCTCTAACGTGATCGGCACGATTGAAATCGTAATCGCCGCGCTCATCGCGCTGCGGCCGGTCTCGCCCAAGGCATCATTCATCGGCAGCCTTGGAGGCGTTATAACTTTTCTCTTGACCATTAGCTTTGTGTTTTCCACGCCAGGAGCAGCGGAGATGAAGTATGGCTTTCCGTTGCTGAGTGGTACGGGACAGTTTCTGATCAAAGACTTGGTGCTCCTGGGGGTCTCTCTGTGGACGGCCGCGGAAGCGTGTGCGGCAGCAAAGAAATGATTGCTGCGTTCAAGCCTGCAAGTCCTGAACACCAGCGCTGCATCGGAGCGGAGGGCGGTTCTGGCCCCGAACAATTTGAAGGCAAGACCGTAGAACACCTGCTCGAACTCGTGGAGCGAGTGTTGCTTGGCCGGTTCGGGACGAATTTGATTTAGGGGCCGATGCGATGCTGCTTTTGCTCCAGGAGTTAACAATTTTATGGTGGTAGATGAACGAAAAATGGGGCTTGAACTCGAAGAAAGGCGCACAATCACAATCGCAAGGCTACAAGCGATGCGTGACCGGGCGCACAAGCTCTTGAATCATCTCACCGCGATCAGTGGCTATACTCAAATCGCCCTGATGGGCAAAGCGGGGTCAGGCATAAAGACGGAGTTGGACAAGGTCGTCCAAGCAGCTGATCACGCGAGCAAAGAGGTTCTGTGTTGTATTGCCTCGCTGAATGAGGTCGAGAAGGAACCACCCTTTGCGCCAAAACAGTAAGGCTGAACTACGGCTCTCTGCGTAAGGGGTTTGCCGCCCCAACCCAGCGGAGGAGGCGCATAAAAGTTCGGGTGCCCGTAACCTTTGGAGTACTTGGGCATCTCACGGTGCAAGGAGATAACTGATGGCCGAAATAACTTACGTAGCTAAAGCGCAGATTGAAAGACGGAAGGGGCCGTTACGTTATGCGTACCTGGCAGGCGAGTCCAATCCCATAACCTTCAGTGTTCACGGGGCGATTGCCGCCCACTACGGTGTCAATCCCGCGGACATCGGCGAATCTCACGCCACTACTCTTGACTACCTCGTTGCGGCGGTCGGCGGTTGACTGGTAGGCACTTTTGGCCGCGCACTGGATGTGCGCAAAGTCAACGCTCAGGACGGAAAATTAACTGCCGAGGTCAGCGGGGAAGTAGAAAAGGCAGATGACGGCGTATTGATCATCAAGCGAATTCATGTGGTGCACAAGCTAAAGGCTGCGCCGGGCGACCGGCAGACGGCCGAGCGTGTGCACGGCGTCTATGCCGATCACTGCCCGCTCTACCGCTCTGTCAAAGACGCGATTGCAGTGACTTCGTCGCTGACGTTTGTTGCCGAGTGATTGTTACCGCAAATATGAATGTTTGCCTATGCTGGTCGCGTGGCTGCATGCACCAGTCCGCGGTCGCGAGGCTTTGTTTCCATGTCAGGACCAAACTTTAGTCCTTTGACCACGTTCCGCGAGTTTTCGGCCACCGAAATGACGCGCCGCGCCAATTCATTCCGCGATGAAATGTTGCGTCGACGCACTGTGCGCCAGTTTTCTTCCCGCGAAGTCGCCCCTGAAATCATTCAGGACTGCTTGCGCGTCGCCATGAGCGCTCCGAGTGGTGCCAATATGCAGCCCTGGCATTTCGTGGTGGTCAGCAATCCCCAGGTCAAACGCAAAATCCGGGCTGCTGCAGAAGAAGAGAGCCTTTTCTACAGCGGCCGCGCGCCAAAGGAGTGGCTGGACGCCCTGGCTCCGCTTGGAACGGATGAGAATAAACCTTACTTAGAGACAGCCCCTTATTTGATTGTAATCTTTTCTCAGACTTACGGGATCATGCCGGCTGGCCGCAAGGTGAAGAACTACTATGTCTCTGAGTCGGTGGGAATCGCGACAGGAATGCTGATCTCGGCAGTCCAGATGGCCGGCCTGGTTGCACTTACCCACACACCCAGTCCGATGGGTTTTCTCAATCAGATATTGCAACGACCGACCAATGAAAAGCCGTTTTTGATTCTGGTTGTGGGGTATCCGGCGAACGATGCCTGTGTGCCGGATATCTCCAAGAAGTCGATGCAAGAGTCGGTGACGTACGTATGAGCCCTGGGAACGTTTTGCGCCACCTTGGCCCACGTTGTGAAATCACGGGGTCTTTAGTTCGAACTTGAAAACATCAGGACGAGCATAGTGACCAGTTACATCGAGCGTCATCGATTCCTTGTCGATCTCAGCAAGATCGAGGTCGGCAACGATAAGTTCTTCTCGTTCGAAGACCGGCTCGACAAGGTAACGCGAGTCCGGTGCGATGATCGCGCTTCCACCTCTCTCCAGCCAGGGGTTCTCGCCGTCGCATTTGGCGAATTCTTCCGGCACGTCCGTTCGTGGCATCAGGAGACCAACCGCAAGGACAAAGCACCTTCCTTCAAACGCATAGTGCCTGCTGGCAAGTTGATGCATTTCGTGGGCTGTGGGCCATACTGCCACGTGGATGTTCTCGCCGGAGTTGTGCATGGCCATGCGCGCCAGCGGCATCCAATGTTCCCAACAGATCAGTCCCCCAACCCGCAAACCGCCAGTCTCAACGGCGTTCAGCCCGGTCCCATCGCCCGAGCCCCACACCATGCGCTCGCTGTACGTTGGCACCAACTTGCGGTGGCAATTCCCCAGCTTGCCCTCAGGCGTGAAGGTGAGCATCGTGTTGTAAAGCGTGCCGCTGCCGGGACCAGAGTCAACCCGCTCGTTGATTCCCATCACCACCGTAAGTTTCAAGTCGCCGGCGGCCTGGCAGAGAGTTGCCACCTCCGGCCCTTGCACTACAACACTGTTATGGCGCAAACGGGCGAAAACACGTTTGGTGGGCTCGTGGTTCCACAATGCCGCCTCCGGACACACGTCCAGCCACGCGGGATATCCTGGGAGCCAAGTCTCCCCAAAGGCCACTAGCTGCACGCCTTGGCGGGAAGCTTTCTGCAAGATTTCCAATGCCTTAGCGAGACTGGCCTGCTTTTGGAGGTATACGGGCGCGCTTTGCGCAATGGCGACGCGGACTGTTTCACATTTTGTCATTTGCTCACTAGGCTTTTTGATGAACAGTATAATTTAATCGCCGCGCTCTTTCAGCGCGGCAAAAAAGGACAAGAAATTCATGTCGGTTCCATTTCTTCGAGAGGCTGCCGCAGCAGGTGCGGATGACAAGTTGATACGCTTTGTTCGCCTGCACCTGGGCGACGGCAATGAAGATGTCGGCAAGCGGGAAATCGACAAGTCGTGGATTGAGGCTGTAAAGGTCCTCCTCAGGTACGAACCCACTGACGGAGATTTTATCGAACAAGTGCTGAGGAAAGACGAGTCTACCCTGGCGCTGCTTTATTTTCACCTGCATTTCCATTTTATTCGAAAGTCCGGAGAGTGGATCCATGACGGAAGCCGCTGAGAGCCTGAAGCAAGATCCCCGGGAAATCGGCCAGCAACTGCGTCCCGGTTTATGGCAAACGATCAACCAGCGATATCCCAGCTCTATGATTACGAAAGCGGACTACGTGCCACTGGCCCGCCTGATGAAACCGCTGAACGAGGCGCGTCTCACCCTGGTTAGCTCCTGCGGCGTGCATATGAAGTCTGACCGGCCAATGGATGTTTGCCATCCGTTCGGCGAGTTTACTTTTAGGCGTGTTCCCTCCGGAGCAAAGCACTCGGACCTGATTATCCATCAGTTGAAGTATCCGCATGATGACGCTGATCTCGACATTAATGTGATCTTCCCGATCGAGCGGCTCCAGGAACTGGCAGCGGAAGGAATGATCGGCGGTTTAACCAGGAATTTTTTCAGTTTCATCGGGTATAACATGGATCCGGAGCGGTTCGAACAAACAGTGGCCGCAGATATTGCCTGCGCGGTTTGCGAAGACGAGCAGGCCGATGTTGCTCTGCTGGTTCCGGCTTGACCGATTTGCCACCAGTCCGTTGGACTGATTCAGCGTGCAATTGAGCACAGAGGGATTCCAACAGTTTCGGTTACCGTAGCCCGTGATGTAAGTGAGATGATCAAAGTACCCAGAGCTCTTTTTCTCCCTTGGCCCATGGGACATCACTTCGGCGCCCCGTTTCATTCGACGCTGCAGCGAAGGGTCGTGACGGAAGCGCTTCAGCTGTTACGGATAGCCGAAGCCAGCGGAACGATCGTGACTCTGCCGATCAAATGGGCCGACGTGCGCCGAGAAGCCAAGCTCTTAACCGAACAAGGTAAACGCCTGTGACAAAGCGCATCAGTAACACTGCCTTGTCAAGAATTGACCCGTACTTCTGGCTCAGCGGCTGAGGCGCAGAAAGCTGAACACGAGCTAAGCCGGTTGTAAAAGCAACTTCTGGCGCGGGCCGCAAGTCCTTCGCACAGAAAAGGCAAAAACTGCGCAGAAAGCATGGATTGCCTACAGTGACGATCGACTTAAAACCAAGGATCCATCAGATCACGGTCTAGATCATTTGAATGTCAGGACGCAGACAATGAAGCGACACAGCCGGCCCGCGCTAATCGGTATTACGGCGGGCGCCACAGCCAGCGCAGTTCTGGTCTTTGCCCTAGGCTACGCTCTATCGAGCATTGTGCTCGGCGCATTGATTGGGGTAGTGTATGCATCCAGCCTGCGGCGCACCCCTCACGCCTACGTAGACAATCTCATGACAGCGGGAGCACTGGGCGTGCCCTTGTGGGGCATGATCACCGTGATCGCGCTTCCGCTGCTGTCCTCACAGCGACCGCAGTGGAACGCCGAACAGATGAGGGCACACTTTCCCGCATTGGTTGGCTGGGTGCTATTTGGCGCATTGCTGGGTGTGTTCACGCAAGGCTTGAACGATTTGGCCGACGCAATGCTCGGCCCACAATCGACACCCGTTACAACCCTGAAGGAGAAGAAGCGGATCGTCATTCTGGGCGGCGGATTCGCGGGCATGAAGACGGCAGAATGCCTTGAACAGCACCTTCGCGCCAACGTATCAGCGGCGATCACTCTTGTCAGCGAAACCAACTCGCTTCTCTTCACCCCCATGCTCGCCGAAGTGGCCGGAAGCACTCTGGAAGCAAGCCACATCAGCACGCCGTTGCGCAGCAGTCTACATCGAACGGAGTTCATCCGCGGGCGCGTCATCGGCATTGACCTGGAACGGCGCCGGGCGGTCCTAGCCGGCGAGGGTGCCGAGCATCGTGAATTGCCCTATGATCATCTGGTTCTTGCCCTGGGTTCAGTCTCGAACTACCTGGGAATGTCCAATGTCGAGAAACTGGCGTTCAACTTTAAGAGCCTTCTGGATGCGATACGCATCCGCAATCATGTGATTGAGATGTTCGAGCAGGCGGATCGTGAGGCTGACTCCTCCCGCCGGACTGCGCTGCTCACCTTCGTGGTCGCCGGTGGCGGGTTTGCCGGCGTCGAACTTGCCGGAGCCCTCAACGACTTCGCTCGAGGCATTCTGGCCGACTATCCCAATCTAGATCCCCAGGAATTGAGCATCGTGCTGGTGCATGCGCGCGACCGCATTCTGCCGGAACTGAGCGAGTCGCTGGCAAGATATGCGCAGGAAAAGATGGAAGCGCGCGGGGTACGGTTTCGCCTGAATACTCGCTTGACGGATGCTCAACCCGGTGTCGTGGTCCTCGAAGATGGAGAGCTTCGCGCCCGGACGTTAGTTTGGACCGCCGGTACCGCCCCAAATCCCCTGCTTAAGTTACTGGCACTCGAGAGAAACCAGCGCGGCGCCGTCACGGTCAGCTCCACCCTGTCCGTACCGGGGCATCCGGGCGTTTGGGCACTCGGGGATTGTGCCGCGATTACCGACGCAAAAACCGGCAGATCCTGTCCTCCGACCGCACAATTCGCGATTCGGGAGGCGCAGAGCGTTGCGAGAAATATCATCGCCGAATTGAGCGGAAAGCCTGCGGCAAACTTTCATTTCAACTCGCTCGGATCATTATGCGTCGTCGGCCATCAGACAGCCTGCGCGGAATTGAGCGTACCCTTTGCTCGCGCCAGGTCCATCCGTTTCTCGGGATTGCTGGCGTGGCTGATGTGGCGCGGAATCTATCTTGCAAAACTGCCGGGATTGGAACGGAAGATTCGTGTACTGATGGATTGGGCCATAGAACTTTTTTTTCCCAGAGACATTGTGCAGACCATTGACTTGAAGTAGGAGCGTAGAGAGTGGCGGCATCGCAACCTTCAATGATGGAACGGAACTCGGCATCGAGAGAAGCATGGGTAGGGCCGCTGCTCGCGCTCCTGACCGGAGCGCTGGGAGGCGCGCTGCAAGGCAAGCTATTGGAAACCTCGCTGCCCCAGAACATTTTGCTCGGCGCACTCTTCGGGCTTGCGTTTGGCGCTCTGTTCGCGAAGCGGGCCACGAGCCCGGGAGCCGGCCTGGTCTGGGCACTGGCTTCAGCTTTTCTTCTTTGGTTCATCGCCCCGGATGGAATCCATCTGTGGCTGACCGGCGCCAGCCGCTCCGCTGACATGCTGAACGATGCTCAGCAGCAGTTTCCCCGGCTTGTCGGCTATCTCGTCTGCCTGGGCATGCCCGTAGGCATAGTTCTTGGGATTCGGGGAAGCCTTTATTTTGGGGATAGCCAGCCGCGATTCCGCTGGGGTCGCGCGATTGTGGCGGGCGGACTTGCCGGGACCATCAGTGGATTGGCGTTCAGCGGCTGGGAATATGCAGGAGGGTTCCTGCCGCTGCTTAGCGGCCTTCCGCCGTTCCAATCCCAGGCCAAAGCGGTAACGCTGCACTTCCTGATTGCGCTTCTGATTGGAGCAATTTTTGGAATTCTGTTTCAGCGGGACGTCCGGGGCTATGGCTCCAGCATGGGATGGGGCCTGGGATTCGGGATTTTCTGGTGGTTTTTCGGGCCCCTCACGGTTTTTCCGGTATTGGGGCGTGCACCAATCGATTGGTCGGCCGATCAGGGCAGTTCGTTATTCGGTTCGCTGGTCGGACACATTATCTATGGATTCATTCTGGGAACGATCTACGCGTTTCTGGATCGAATGTGGGTCAGGATGTTCATTCAATCCGATCCCCTCAACCGGGAACCTGAAGGACTTGGTTTGCATTTTCTACGTTCCCTCCAATGGGGTGCGATGGCGGGCCTCACGGGTGGCTTGATCTCCAGCCCAGTCATGCTCGCCACCGGCATCTTGCCGAAAATCGCAGGACTAGATACCAGCTTCGGCGGCTTCCGCGGGCTGTTGCTGCATTTGATTGTCAGCGTTTTGATCGGTATGACTTACGGCCTGCTCTTCCGGAATGAGGCCCCAAGCATAGGACTTGGTCTGCCTTGGGGGTTTCTGTTTGGCGTGATCTGGTGGTACATAGGTCCTCTGACGCTCATGCCGCTGCTTCTAACCGGCGTTTTCGATTGGAGCCCAAGCGCAGCCTCGGCCCTGCTTCCTTCGCTTGTCGGACATCTGATCTACGGAGGAGCCACGGCCGTTACCTTCCTCACGTTGGAACACCGCTACAAACGATGGCTGCTCCTTGATCCACGGATTGCCGCGCGCGAGTTGCGCCGCATTCGTCCGGTGGGGACGCCAGCGCCAGCTTTATGGTTCTTTGCCCTCGGGCTTGGAGTGCTTTTGCCAATCCTGCTAGGTTAGGATCCTCGGTGCTGTTTCTGTCGGCTCTCGCCCACGGCGATCAACATCACGAATGGCCTTCCGTAGCCATTCGCGCGGCCGGGTTGTGGCTAATGAAGTCGCTAAAACTCTCAACATTGGGGAACACCTCGGTGGCGCAACCCAAAAGCCAGCCGCTAACCTTTTCCACTGGTATGACGCAGATCAAATAGACGGGGATTTCCAAGCGATGGGCATAGGTCAGCTCGCCTTGCGTACCGGCACCGCGTCCTGCATTCTGGTCCCAATAACAGATGATCGCATTGCAGTGATGCTCGATCTTATCAAGATCGTACGCGATGATCTTCCGGATGGCTCCCTGAAAACGTGAAAGGTCGCTCTTTTTCCACGAACGAAACTCCCGCACCTCGATCTCTGTCAGATTCTTGATCTCGTCTTCAGCAGGATCGTAGACATCGTGCCCTAAAGAGTTGAGCAGCGGCGTAATCTCCGCCCGCCAGCCCTTACCTAAGTCCGCAGAATACTCGATGGGGCCTGAGAGATAAAAGATCATGGGTTACATGCTGGTCCTGGCGCAGCCTATTCCGTTTCGAAACTGAGATACTGCAACTCTCCTTGACGTTCGATCTGTAATACCACTGGTCCCCCTGGCTTGAGGGCTTGCAGGGCTGCTTTGAGCTGCTCTACTGATTCTATCGGGATCCGATTGAGCGCGCGGATGATGTCCCCCGTGCGCACATCAGCTCTCAAAGACCCGGGCTCAGGAGACTGTCCTACCACGACCACGCCTGCAGGTTCGTTCATGTCCGATATCGCCTTGCGCACTCGATCGTCGAGATCGAAGACAAAGATGCCAAGCATGGCGATGCGATTGTTCGGATCGATGAAGTCCGCAAGTTGTTCTACCATGTCGCGATGTTTGGCCACTGGAACATTGAGTGAGATTGTCTGTGAGCCGCGCAATAACTCCAGTCGGAGCGCTTCCTCTGGCGCGTGCATATAGAGAGCCGCCATGAGGCCGGGCAATGTCAGAATCGGATGCCCGTCCACCGCGACCACAATGTCCCTTACTTTCAAACCGGCGACGTCGCCCGTGCCTCCCGGAAAAACGTCAGAAATGATGACTCCCCATGTCTGCGCAAGGCCGAGTCCGGCCGCCAGGACCGGCGTTACTGTTTGTGCGCCGACCTGGAGTTCTGTTCGGTGCACGTGTCCATACTTTCGCAGGTCCTCATAGACAAAGCTGACGACTTTGGCGGGTATCGCAAATCCCAATCCTTCACTTCCACCGCCCTGACTCAGGATGAATGTGTTCACTCCAACCACATGACCATTGAGGTCCACCAGGGGGCCGCCGCTGTTGCCCGGGTTGATTGGCGTATCGGTCTGAATGTAGACCATTGGTACATCAGGATTGGGTTGTCGCCACACGGAACTGACCACGCCCATTGTGACCGAACTCTGCAACCCCTCGGGACTGCCAATGGCGACTACCAACTCTCCCGGGCGCACCGGTCGGCTATTCTCAAGAAGCAGTGTAGGAAAATCGTGCCCCTCGATTTTCAGGACAGCCAAATCAGTCGTTTTATTCATTCCTATCAGCTTTGCATCGAGAACCTGCTGCTTGGAAACCGAGGGGATTTCCAGGGGCGACTCTACGGATGGCGTGGGAAGGACCACCCGAATGTGCTGTGCTCCTTCAATCACATGAGCATTGGTAATGATGTAGCCGTTGGAATCGACAATCACTCCTGAACCGACCACATGTTGGCGTACGATCAAGGCGAACCCGTTCTTGCCTTCCACCGGCCCCAACCCGCTGGCTTGGACTTGCACCACGGCAGGAGACACTTTCGCGACCAAGTCCTCAAGCGCTGCACTGAACTGACGCAGCAGCCCAGTACGAAATCCAGGGTCTTTTGCATCGCCTGTCTGGACTGATGTTGGCGGAGACTTGGTTCGTTGACACCACACTTGCGTCGCTGGGAGGAATAGCAGCAAGCCGGCGACGATCAGGAGACGCTCACGAGATGTCCGCATTGGAAGTGTGGTTCGTTCGCTCCAACTTGCCCGCATGGCTGTAGCGTACCCCATATCTTTGGATTGGGACACCACTTCTGCGCCACTGCCCGCCTTCCCACTCAGTCCTAACATGCATGTTCCTAGCTTGCCAAGTTGACCGTCTCGCGAACTGTTGATGAGATGCGACACGAGCGATAAAGTGTCAAGGGGCGAGCGAAACAGGATGCCTACAATACTGCTTACTATTTGTTGCTCCTGTGTTAAACGACTCTGAGGGTCATTCTAAAATATGACCTTCTCGACACTTCGGAAAGGGAGAGGGGGTAGCTGCGAAGGCAACTTACTCATCGGTGAAAACGAATCGCGAACAATGGCGGCAAGTAAGCAGATTAATTTGAAGATGCTCCAAAGCCGTAGACATCATCCAAGAGGATCCGGGCAGAACACGAGGCCAGAGCACTGCTGTCGCCGGTTCCGACAGGACCTTTATTTGGTGTTGAAACTACGCAACCCCGTCCACAGTGCCTTCGAAATGGAAATCGCACAGCTCTTGCAGCTCTTTTTGGATAATTCAGAGACTCAAGCAACCGTGATTTAGTAGGAACAGCTCTAAGCCAGGCAGAAACCATGGAAATTGTTCCCCAGCCAACCACTGCATTGAAAACCATCACTTTCAACATTCGAGACGCAGGCAATAGGGAAAGGCTGCCACTTTACAGCTCGGCCTGCTAGGCCGTTGTCCTTAACTTTGCGCGTCCTTACGGTTGTTTATTTCTTACCTTAAGTTACGTCAATCATGGACTACCCGGATACCGAGCACACCGTGGTATTCGGCCAAATCACGACGTTTTTTTCATCACCAAGGCAGAATTCAGCCCAGCCAGGAGTTGCGCTCTCTTCTCAGAGCTTAGCTTCGAGAGGTTCTCAAGCTTCCATCGGACGGCTGGCAAATCCTTTACATCGGGCAGATCGAGCAGAGTCCAGTCAGGCTCGCCGCGCTTGATCGAGATGAGGAAGCGCCGGTGCCGATCCGGCATCTTGCCCACGATTTCGGCGATGAGATCCTCGCGCGCCTGCAGAAGTTCATCGAGCGTCACCGGTAGGTCAAGCATTCCCTCGAAACCACGCTTGTATTCGGACGAGATGTCGCGGCGCGTCGGCGCCAGGACTTCCGCCATCGGGCGATCATGGCTGAGAACATAAACGATGAAGGCCTTGCGCATATTGTCGTCAATTCCTTCATGCGCGAGCAGGTCACGCACATCGAACAGGTCCCGCGGATGCTGCCGGTCGAGCGCGGCCACGATCTTGCCGGCGTAAAGATCAGCGAAGCTGACGACGGGCATTTCGGCGAACCCGAATTCTTCCTCGACGCGCGCCGATACCGCCCTGACGGCGGGCTCGTAGACGCAACCGCGGAGCACCGGCGTGACCTCGATCTTGACCTGTGCGCCATCGGCGCGGACGTTCAACTTAGTAATGTATTTTCGTCCTTGGGCGCGCTCGTGCTGACATGAGCGCCGGGAATCCCGCGCTCGATATGTTTCTTGATACGATGCAACGCGGCATCGATTTCCTTCAGCGAGGACTCCCGATCCGCGACAGGGACGTATGTGAGATCGATATCGACCGAAAGCCGCGGCATGTCGCGCAGGAACAGATTGATCGCCGTTCCGCCCTTGAGCGCGAAGACGGTTTCCGGGGCAACGAGCGGCACAGTCTTGATCAGCAGCGCTACTTGCTTTCGATAGACTTCATCCACCGGCATCGATAGACTCCGGAACCGTGATGTTGTAGGTCGGGTCCAGCTTGCCGCCGCGCGCGAGCATGCGTTTTCCGTGCCCGAGGTCGATATCTTTCCGGTTGAGTTTCTTCAGCCACGCGTGCTGGTGGCGCTCGGCAAACCACAGGAACAGCCGCTTCACTTTTACACTGCGGCAGGCGACAAGCAGCGTCTGAACCCGGCGCGGGCTGAGATTGCGCAGTCCTTCCATCAGGACATCCGCCTGATGAAACGTCTCGCGCTCCGGAACCTGGTCGAGCAATTCGAGCATCGCCCGCTCGGGCGAGGACATCGTCAGCGGCCATTCCCATTGCCCCCAGGGCTGCCTTATGTAGCTGCTTTTCAGGAGATCGCTGCCGGCATCACTGCCGGTTTTCTTGCGGCTCCCTTGCCCCGGTTCGCTTTTGAAGAGCTTCTCCATGTTGTGAAAAACAAACCGGCTTTGCATATCCAGCTTGAACACCCAGCCCGGCGGTTTGCCGGTTCCGTATAGGTGGATTTCGCGTTGGTGCTCTCGGGACATCAGATAGTGCCCAAATCCCTGCAGTTCGAGCGCTGTCCGGCCACCAACGGTGAACGGATATCCCAACAGCGTTTGAAGGGAGATCACCACGGGCTGCCAGCGGAGGCCCTCATGGCCGGCATCGGTCGGCGCCTTCGGAACCGGCCGGCGGTACACACCCCGCGCCACCTGATCGAGCCAACCATGAACGACGTATTTCTGGCGCAGGCTTCTGGAATAGCCGTGCTTTTCCAGCCAGGCAGAGTCGGCAACCAGTCCCTCGGGAAGGAAGCGCTGCAGCCAGTTTAACTTTTCTTGATTTTGTACACCCACGGTTGACAAAGTAGCATAAACCTAAACCAAAAGCCAGTTTAAACATTCATGTATTTGTACACCCACGGTGTACAAAACGCCCCTTTCATAAACCGCCAGCCATCCGAAGTCCGTCACCGCACCCTCGTCCGGTCGGACGTGCAGCCCCGCACCTGGTGGCGAAGCCGTCCTAGGCCGCGCTGGGTGCTGATGCTGCTAACACTGCTCCTGGTCATCATCATCGTCATCATGCTGGTGATCATTTGGGGGCCATGGTCACCATCATAGTCGTCGTTGTTGTCGTCATCGACGTTGCCGTTTAACAGATCCGCCCTAGCACTAAAAAAGCGACTGACTGTCGGTTATCGAAAATGCCACACGCACGGCCTTGCGGATTCCGCGCGGGTGCCTTCTGTGTGCTGACACCAATACCTAACAACCATCCATCATTCCGAAACGGTAGGCTACGCGTCTTTTGTTCACTCCGCTGCGCTCGGGTGGTCGCCGTTCGGCCACGGCTCGGACGGTCACGAGGTCTAAGCGCCGCTTTCGCGCCAAAACAAAACCAAGAGCATTTTGGCACTCACCGCGCCGACGCTCGCGCCCTGCCACCCTCCGCTGCGCTGCGTTTTTTCCCCGTGTCCGCCGGTAACTGTTTTTGTCTCGCTGCCGCTCAAGTGAAAGACAAAAACAGCCTACCCGGCGGAACAGGGGTTTAAAAAATGTTATTGAAGGAAGCAAGCAAAACCAAAAACAATCAGGAACTCGTTAAGGCCAGCATTGACGTACTCGTCAAGGCTTTGGAAGAGGGACACAGTGAAGCTCTCTCTTCCTACCTTACGGCAATGGCGCAATTTCACAACTACAGTTTCCAGAATATTCTTCTGATTGCCAGCAAGCGCCCGACGGCTACCAAAGTTGCGGGCATTCGGTCATGGAATGAATTGGGCCGGAGAGTCAGACGCGGGGAAAAGAGAATCTTGCCGTTCTGCTCCCTGCCGACCAGCGACAGAGGTCAGCGACCACAAATGGTCACTGCCGATCACAGGCAGAGGTCAGTTTTTTGGGCCCGATTTGCGTCTGTCCGATCACTGTCCGATAAGGCTTTCTCAGGGATCTGAAACCGTTTTTAGACGCCGTCTGTGCCGTTCATTGTCAATAGGTTACGGTTTCAATCACCCCTGTCACTGCTTCCCGAACCGACCCCTACGTTCGACGTAACCACCTGAAACGTTATATTGCGCGAACGCCAGCTCGAATGAGCTCATGCTGCGTAATCGGCCCCGAGATCAGCAGTAGGGGAGAGCAGACAAATCCCGTTGGTTCGTGTTTTCTTGGGCCGCAGGAGTCACTCTAGCTCTTATTATTAGGTCTCATTTTTATTAGGTCTCATTCCTAAGGGCAATAATTCTGAAAATCCCATTAAAATGCCTTTCTGTTAACTACGGCATTTAAGAAATGTGGGGAAACTCTGAAACGTTTTGCCAGAATTTGTCACTATTCAACAAGGGAACTCCTCATCTCCGGACGCCGGCAGACTTACGTTCTTGATCTCGCTTATGAAGCCGCTGAACCCGAACCCAACCTCCCGGCAGGGAAATGGGCTGGCCACCGCATGGTTGAGCTGTTGCTACTGCGGATAGATCCATGGTCCGGCCCCGGGGAGTGAGAGAGTAGTCATGAGGACGAAGCGAATCCGAGTCCGAGAAGACCATGACACTCGCAAAACCCAAGAACGCGGTCTTCGGGTCCAATTCAGACGAGTCACGGGCTCTTCTAACGCACCATTGGTGGGTGATTTCCTGTCTTCCCGGTATCTATTGAGTTGCAACGGGCGACCGCCGCGCAGTGCTGGCTGGAGCAGTGCTGAAAATGCAAAGCTACAACAGCACCTCGCAGATTTTGCGTCAGGAACAGTTGAGGAAGATGCAGTCCGCTGGATGGGACCCATTCTGTATCAGTTTCTCTTAGCGGGTGGCTGCATCCCTCCGGAACAGCGTCACGCTATTGGCGAAAAAGTGCGTGGCATTCAACTGACGGCTGACACAAGGTCGACGGCAATCCTAACGAATATTCCCTGGGAAATGACTTCCCTCCCTGCTCACACCGGCGATGGAAGCATCACGTTGTTCGAAACGACGTTAGGGCGCTACCCAGTCGCCCGTGTCGCGGACGGTCGAAAACCTTCGGCGATACCCGATGGTCAGATCCGCGCCCTTTATTGCATCTCTAACCCCTCGCACCCTCTCTTGTCGCGCTTCGATTCAGATCAGTTTGAGCGTGCACTCGAGTCAGTCTTCTGCGGATTTCCAGTCATTGACAAGCGGGACATGAAAGGCAACCACGAGCCGACTTGGGAATTCACCTCCGCCACAATTGAGTTGGTTCGTCCCCACCTGTTCATCCTGGTTGGCCATGGCAGGAGTGAGAGTGGAACTCCGGAGCTTCTGTTCGGCGAGGATTGGATTCCAGTCTCCCAACTAGCGGAGAGTTTGGCTGAAACGAAGAGTAATGTTCTTACAGTGCTAGTGTGCTGCGACCTCGTACGCGTGGCTGAGACTCCGGGAGCCCAATCCGGCGCCCTGAGCCTTGTGCGAGAAGGAGTTCCCGGAGTTGTGGCGATGCAGGGAATGATCGAACCATCTGCGGCAGAAATCTTCCTGAAAACGTTTCTTTGCTATCTATTGATGCACCCCTCTGTTGAAGTGGCGGCCGCTGCCGGCAGGAGAGATGCCAGTCGGACGTCCCGGAAAGGATTTTTGCCGACCGTCTTTCTTAACGGGAAGGGAACATCGGGCTTCTTTGACAATGTACTTGGCCGTTATCAAGAGAAATTGCGGCCGCTACTGCATGACTTTCCAGACCCGGGCCCGGACTTCGAGCGGACCTCGTTGGAAATTACGCTCGACAAAGAACTGGATAAGGCTGGCCTCGTGGTGGTGCGAGGTGGTCTAGGTACCGGAAAGACACACCTTATTCGCAAACTTTCGCGCCGCCGTCTTGTTGGTCTTGCTATTCCCTCACGCCCGCTGTTTTATATCGCCTGCGATCGACTCCCCGAGGCCGGCGCCATACGCGGAAGTGTTTTACGTGAATTGGCAGCCACGTTGAGATCGAGCGCGGCTTTGCTGCCGGAGTCTAAACCGCTGGCTTTAGAGAACGCTGCCTCAATTGTGGACGGAATCGAGCGGCGCAGGATTGTTGTAGTTCTTGATCGTTTTCACGGCGGCCGGAAAAAAGCCGAAAGGCAATCCTGGAATGAATTCCTCGGGCGTGCCGGCGAAATGAAGAAGAGCCTAATCGTGGTGGTTCCACAACCTCGCGTCTTAGTTGATGTGCCATCAGACTCCGAACTGTCGGTACCCTTTTTCCAAATAGAGGAGACTCGCGAATATCTGAGACAGTTCGCTCCCAGGCTTGTCACAAACTACAAGAAAGTCCACCGCTGGGCCGGTGGAACACCGCTTCTTCTCGACGCGCTGCGCAGGTTTCAAGGGCAGCTTGGCGCCCGAGCAATCCGTGGAAGGGGTCTCCGGAGTCGGAAGCCGGGCCTGATCGCTGATCTTTACGTAAAACGAGTGGCGAGTCTTCTCTCTAAGGCTCAGCTCCAGACTCTGTGCAACTTGTGTCGTCTTCCGAGTCCGGCGTCAGTCGCCTGGTGCGCACGTCTTCTTGATGAGACTAAAAACAAGAACGCTGTGGAATACCTAAGCGAAATAGGTATGGTGGAGAGCTCGGGCGACGAAGCCCACCCACTCTGCCATCTACCTGCAGCGAAGGTCCAAGCTTTACGCCGGGCATACCCAGCTCGGTTTCGCACTGCGGCGATTCTAATAACACGACGTTTCCAACTATGGTTGGCTGGCCAGAAAGATCCATGGGATGAAGCAATTGCGAAGCTATCCCGTCAACCAGGTGGGCCAGCTATCCTTCAAGCCATGCAAGCCGCCTATTTGGAGATGAGACAGGAGGAAATGGCAACGAGGCTGGCTACGATGGCCAATGTGCCAGGCGTGAGCGATGACGAGCTCTGGGGTCTGTATGCACCCATAACCGCCTTGTCAAAGAGAAGCCTGAAGGCCGCTTCTGCCGTCGGGTCAGATAACGGAGAGCGCCGTAAAGCAACGCTCCGCTCACTAGTGCGTACTGCCGAGCTAGCCCAAAAGGTTGGCCGATACGAAGACGCTGGAACCCTCCTCTGCGACCTTAGGTCCACGACCGAGGGTTACGATCACGTGGTGGTTATGAAGACGTTGGCGGCTTTTCTAAAAGATACAAGGCAGCATAAGGCGCTCGGAGAAATTGAGGAATCCTACGATAAGGCGGTTGAGATCGCCCGCGCAGGCATGACTGGATCATCGGAAGATGGCGGCACGACCCGAGAAGAGTGGAAAGATCTATTTCTAGAAGTAATACAAGAGCGTCTCAATACCAGGCTTTTTCTCGAACATGCCTCGCCCGAGGACCTAGCGCAAGATCTCAAGGAACTCGAGCAGAGTGGCGGAGAATCACGGCATCTCGGCCTTGCACTCTGCAAGCTAGCTGAGCGCGAATTGACGAGTGGTAATCCCGTTAACTGGGACCTCGTGGCTGACAATCTGGTGCGGGCTAAGAAGATTTTGGAAGGCACGACCGACTATCTCTCGCTGAGCTACTGCCTCTACCAGTATGGCCAATACCTTCGCCGCAAGCCAAACTCCGAAACAGCAGGTGCTATTGCTAATTACCAAAGGGCGGAAACACGACAAAATTCGGCCGGTTTTGGCTTTATGGATTTGAAGCGAGAGAAAATGGCATGAATCGTGTCATCGTTGCTCTGACTCCAACAGAGGTTTATCGGGGGAAAGGCAACCCACTAGTGAGAGTGCAGCTTTCTTGCCTATATTCAGAGGCCTTTGGTTCTCTTGATTGTGATTGCGCCCGCCAATTGGATGCATCCCTGGCCATGTTGAATAAAGCTGGCGAGGGCGTACTGATTTATTTTCCTAATACCGATGCGAGAGGATTGGGATTAAGTACGAAGGTGATGTTAATGGAAGCCGAGCAATCGCTCCATTTGGGTCCTTTTCGAGCTGCCAGAGCTTCCGATGTGCCCTACCAAAATTTTGATTGCCTTAAATATGTTCCACGAGTTCTTGCGCATTTACAAATAAAAGGTTCGGTCAGACTTTTATCTAACAATCCACAAAAAGAGCGTGGTCTGGTAGCAGCTGGTCTAACGATTGAGTCAATGGTTCCTCTAGCTATTAACGAAAATGATTTATCTGCCGAGGCAAGGGAGGAAATGTTAGAAAAACGAACCTTACTTGGCCATCTTTCGACGTCGGTGGATTCTAACAGGCCGTCAGAAGCTGATAGTGATTAGCGAGGCTGTGGCTTTTATGGCAACTCCACAACATTCGGTATCTGATAGTCTGCACTTTTATAATCCCCAAGACAAGAATGGGTGGCTTTCTGCGTTCTCTGACCACCCAATTTTATTAGATGGTACTTGGTGGCCGACGGTAGAGCATTTTTTTCAAGGAAATAAATTTCTGGACGCGACTTTGCGCGAAGCAGTTAGACTGTCCTGCAGTCCGGCAGAGGCGAAGCGCCTTGGGCAACAGTTCAAGCCGCAGCGCCGTTCTGAATGGGCGGAAATCAAAGAAGAAATCATGTTCACTGCTTTGAAGGAAAAGTTTCGGCAACATCCCGATTTAGGAGTGAAGCTAGTTGAAACTTCCAATGCAGAACTGATTGAAGATTCTACTGAGGATTACTATTGGGGAATCGGTAGGGGTGGTTATGGTGCAAATCGCCTTGGCTGTTTGTTGATGAAGGTTAGAAGCGATTTGCAAAAAGAAGATACTTCTGAAGGCGCTTGAGCCTTACCACGTTCGACCCCGCAGGCCCCCGGCGCATTTCATGTGACAATTTTCAACCTTCTGCAAGCATCAACTCAAGCTCTGACGGCATCAATCTCGAGTTGTCGATTCGTGTTTTTCTGATTTCCGAGCCCCGGTTGTCTTGCCTAGGCGAATAACCACAGTGACTGGGAAAGAAAGTTATTCAGGGCGGAACTTACCAATGGACATAGCATTGTTGAGTTGCGATGAGCTATTTTGTCAGCAACATGATTTGCGACCGATGAAAGATAAAAAGCAATCCGCAGGTCTCGGAGAATTATCTTAAAGATGCAGAGCCCATTTTTGTCCATGGCAGACATAGCTTTCTTGTTGTGCTTTGCTGTGGGGCTTCTCCACGCAGTGAACCACACAAAAGAGCATAAGCTTGACCTTCTGCGAAATGGGGGAATGGCCACTCTTCCAGGCCAGCAGATGCCGGGGCGTCCGATGCCAAGGCTCTCAGAGACGCAAAGCGATCCCCTTATTACACTGCCCATCGAGCCATCTTTTGTTGCTACTGACTCTTATGGTTCAATAGTCACCATCGAGTCATTATCAATAAATCATAATTCCACTTTTGTAACCTTCAGAGCTGACAACATCCAAGGCAAAAAAGTGGCTCTTTGTCCTGTTGTCCCAGTGGATAGTATTGGGGGTTACACCGACGATTACTTTCTGATCGACGATCATGGTAAGCGGTATCATTTCAAATCCGAGAGTCAAATTTATGCCAAAAGTTGGTGGAACTCCCGAGAATGCAGAGACATTTTTCCTGGAGATAGCATCCGCTTCACCTACGAATTTGAACGACTCGACCCTGGCGTTGTCAATGTGAAGTTACACCGTGGCCATGGTGTATTTCCGATACGAATCTTGGACAACAGGCGGTTGGCTGAGAAATTCGGTACAAATATATTTCCCCCAGCCAATTCAACAGCCCAGTCGGGAGGGCAAGAACTTCGTATTCAGCCGATTTCAGGGTGGAAATTTTCAGACGGCGTTGTGTTTAATGTAGAGAGAATTGTGGTTAACCACCAAAATGTAACAGTAATCTTTCGAGCCCAAGCGACGCGAAACTCATCAGTTTGTCCTCCTGCGCCTTTAGATGCTCTTCGAGAGAGAGCTGCTTTAAACAACTATATTACGGACGGCACCGGTGATCATTACGAACTCATAGAAGACCTGACATCATATCCGGATGCGGTTGTTGGAGGTATGGCTTGTCGCCCCTTGGCAGAAGGAGAGATTGCCAGAATTCATTATGTTTATAGACGGCTTGAGCAACCTGTTACTAGAATTGAGATACACATCCAAACACATGATGATTTGGCAACATTTCCCGTGAACATTTACAGCACTTTTCCTCCAAGCAAGTCAGGTACGAAAGGTGATCTTCAGCCATTATCGTGTAGCGCCGAAATAACTCTAAAGTCAGTGCCTTCCGCTACAAAAACCTCAATTCAATTCATGAATCGCAGTGCTGAAACACGATATGTCTATTGGTTGGATTCGACTGGCGGCCGGTTGTTATACAAGGTCTTAAATCCTGGAGAGTCATATATTCAGCGAACATTTATGGGGCACATATGGTTGGTTACCAATGGTTCACAGTCCTGCGGTCGAATGTTCAGGGCACAACAGATACCGGCTAGAGCCATATTGCGATAGGGAATGAATCTTGAAACTTGAGAAGCAAGAGTTCACAAAAGACAATGATTAATTCCGAACCGTAGGTAAAAATGTGACATACAGAGCCTCGAACTTCCAAAAAGTTCAACTGCTTTCCACGAACGGCCCGCAACAGTTTCAATAACAATCAGTTACAGCCACCAAATTTCTCCAAATTCCAATAGACCCTGGCATCTGGTTCGGAACCAGGTGGTCTACCTAAGAGAAGTCCTTTAGATTCAATATCTGAAAACGCAAAGTGTATTGAACGGTGTTGAACCTCGAGGCTGTCGGTGGTCACACTTTTACCTTTTTGTCGTGCGGACGCCCTGCAGAGGCGCCGAAGATGCTCAATTCAAAAGGATTTGCTGTAAGCACGCCATGGTAGGCCACCTGGTGTCGCCCCAGGTGGTTGTGTACGAAACATCTTGGACGCAATGATTTCAAAAGGCAGTGCAAGTCATCACCCAAACGCTGATCGGAGCCACAGGTGATGTAAGTTGTTGATTTAAGAGCATTAGAATCTCCGCCCTCTCCCTAGACATCTAATAGCCTGCGGCATTCATATGAAGCGATTTTCTTTCTTGGCGGCAATTATGACTGTGTTAGCGGCAATGACTTCCGCTGCGTCTGCGTCCAATCCAAATACCGCGAACGTGCCAGCGTTTCCTGGCATTCTGGCAAATGCGCGTTATGTCTACGTTGCCGCCTATGACGGAGATCAGTTCAATCCGAACTTGCTATCCGAAGATCGGGACGCGATCAGTGCCGTACAGGAGGCCATTCATAATTGGGGCAAATTGACTCTCGTGTACCGGCCTTCCGAAGCCGACGTCGTCATCCTTGTCACGAGCCGGCCTTCCGAAGATGTGTTGGCTGTATACGATG
>Ga0137404_10000203_pt1 | contig 38615 bp, 36 predicted proteins | sample CZOMad2_1_16fung_FD_108285 | JGI IMG/M metagenome (GOLD analysis project Ga0137404, IMG submission 108285) | Vadose zone soil fungal communities from Angelo Coast Range Reserve, California, USA - CZOMad2_1_16fungal (Illumina Assembly) | ecosystem: Environmental > Terrestrial > Soil > Vadose... | reverse complement strand
TCCGAGAGGGATGAGCACCAAATCATCTAAATACCCCAGAATGGGCACGAAGTCAGGGATGAGGTCGATTGGGCTTAACGCATAGGCGACAATAGCCGCGACCATGAGCTTGGCGTACCAGGGGGTTCCCGTGTGGCGGGCGGCAAGATAAAGCGCAAACGTCTCAGCTTTGATGTGCCTTGCTCGCTCTCTGAGTTGTGTAAGTATTGCCATAGGTCTCGAGAGATAACGCCTAGCGGGCCATGAGATCAGCCGTATTTCTAGATGACACTCGCCTCGGCACCCGGCATGCCACAAAGGCAGACCGCATCGGCTGGACGGTCGCGCAGGGTGCGTCAGGGTTTAGTCGTCGGTGATCTGCAGTGCGCCAGACGGGCAGGCGGCAACCGTTTGGCGGATCGCGGCTTCACTTGCGCCTTGTTGGTCAATGACAAACTGCCCGTCGACAACCTTGAACACGACCGGGAGACTTTTGACGCAGTTGCCCGCGTGGATGCACACCTGGGCATCATAGATTACTTTCCTGATGCTCCCTCCTCGTCGTTTGCGGCAGCTCGTAAGACATTCCCCCCCCGATACGAGTGAGTACTCTAGGCTAGGCCACGCATGGCTGTCAAGAATAGGACAATGCAGCTAAGGGCTATGCTGCTCGCACGGGGGTCGCCGGGCTCTCCTCGCCGCCCTGATCGAGAACCAGTTCAAAGCCTATTCACCTACACACACGCTGAACAGGGCCCTTGGTTTGCCACAGCGGAGGACCTAACTGTCATCTCAGGGCCAGATCAATTGACGCGCGTTGACACGTTCTCAAGGCTCCGTTAGACTCACCCCACAATGCAGGGAAGCGGTTGCTGTGGCTATCTCCGCATGGGGTGCATTGCTGGGAGGCAGCGCGCGAAGACAGGGCAGGTGGCGCCGAAGGGGAGGATGCCATGATGCGCCAGTGGAAGGTGTGGATCGGGGGGGCTGTGGGCGTCATGGGTCTCCTCATGCTCATCGGCTGTGCGACCACGTCGAGTCGGGAGAGTATCGGCGAATCGAGTGAGGACGCCGCCATTACCGCCAAGGTACAGTCGAGCTTCACGGCCGACCCGCTGGTGAGTACCTCAGCCATCAATGTTGAGACCAGTCGTGGGGTAGTCCACTTGAGCGGTACCGTCAAGAGCGAGCAGGAGCGGTACCGGGCCATCCAGTTGGTTCAGGGTGTGGCCGGGGTGAAGGAGATCATTGTCCGTAATCTGGTCGTGCAACGATAGCCCAATGCCCTACTACGCGAACCGAGTGGAATCGCCTGTCGCTAATCTCGTGGGCATTGCGCCGTGCCAGCATCTTCAGCACATCTGGCAGGTCTGTGGAGCCCGGCATGCGTGCCCCTTGGACCAGCGCAGGGATCAACCGAATGTTGCGGGCAAGCGCCGCCGCGATTTCTAATCGGACGAAGTCCTCTGGGTTATCGAGCCGCCGCTGTCCAGCGGCATCAGTGATCGTCAGCCATTGCTTGCCAATCAGTGCAATCAGGGCATCGCATGAGCCAACAGCCTGCTCAATGACCTCGACGAAGTCGAGGCCGGGCTCAATCGTGTCGATGTCCATAAAGACATTCTCTCGCCTAAAGTGTTGGCTGAGCCGATCATAGAGTCGTCCGGCCCATCCCCCACTATCATCCCGCCGGTAGCTGATGAAGATCCTTGCCACGGTGGACTCCTTCCCCTAGGGCAAGGAGCGAGGGACACCCACAGTTCGAGGCAAGGGTAGCCTGCCCACTCGTGGATACCCCTATTGCTCACTCTTGGTGCAATCTGGCGCTACTCCAGCCGCCAGGAGAGAACATGCCAAATTGGCTGCGATTCTAACAGACACATGCAGTCGGGAGCAATAAACGGTCAACGAGCACCAGTCGCGAGGCTCCAGCAGCGCGGCTCTGGTCATGCCCACCAAAGGCCTGCCGTATCAATCGGTTTGGTTAGCAATGGAATCATGGAAGGCGAGGCCACACGCGCTGGCGTGTCAGGCCATAGCCTGTCGTAACCGTGCCTCATCGTAACCAAAGGGCACTAATAACTCCAAGGCCGCGTCGAGCAGCATGGCTTGATACTGTGCCACATCGAACCCATCATCCGGTCCCAGGCGCGGGAAGGCCCGCACCCGCTCCTCTTTGTTGGGGGCTCTGGCGTCGCGGATCAGATAGCGCACCCGCTCGCCCGGATGGAGATAGATGCCCACCGCACGTAACTGCCGTAAGGCCTGTGCCGTGGCGTTCTCCACCCGATAGGCCTCCAACTCCTGGCCGACAGTCTTGGCTACCAACAGCTGGAGCGGTGGAATATGCCCGGTCGCCAGTTGCTCCCAGGTATCGCGCAACACCTCCAGGGCTCTCGGCACGTGGGCGGCACAGTCGGCAAGGTTCTCGGCCTCGGCAAGGACCTCCAGCATCGCCCATTGTGTCGCCTGGATGAAAACCGGCACATCATGCCGACGGTAAGCCAGGCCACGCGCTTTCAGTGTCCCATCCCAGAAAACGCCGAAGTAGCGATTGGCTACCGCAAGATGCGGCCGCACTTTCGACGGCAGAAAGACGATCCAGCGATAGCGCCCTTCCAGGCTCATCTCGACCTCTGTGGCCGCGGTGATCTCACGGCAGAGCGCCAGCAGTTCCTCCTCCGTCAAGCCCGGTTGGCGAATCCAGACGGAATCGGTGAGCGCGTGTAGCAGCTCATAACCATGCGCTTCGCAGATCTCCTTGGCCTGCAGCAGCTTCTCTCGACCGAACGCCGTTACTGCCTCGTGGCTCTCGATCCGTCCGAAGCGGGCATTGCGATAGCCGAGATATCCAAAACACGTAACTCCGATCCATTTATGGGCGCGTTGGCGCTGGTCATAGAGCGCTGCTGCCTCAGGGGTGATGCCACCCTCTTTCAGGCGGGTCTTGTAATAGGCGCGGCGCGCGATGAGCGGCCTGAGCATGGTCGCCATTAACCCTTCGTGCCGCTCGCAAATCGTGTAACCCGCCTCCGGGACCGCGCGATTGTCACAGCAACGGCAGAAGAGCGTCTCGGCAGAGATGTTGTGCTGGACCATGATCGTGGGGTACATGGCCGAAAAATCCAGCTCCGCAACATGCTCAAAAGTCCCCACTGGTGGCTGAAATACCAGCCCGCCTTTGTCCACCTTGAGGAGGACGTCGGCGGTCTTCCAGCGCTCAGGCTCCCCCTTGCGCCAGGGAATGAGCAGATGCTGCTGCACGGCCACGTCGAGTTGCATCGAGGTGAGGATGGTGCCGATCGACGCCCGAGCGGCGCGTTGCACGGGAAGCTTGGCGAGGCGCGCCAGCTCGATGATGCCGGCAAAACCGGTTTCATGATAGAGAAACGAATGGGCACGATCGATGTGCCAGCGCCCGTACAGGGGGTACGCCGGTGGAAAGTACAACATCTTGCCATAGGTGAAGAATGACTGGCCTTCGGTAACGAGGCGGCGTTCGATAGGGGCGGGTTCGCGATCAAGTGCCAGAGGCATTCGATGGCGGCGAGCCAGGCGGAGTAACGCCGGGAAGATTGCGGTATCGCCATAATCGGTGAGGATGAGGTCCGGATCATAACGAGTGAGAAACGTATTGAGCTGATCGAGCAGCTCGGCGGGGTCGTTCGTGGTGCATTCGTAACGTTGGCCGTCGAGCGTGACCTGCAGCGTATTGCCGCGCTGCAGCGGAATCAGCGGGTCCTGGGTGAGCTGCAGCTCAAGAACGCGCAGCGATGGGATGACGTAGTGCCGCTCCATGCTCGACTCGCACCCCCGAATGCGAGCAATGGTCCGCCCATCATGCTCGACCTCGCACTGGCCAGAGGGGAAGAGCTTGCGGCAGTACAGATAATATTGCGGCAGTGGTAGGTCGCAATTGTAGAAGGTGATGCGGGATTCGAACTCCGGTAGGCGTCGCAGCAACCGTGGGAACATCCGATAGTCCGCGACCTCAAGCGCCAGGACCGTCACCAGTTCCCGACTCCAGAATTCTCGCTGCCTCGTCAACATGCAACGGCTGCAGACACGCGTCCGCAGCGTGGCACGTGCTAAGGCTTGTAGGTCGTCCGATCGTCCGCGTGCGTACAGCCGTGGGCGAAACGGGTCCTCAAGGCGCAGGAGCGCGCCGTCCTCTTGATACAGCCACACGACCATCGTCGTCTGCGCCGGATAGACGTCGAACAGCCAGCCTTGGCTGCGCATGTCTACAAGCCGCTTCCCTGATGGCCCATGCTGGGGACTCGTGCGCTCAGGTCCGCATCCCTATGTGCCGCTGGAAACGCTAGTGGTGTCACCGCTGGGTGCCGTCCTCAACCGCCTGTCCTTCTTCTCCCGCCTGGAGTGGAGAAGGGTAGGGGAGTGTCCCCTGATGCGGTCCTTTCCCCTGGCCCTCTTTCCGGGGAGCACGGGGGCGTTCGCCCACACCTGTCAGCGCCGGTGGATCCTGGGGTCTTTCAAGGACGGCAGAGACGGCCGGGAGAGTGCTCTGATAGCAGGCTTCGAGCCGGGTAAGCAAGCGTTCGAGCTGTTTGTGATGCTCCAGCAGCATGGCCATGGCGATGACCTCGAAGGGCCATGGACGCGACAGATACACCCCAGCTTGGACGTGAAGCTTGGCGCAGTCGAAGAGACGATCAAAAGCCGCCTGATCGTCCTTACGCAGCGCGCGTCTAAATGGCGCCCAGGCACGACGTTCGTACTCGATGAGCTGGCTGAAGGGTGGAAGCGTTCGACCCATAATATCTCACCTCCGACTGTCAGAGCCTTGCATGATGGGAGACGCGGGTGATTGACGTGGGAGCCTCGGCTTGACAAGCTGTACGTGACAGCGTCCCTCCACGGTGGACACACGAATTCCCAGCTCAACGGCTTTCATCAACTCGCGGACGAACAAGGTCCGGCGTGTCCGATAGCCGTCGAGTGCCTGCGCCATCAGGAGCAGTGGGCCTCGTGTGCAGAGGGTTTCAATCTTTCTGAGCACGCGCTGGAAGAGGAGAAAGGCATCTTTGAACGGCACATTCTCATCAAAAAACGTCGTGCAGGGGCCCAACAGGATGACCAAGCCCACAGCTTGTGAGGCTAAGAGTGGATCGAGTCGTTCACAGAGCAAGGTGGCTACCTGATGGCAGGTAAACGCGCGGGCGATGTAGATGTGTCGCAGCCAGCGCTCAGGAGGCACCCGGCGCGCTTGTGCATCGGCGGCGATGGCAGTGACATCGAAGGCCATCGCCCCATCGATGACGGCGACGGCGATCCCACGATTGACGGCTGCGGCCGCAGTGCGCACGGCGATGCGGGCGACATTGGCATCACCCCAAAGCAGGGCGGAGCACGCCTGTGGCGGTGGTGGTGGGACGGGGTGGATGGCGAGGAAGGGGGGTAAGGTGACACACTGGGGAAGGGCCATCGGCCGTGTGGCATGGGTTGTCATGCGGTGAGTTCCCTCTGCACAGGACGTTCTAGACGCATCGCTGTTGACGTCTGGGGCGGGGCCGCCCTGAGGTGCGCCCACCCAGCTTATGCCGAAAGCGGCCGAAACACAGCGATCACCTTGCCCGCGATGCGGACATGCTGCTCGGGTCGAAGGTGGATTAAAGGATACCCCTGTTGCTGGTTCTCCGGCTTCAGCCACAACCCGGTGCGGCGGTGCAGCACCGTTTTCACCGTGATCTCTTCATCGATCGCAATCACGCCGATGTCGCCGTGCTCAACCCAGGGCTGGGTGCGGACGATGACGTAATCTCCCTCATGAATCTGCCGGTCGATCATACTGTCGCCCTTCACCAGCAGGGCGAAGAGGGTCGAGCGATCCTCCAGTAGACGGTCGATCTCCAGATACCCTTCGATGTTTTCGGTGGCGAGAATCGGCGCCCCGGCGGCCACACGTCCGATGATGGGGAGGCCGGTGGGTGGCAGGTGTTCTGCGGCTAAGCGCAGGCCATGATGACGTCGGTTCATGGTTAGCACGCCCTTGCGTTCCAGGGCCTGCACATGCTGGTATGCCGTCCGCACCGTGACCCCCAGTTGTGCGGCGATCTCGCGGTAGCTGGGCGCCTGTCCTGTCCGTTGCATTCGTTGCTGGATGTAGGCCAGCACTTGGGCTTGCTTGCTGGTCAACTCCTGCATGGTCGTTCTCCCCTCTGCATATAATGGTGACCCTGCAACGATTATATCAACATTTTATTGATATAGCAAGCATACACCACATTTGTACTTCTAAAAGCCAGCTAGTTGACCGCCGAGAGTCTTGATTGTGTGCACTGGTATCGCCGGTTTATACAGGGCTCTCACCTTGAGGTCACAATCGTCTAGTCAATAATGATTGACATGTGGACAGGTATCCTCTACTGTCCTCGTGGAGGTGATGGTATGGTACCGCGTGGGCACGCTTTACCCGTTGAGAATCGCATCCGTAGCCGACGGCAAGCCGCGGGCTTGAGCCAACAAGAGCTGGCCCGCCGCTGCGGAATGACGCGGCAGGCGATGAACGCCATCGAGGCGGGGCATTATGTACCCAGCACGCTTGTCGCCATGCGCTTGGCAAAAGCCTTAGGGTGCCGAGTGGAGGACCTCTTCCACCTCACCGATGCGCCGCGACAGCTTGAAGCGGAATGGCTAGGTGGACCATCAATCACAGACGTCAATCGCACACGTATTCAACTGGCACGCGTGGGAAGTCGGTTGCTTGCCCGTCCACTGACGGGCGCGGGGGCATTCACCGCCGCCGATGGGCTGACTATTTCCGCTCCACATGAGGGGCAGACACAACCTGTGTCTAAACCGTGGGTGACCGTGGATCTATGGGTCGACGCCGAATTGCCGGAACGCACCGTGGTTGTCCTGGGCTGTGATCCGGCCCTGGCGCTGTTAGGCGCCCACATGACGAGACGCTATCCAGGCTACCGCCTGATCTGGGTCGAGAGCAGCAGTCTGGCGGCACTACGCCTGCTCGGGTGTGGCGAAGCCCACGCTGCTGGCACGCACCTGTGGGATCCAGACACGGGCGAATCCAACATTTCGTACGTGCGGCGCGAATTGTCTGGACGCCGGCTCGTCATCGTGACCCTGTCGGAGTGGCAGCAGGGACTCGTCGTCGCCCGTGGGAATCCGAAAGGAATTTCCGGTCCCGCGGAACTCGCGCGTGCAGATATCACGATGGTGAATCGCGAGCCTGGGGCCGGCAGCCGGACGTTACTCGACCTGTGGCTCCAGGATGCCGGGGTGACGCCCACGCACGTGAATGGCTATCGCTATGAGGTCTCAAGCCACCTGGAGGTCGCCGACGCCGTGGCGCGTGGTCAGGCCGATACAGGGCCTGGGATTATGGCCGTGGCACGGGCCTTGGGGCTCGATTTTCTCCCATTGCAGGAAGAGCGCTACGACCTCGTGATCCCGCTGGAGTTCTTGAACACCCCCGCCATCCAGGCGATGCTCGACGCCGCAGTGAGTCGTCCATTCCAGGAGGAGCTTGCCACGCTTGGCGGCTACGACAGCTCCAAAGCTGGGACGGTGGTAGCAGAATTGGCCTCGTAAGCCGATATCGGAGGGGGATGCACCAGATGCGACAAGGGATCATGCTCGGGCAGCCGGGAACGACACATTCATATGGAATTCCTCAACACGGACGTATGAGGTTTGTTCACCCACTGATGACAGTGCTCCTGGCACTCGGATTGATGCTGGCCATGAGAGGTAGCACGACAGCCGCCGAAGCACCACAGATCCAGGGAGAGCTCACGATCTTCACCGCCGCCTCACTGACCGACGCCTTCAAGGAAATGGCCGCCGAAATCGAGAAGGCCAATCCCAGCCCCAAGCTCACCTTCAATTTCGCGGGCTCACCAACGCTGCGAACGCAGCTGGCGCAGGGCGCGCGCGCCGATGTCTTCGCCTCGGCTGACGAGCCGAATATGGCTGGAGCAGAAAAAGATGGGACCATTCTTGGTCAACCACAGATCTTTGCGCGCAATGTACTGGTGGTGGTCGTTCCCGCCAAGAACCCGGCAGGTATTCAGACGTTGCAGGATCTGGCTAAACCCAACATCAAGCTCGTCCTCACCAATAAAGAAGTCCCGGTGGGCAATTACGCTCGCCAGGCACTGGAGAAGATGAGCCAGAATCCTGCCTTTGGCTCTGATCTTTCTAAACGCGTTTTGGCGAACCTCGTCTCCGAGGAGACGAACGTCAGGCAAGTCGCCGCGAAGGTCCAACTGGGCGAAGCCGATGCCGGCATCGTCTACTCTACCGACGTGACCCCTGCGCTCCGCGACGCGGTCCGGGTCATCCAGATCCCACCGGAATTTAACGTCATTGCTAAATACCCCATCGCGGTGGTCAAGGGTGCCCAGAACGAGGCTGGCGCGCGGGCCTTCATCGCGTATGTGCTTTCCCCTGCGGGGCAGACCATCCTGGTCCGCCACGGTTTCCTGGCCGCCGGTGTGGAATGAGATGGATAGGGACAGACGCTGAATCTCATGGTAGAGCCAGGTTGATCGCAGGAGGGTGCCATGGAGCAGGTCATTCGTGAAGAATCGCTGCCGCAGGTGCGGGCTCGCGAGTGCGTGCGCGGCCGACGAGACGAGACGGCCCGGCTGTGTGCGGTGCCAAGCGCTCTGCTGGTGCTGTTCATCCTGATCCCACTGGCGGCGCTCGTCTGGCGCGCCATGGTGGACCCGGCGTTCTGGCCCAGCATGACGAAACCCGTGGTCGTTGAGGCACTCTGGGTGACGTTGATCACGAGTGTGACCACACTGCTGGTGTCACTCGCCATCGGAACCCCTCTGGCCTATCTCCTGGGGCGTCGGCAGTTTCCCGGGAAATGGCTGCTTGAAACCATTACCGATATACCACTCGTCCTCCCGCCGGTCACGGCGGGGGTGGCACTCCTGATGGCCTTTGGACGACGTGGCGTTCTCGGCCCCCAGCTTGAAGTCCTGGGGATCGAACTGCCCTTTTCGATGCCGGCGGTGGTCATGGCACAAGCCTTTGTCGCGGGCTCATTCTATGTCCGCGGCGCGAAACTGGGCTTCGCTAGCATCCCACTAGAGGTTGAAGAAGCTGCCGCCATCGATGGTGCCTCGGTCCTGGAGAGCTTTTGGCATGTCACCCTGCCGCTGGCACTTCCTGGCATCGCGAGCGGCATCGTCTTGTGCTTGGCCCGGGCCGTCTCCGAGTTCGGTGCCACGCTGATGTTTGCGGGGAATTTGGCTGGGCGTACACAGACGATGTCGCTGGCGATTATGGCGGCCCTCGAGAGCGATCTTTCGGCGGCGCTGGCCCTGGCAGTGCTCCTGGCGGTGTTGGCGGCTCTCGTGCTGATCATGTCGCGGCTGCTGGCTCAGCATTGGATCGATTCTTAGCCTGTATCAGATGGAGACTGGCTCGTGCCTTGCGCTGGCAGAGCCAGTCTGAAGGAGAAGTCTACGTGGATGAATTCTGGCAACGGGCCGCACAGATCTTGGCCAGCGGGGAAGCCGCCGTCCTGGCGACCGTGATGGCGGTGCATCGGCAAGTACCCAAGGTCTCGCCGCCCGGAACATGTATGATCGTCACGCTCGCTGAAGCCGTCGGTGGGCTCGACGGTGGGGTTGTCGACAGTCTGGTGGTGCCGTCTCTGCGGTCCGCCTTACTGGGGCCAGCTGCCGTCCAGGCTATGACGCTTCCTGCAGACGTGGCACATCGATCTGGCATGCTCCACGGCGGAACGGTAGAGCTGCTCGTGCAGCCCCTTGGCGACTTCGGGCCGGGGTTCCTGCAGGAAGTGAGCTGTGCTCTCAGACGTGGACAGCGTATTGCCCTGGTGACCCCATTGGAACGGCAAGGGGATGTCGCGAGGCCCGGCACACCCGCCCTCGTGGGACAAGGCCTGCTGCATGGCGAGGTCGAGGAAGCCGCGCTTGAAGCGGCTCTGGAAGCCCTAGCCCTGGGCAAGCATCCGGTACGCTGGGAGACCGAGGGCTCTCACGCCTTTATTCACGTGGTGCACCCGCCCGAGCGGCTGATCATTCTGGGGACGACGCTGGTGGCGGAGTCGCTGTGCGAGTTGGCCAGGCACGCAGGCTTTCAGGTCATACTGGTTGATGATACCGGCTATGCCTCCTCCGAACGCTACAGCAGCGCTGCAGCCATCGTGCGCGATCCTGATCCGGTAGAGGCCCTGATGAGCCTGGACCTCACCCCTGCCACCTTTGTCGTGTTGATGAGTGTGGGACATCGGCTCGACATGCCCGCCGTGCAGCGCCTGCGCGAACAGCCCCTGCGCTATCTGGGCATGATGGGGAGTCGCAGGCGGGTGGCCACCTGCGTCGAGACGTTGTCGGCTGCAGGCTTTACGAAGGACGATCTGTCCCGGATCCAGGCTCCTATCGGGTTGAATCTTGGCGCCGAATCCCCCTTCGAGATCGCCGTCGCCATTCTGGCGCAGTTGATTCAGGTGCAGCACGACCAGAGCGGCTCGGTAGTGGACTGGACCCTGCCCATGGCGCAGGCGGTGGGATGAAGGCCGTACTCGCAATCCGGGCAAGCACCTGTTACGATTCAGCATCTGGCACTGCTGGTGTGATGTGTTATCATATTGACGGCGATATCTGAGGACTCAACCCCAAGAGACTGCGTTGCATGAGTCGATATCTACGACGACAAGGAGGATGACCCATGGAGATCAGTGCTCGCAATGCCCTCAAAGGAACCGTAAAAAATGTGTCCCCAGGGGCGGTGAATACCGAAGTGACGCTGGAGTTGCCTGGGGGGGCGCAAGTCGTGTCCATTATCACAAAAGCATCAGCTGATCGTCTCAAACTCGCCGCTGGCAAAGAGGTGTACGCCGTGATCAAAGCCAGCGATGTAATGATCGCCACGGAGTGACGAGCGCCGCTGCTCAGCCACCCATCGGTCGCAGCAGGCGGATGGGTGGTCCAGCATGCCGAGCTGTGGCTACTGTTCACTCAGCCCGACGGACGGTCACCGATGTGACCTGGCGCACCCAACGCGCCTGTCGTTTGTCGCCGGGCACAATGAGTCGCAGCGGTCCTTCCCTTGGTGACAGCGGCTGCTGGTCCCGACGGTCCGCCAGGAGGATCAGGCGGTCGCTGAACGCCGGATCGAGTTCTGGCAACGCCAAGACCACCCGGTAGCCGTCCGCCGCTCCGACCACGACATAGGTCAGCATCCGATCGCCGCGCAGGTCCTTTCCAAGCGGCACACCTGCGCGTTGCAGCAATTCCACAAGTGCCATCCCCTCAAATACGCTCTCCTGGCCGTCGTGATCCCGTACCTGAAGCGTCTGACGTGGAAGCGTCGCCAGGTCCGAGGCATGCAACGTTAACGGCTGATCCACCACGCCATCGATGCGTACTTGGGCATCAAGGGTGGATGTCGCCGGCTCACCTGCCTGTCCAGAGAACGCACCCAGGCAGAAGACCATCACCAAGGAACATATCAGAGGCGTCGCGTGTCGCAGCCGCATCAGACCTTCTCCCATCCAACGTTTGCTTGACCATACGTCGCGAGCTATTTCCATGCTCTTGAGAGAGACCACCACACCCCTTATAGCGGTTTTCAAATCAGCGTCTGACGTTCGAGGATTCGCATACGCTCTCCCTGCCGCTCTGTGGTCCTCACCCTACCCTCTCCCCGAGGGAGAGGGCGATCAGCGCAGCGGAAATAGGCCTACTGCCTGAAACCGGTATGGGGCCAGCGTATGCCACAATAGGCATAATGTCAATTGTCATTGACTCTCGATCCTGTGACCCATACCATAACTGACCTCACCACACGCACCGTAACCGTCTGCCACGCCTGGCAGGCGATCAGCCTGACGAACGGCGCGAACCTTTCATGCCACGACTCAAGCTGATCTTGAACAGAAGTGACATATGACAGTCTGCACCGATCGGCGACCTCAACCACGCATGTCAGAAGATGGAGGAGAGATCGTGACCAGCATGGCGTGCCCCGCGCTCACTCGATTGACGAGGGGACACCTCGCCAACAGAGACCAGCCAAGGCAACATGGCATCCGAGAAGGACAGACAAGCGCCCAAGCCTCGCGCCTGCGACTTATCCTTGCGACCGTACTGCAGCGCGTCGTTTGCTGGGGAATGCTCAGCCTCTTGCTTACTGGCCTACCACTCAGTTGCGCCTCAGGGGAAGATCTCGTCCTCTATGGCGCAGGGAGCCTGCGTGAGGTGATGACGCAAATCACGGCCGATTACCAGGCGACGCGCGGCCTGCAGGTGCGGGCCGACTTCGGGCCCTCCGGGCTGATGCGGGAACGCATCGAACGCGGCGAGCCGGTTGATGTCTTCGCCTCCGCGGATCTGGGCCATCCCCTGACGCTTCAGCGGGAGGGACGTGCGACGGTCGTCGCCATGTTCACGCGGAACACCCTGTGCGCCGTGGCGCTGCCGCGCGTCGGGCTCACCCCCACCAATCTCCTCGACCGCCTCCTCGACCCAGGGGTCAAACTGGGCACATCAACGCCGAAAGCCGACCCGGCGGGCGACTATACCTGGGCGATGTTCCGGCTGGCAGATCGGGTGAAACCGGGGAGTTTCGCGATCCTGGATCAGAAGGCCCGGCAGATCGTCGGCGGCACCCTCCCCAGCGCCACTGGCGGTGGCGCGGACCCTGCCATTGCGGCGCTGCGCGAGGGCGTGGTCGACGTCGTTCTCGGCTACTGTACCAGCGCCCGACTCCGGATGAGCCAGCTCCCGGAGCTCCAAGTAGTCGACATTCCTGAGGCTCTGCGCGTGGGACCGGAGTACGGGCTCGCCTTGGTGAAGGGGGCTCGTGCGGGGGCCGCCGACTTGATGCTCTATATCCTGTCGCTCGATGGACAGGTGACCCTTAAGCGCTTTGGATTCAATTCGGTGGGCTTGCCAGCTCCTTCCGAGCCTTGAAGCTTTCATCAAGCCCATACCCTCGGGGTCGGTCTGTACATCATCGGGGACCGCCCCCATGCGGAGACATCATCCCTTTTCAAATACCTTCTAGGCGACGGTAACGGTTGAGCCAGCCAAATGTGCGCTCCACAATCCATCGCTTCGGCAACAGGAGGAACCCTTTGGTCCCCTCAGGTCGCTTGACAATGGCCAGGCGGATTTTCCGCTAGGGCCGTAGGGCCCATAGCCCTGCGATCAGATCCCCAGCATACGCCTGATCCGCCAGATGAGCTGGAGTCGGAAACATGTGGCGCGGAGAGGAGCCAGCAGCGCAGTCCCCCCGTCGCGATCTTGCACACTAGCGGCCGTGACAGCCACGGCCAGGAGCAATCCTAGCGTATCGGCTTTTTCGGTGAATCGGAGAAATTTTAGGCGCTATTGTCATGTATAATAGCCTTCTATCATGTATCTGTGATAAAATCATCACTCAACCTCCCCCACGGGACCTCTAAACACGCAGGAGTGCTCGCATGCAACCATCCTGTCCTCATTAGTGATCAGCCCGATACGTCTTTACTGCGCCTTGTCTTGATCGGCGAAATTCTCCGTGCCGAGGAGCCCGAGCTCATGTGGCTCGCCGACGTCATGCAGCAGTCTGGCCTGTTGCACTTCGCCGAGGAGCCCAAGGCTCCACACAGGTAGCCACAGCCGGGTATGCTGCCTGTGCTCTGCCATGAAGGCGCATCAAGTGCCCTTGGTCACGGCGAATATGGCAAGCATGCTCTCAGGTGGCGAACGGGGACGACCCCACGGCGCGCTGGGGGGATGGGGGACAAAGCCGCCGATCATGATCGCCGTCCTGGGGGGTACTGCCGCTGCCGCACAGGCGGTTTTACGGAGCGCCATAGCAATATTTTTTAAGCGTGGTGATCATTTGCGAATCTGGCGATGGTGACGTCGTAAAGTCCGTCAAGAACGTGACAAAGGCCTCTAGTTCGGCATCCTGCGCCGCTGTACGATCGTTGCGAATCGCAATGCCAGCTTGAGTAAGAGGATTGTAATTGTTTATCAGAGATCCAGGTGTAGAACCACTTTCAATAGCAAAATACGCTAAAGCACTTGTTCCGGACGTCGGATAACTCCCGTTGGAACAGATTGCTGACATTGCCACAAATCCTACCGGGTCAGTCTGGTCGATAACCGCATTATACGTTGCCGTGATATTGGCATATTCATTGACAAGACTGTTGCCGGAAAGAGGAGGTGTAAGACCATACCTGCCCGTCAATACCGTCTGCGCTGCGACTCCATAAGGCGCAAGACTTGGGTCGGCAATCGCCACCGTTGCATAAACACTGGAATCATAGCCGCAGGTGCCGGTCTCGCAGGAGAGATCCACACCAGGCGTGTTGCTCAATAACGCAAGAATGCCCGTAGCATAATTAAAGATGTAGAGCGGCGGGGTGAAGGAAGAGTTATAGGGAGCCACCAGGGAAAAGTGATTGATCAGTAAATCTAGGGGAGTTTCGGTGTCCGCCGCCAAAAACAGATCTACCTTAAGCGTGTTGCCGCTAATGATATGACTTGCAAGAGTTGCTGTGGCCCCGTTGTCAACTACAGTGACAGTATAGTGAGGGTTAGCACTTTCGAATGCGTTAATCAGATCCGTTAACGCGCTATTTGATGGCGGAACGCCGTAAAAATTCGACGCCACGGCGAGGTTGATATTTGTCTCTCCGGCGTGAGCCGCGAATGAAGATGCCATCACAATAGCCGCCGATGCCGCACCTAGTATCAATCGCTTCGAGTAGTTGCTTAACATAGTTCTTTTCCTTTCTTTCATGAAAACAGTGCTTTGCTGTAGCAAGCGTTACAGCGCCGCCGCCATTGCCTTCACTTCGGTGTAGAGATCGATCGCCTCGTAGCCCATCTCGCGGCCCCAGCCCGATTGCTCGCATCCGCCGATTGACGGCCATTAATCAATTATTGTGGACATCAATTGGCGTAAGAATCCCCTAAGGGATACCCACTTTGCCCCACTCTGGGTAAAACGTAATGGGTGGGGTTTCTTGCCAACTCGCTAACCGTAAATTTTCCGGCCATTGGCTTTCCCGGTGAAAACGCGAAATTTTGGGCGGTTGCCTTACCATGGGTCACCAGGACTACCCGCGTCTCTCATGTACTTCCGCTGCTAAGAGCGAGTCTCATAATCCCCAACTAATGGTTCGACAGGCTCACCATCTCAACGACGTCAGAGCATCATGGGTCTTCGTCATGTTTGTGCTTGATGGCGGTATGCGTCAGCGTCATCTCCTTCACACAAGGAGCGCCCTTGAAGCCCACCATCACCTCGCACCCTCGCCTCCATCTGGGGGCCTGGCGACAGATCACAACGCAGATCGCCCGCCAGAGAACACTGGCAACCGAGGCCGCATCTCCTATGGGGGAGGAGGCGTCAGCACACGAATGTGGGTGATCTTGCGCACTCGACGTGCTCCCGCTTTGTCGCCCGGGTTGATGATGCGTGCCATGCCTTCCCCGTCGTCGAGGAGCACGTCGTCGCGCAAAAATGCGACAATGATCTGATGACTGCCCCCCAGACGAGGGTCCAGTTCGCCCAGGGCATACAATTGTTCGTAGCAGTCACTCCCGGTAATCAAGACGGATTTGCGCGAGAGATCATTGCACCGAGCGGGATCGACGATGACCTGGGCCTCTTGCAACAGATCCCATAGCAGAATCCCAGTGAACGTGCCGCTGTCGGACCCGCTCCCGGCCAGAAAGAAGTCCTTGACCCGTGTCCAGTTGTGCGATTGCAGCAAGAGATCAGGGAGCGTAAAGGTCTTGACCTGATTGACCTCTCCCGTGAGTTGGAAGCTGTCCGAGTACCCCCCCGGACACTCGGCTGGCTGAGCGGCCACGAGCCGTGGCAGGACCAGCATGAGGGGAAGGCAGCTCAACATGATGAGTCGGCGAAGCCATGGGCGCATGGGGCTCTCCTCTGTCGCCGCGAGATCGCGTCGCTTGTCGCACGGTCCACGTGGTGTATCGGATGTCAGACGTCCTCGAACCCTGCCAGCTATACATAATATATGACACTATGTCAAGAGTTATTGCCGTACACTCCTGAGACCGCGCCATAGAGTCTTTACGCCGTTAATCGATGTTCTCCGAGGCTCGACAGGAGAGCAGGGGTGGCGTAAGGCGGGATGACGACTTACAGGCCTGGATGACCGAAGCGGTGCACAGCCGAATTAAGGAGTTGGTCCGCTTCGCGCGTGGGCTGCGGTCGGGCAACACCACGATTGCTATGCGACGGGGTCGCACAGCGGAGGTATGGGCTGCTTTTTCTCGGTGGGCTAGGCACCGCTATATGTGTCTTACCTACCCGCGCTCGGCCGTCAGCAAATCGAACGAACACCCGACATACTCTTGCCGTCGAGAGTCGTGGCGACCTGGCAATCGGCTGTAATAGGATGTCTTGACTCTGTTGGGTAAAACAGATAACGCGCGGAAGAGCGAACTTGCATAAAGTGTTTGCTCAACCAACAGAATCTGCGTCGACCCAGTACCGTCGGTCTGAAGGATGCCGATGTTCGGCATGCCCTTGCTGTTCTTACTGTTCTGTTTACTACTAGCTGGTCAAGGCCAGGCCATCCCACAGTTTTATGGTCAATTAAAATTGACATAAAGAAATAAAATGATACATCGTAGCCCCCGAGAGCCGCTCCGTCTCCAAGCCTAAACCGCTTGTGAGCCATGTGAGGCGGGGAGGTGAAGCGTTCGGATCGTCACAGACACACACCTACAGGGAGACATCCTCATGGCTGTCGCACAAGTAGCTGAGGTCACACCGGCAATCGTGAAACCGGAGGCGCCGGCATCAGAGCAAGAGTACACCGTCATCGGCACGCGGCCTATCCGCCCGGACGGCGCGGACAAAGTTATCGGCCGGGCCCTCTATGGCATCGACACACAACTCCCACGCATGCTGCATGCCAGGGTCTTGCGCAGCCCGCACGCCCATGCGCGCATCAAAGCCATCGACGCCAGCCGCGCGCTGGCTCTCCCCGGCGTAAAGGCTGTGGTCACCTCTGCGGAGCTGCCCCAGCCGTCGGGGAGAGTGGCAGACCTGGGGGAAGGCGCCATGATCAACCCCCGGTTCATGAGCAATAACATTCTGGCTGCAGATAAGGTGCTCTACAAAGGACACGCGGTGGCGGCGGTGGCGGCCATCAGTCGCCACATCGCTGAGGAAGCGCTGGCGCTCATCGACGTCGACTACGAGGTCTTGCCGGTGGTCCTGGATGGACGGGAGGCGATGCAAGAAGACGCACCGTTGGTGCACGAGCGCCTCATGCCGCTGGCCAACCCACATCTCCGGCCGGGTGGCCTGCGCGACGAGAACGATCCAGGTCCGAGCAGCAACCTGGCCAATCAATTCGTGTTTGAAATCGGTGATGTCACAGAGGGCTTTCGTGAAGCCGACGTCATTGTGGAACGCGAATACCACACGGTTCCGGTCCATCAGGGCTATATCGAGCCCCATTGTGCCACAGCCTTTTGGAATCCCGATGGCCAGGTCACCATCTGGAGCAGCAGCCAGGGACACTTTGCCGTCCGCGACCAGACGGCGATGGTGCTGGGAATCCCGGTCTCCAAGGTCAAGGTGGTCCCGATGGAGATCGGCGGTGGGTTCGGTGGCAAGACCCTGATCTACCTGGAGCCGGTGGCGGCACTCTTGTCGAAGAAAACTGGCCACCCCGTGAAGCTGATGATGAGCCGGGCGGAGGTCTTTGAGGGCACTGGGCCGACCTCGGGCGCCTACATGCGAGTCAAGATGGGTGCCACGAAGGACGGGCGCCTGACGGCCGCCGAGGCCTACTTGGTCTATGAGGCCGGCGCCTTTCCGGGCTCCCCGGTGAATGCGGGATGCCAATGCATTTTTTCACCGTATAATTTGACCAATGCGCGTGTCGAAGGCTATGACGTGGTCGTCAACAAACCGAAGGCGGCAGCCTACCGGGCGCCCGGTGCGCCGGCCGCGGCGTTCGCGGCAGAGACCGTCGTCGATGAGCTCTGCGAACAGCTCGGGATGGACCCGATCGAGTTCCGGCTCCTCAATGGCTCTCATGAGGGCACACGGCAAGTCGCCGGGCCGCGATTCCCTCGCATTGGCCTGCTTGACATGCTGCAGGTCGCCAAGACCCATCCCCACTATACCACTCCGTTAGAAGGGCCCTACCGCGGACGTGGCGTGGCCGGCGGTTATTGGCATAATAGCACGGGTCCCGCCTGTGCCATCGTCAGCGTCAACGCCGACGGGACCGTGAACCTTGTCGAGGGCTCGATGGACATTGGGGGGAGCCGAGCCGCGGCGGCGATGCATGTCGCGGAGGTCTTGGGGATTGCCTACGATGCCGTGCGTCCGTCCGTCGGCGATACCGAGTCGATCGGCTTTACCTCAACGACGGGGGGGAGCAGCGCCACCTTCAAGACGGGGTGGGCCTGCTATCAGGCCGCCCATGACGTCAAGGGGCAGATGATCGAGCGCGCCGCCAAGCTCTGGGAAGTGACCCCCGACGACGTTGAGTATCGCAAGGGCGTACTCAGTGATCGTCGCAACCCCGAGCGGCGGATGACCTTCAGAGAGCTGGCGCGACGGCTGAATGCGACCGGAGGCCCGATCATCGGCCGTGCCAATTTGGCGCCACGTGGTGTCGGGGCAGGCTTCGGCTTCCATATCGTTGATGTCGAGGTCGATCCGGAGACTGGTAAGACTCAGATCCTGCGCTATACGGCTCTGCAGGACATCGGCAAGGCCATCCATCCCAGTTATGCGGAAGGGCAAATCCAGGGAGGCACCGTGCAGGGGATCGGCTGGGCCTTGAACGAGGAGTATGTCTTTAATGCCAAGGGGGCGATGCTCAATGCCAGCTTCCTGGACTATCGCATGCCGACGAGCCTGGACCTGCCGATGATCGAGACGGTGCTGGTCGAAGTGACCAATCCCGGACACCCCTTCGGCCTGCGCGGTGTGGGCGAAGTGCCGATCGTGCCGCCGATGGCGGCGATCGCCAACGCGATCTATCACGCTACAGGCGTCCGCATGCGGCAACTGCCGATGAGCCCCCCCAAAGTGCTGGAGGCCCTATGGGCACAGCAGAATAACGGACGTCATGGCAACGATGGAGGGCTACACACCGGGGCCAGTACCGACCATCCGCAGGCGGCTGCCTTATCGCCCCGAACCGCGCGCAGCAGCGCGTGACGCGGCTGGTACAGTTGGTCTCGGAGCGGCTAGGTTGTTGTATGTGGCGCGTCGGCCGCTGGAATGATCTCCATCGCGCCGGTCAACGATGAGCGCAACGCATGGAGTGGGAGGATATTCATGGCAACGAATCGCAGTCAAACAAGCACATATCCGGCCTTCCTCGATGGCCAGACGAAGCGCATGCTCATCGGCCATCAATGGGTGAACTCCGCCTCGGGCAAGACCTTTGACAGCCTCAATCCGGCCACCGGCGAGGTGTTGGCCACTGTGGCCGAGGGCGATGCCGAGGACATCAACCGCGCGGTCGCGGCGGCTCGGCGGGCCTTCGAGGGTCCCTGGAGCAAGTTCAAACCGTATGAACGCCAGATGGTGCTCCTCAAGCTGGCCGACCTGGTGGAACAACATTTCGATGAATTCAGCCGGCTGGACACCCTCGACATGGGCGCCCCGATTAGTCGCACGAGCGCGAGCCGTCAGCGGGCCCTGGGGATGCTGCGGTACTATGCCGGCATGGCCACGACCATCCACGGTGAGACCATCGAAAACTCCCTGCCGGGCGAGATGTTCTCGTATACGTTGAAGGAGCCGGTTGGGGTGGTTGGAGCGATCATTCCCTGGAATGGCCCGCTGACGGCGACGATCTGGAAGATCGGCCCCGTCCTGGCCATGGGCTGTACGGTGGTGTTAAAGCCGGCTGAGGAAGCACCCCTGACGCCCATACGGTTCGGCGAGCTGTGTCTGGAGGCGGGTATTCCAGAGGGGGTTATCAACATCGTGCCGGGCTACGGCGAGACCGCAGGAGCCGCCTTAGCCGCCCATTGGGATGTCGATAAGATCGCCTTTACCGGCTCCCACCTCACAGGGAAGAAGATCATCGAGGCGTCTGCCGGCAACCTCAAACGGGTGTCGCTCGAGCTGGGGGGCAAGTCCCCTGACGTGGTCTTCGCCGACGCCGACCTGGAGACGGCGATCCCCGGGGCCTCCATGGCGGTGTTCGCCAATTCCGGCCAGATCTGTAGCGCCGGCACGCGCTTGTTCGTGGAGCAGCGGATCTACGACGAGTTCGTGGGCCGGGCCGCCGAGTTCGCCAGGGGCTTGCGGGTGGGCAATGGGATCAATCCTGATACACAGATCGGGCCTCTCGTCTACGCCCAGCAACTGGAGCGGGTGACCGGCTATCTGGCACAGGGTAAGGAAGAAGGGGCGCGGCCTGTGGTTGGAGGCGAGCGTCTGACCGACGGGGAATTGGGCAAGGGCTACTTCGTGCCCCCCACCATCTTCGCCGACGTGAAAGACGACATGCGCATCGCCCGCGAAGAGATCTTCGGGCCAGTGATCTCGGCGCTGCCCTTTACCGATATCGACGAGATCGCCAGGCGCGCCAACGCCACCAATTTTGGGTTGGGCAGCGGCGTCTGGACCCGCGACGTGAGCAAAGCCCACCGCCTGGCGAAGGCCATCCGCGCCGGGTCCGTGTGGGTGAATTGCTACCAGGCCATGGACCCGGCGGTGCCGTTCGGGGGTTATAAAATGAGCGGGTATGGTCGTGAGTCAGGCCTCCAGCAGTTCGAAGAATACCTGAACGTGAAGGCGGTGTGGATCAAGACGGCCTGAGCGCGTGACGTCGCAGCGCCAGAGGCGTCCATCGACGGCTTCCTCCCGTCGATGGCGCTCTGCACAAGGCCCACCGTTGGCCTGGGGGGGACATGATGGTGGTCCCCCAGGCCACCCCCTAGACCTCATCCAGGAGCCTCTCTGATAGCCGCAGCAAATGCTTCCTGAATGGTCTGGTCTGATGATGGTTCGCTGCAAGCATTCGTTCAAGGAGGACACCGATGCCAATGGTTGATATTCCCAAGCGAGAGCTGGGACGGACCGGGTTGCACGTCACCATGTTGGGCTATGGAGCCATGGAACTCCATGGCGCTCCGCGTGGACGCGACGTGACAGAGGCACAAGCCGAGACCATCCTTAATACCGCGCTCGATGCGGGCATCAATTATCTCGACACCTCGATCGACTATGGCCTGCGTGAGGAGCGCATCGGCCGCTACGTGGCGCACCGGCGGTCCGAGTACTACCTGGCGAGTAAATGTGGGTGCGTGGTCGGCGCCGACCCTGCTCCACGCGACCAACGCAACCGCCACGTGTATACCCGCGACAATATCCGGGCGGGTGTCGAGCAGAGCCTGAAGCGGATGCAGACCGAGTATCTTGATGTGGTGCAATTCCATGGCTCACCGTCCAAGCAAGTCCTGGAGGAACACGGGGCCCTGGATGCCGTGCAGGAGTTACAGCAGGCGGGAAAGGTACGGTTCATCGGCATGTCGTCCACGCTCCCACATCTCCAGGACCATATTGCCATGGGAGTGTTCGATGTGTTTCAGATCCCATACTCTGCGTTGCAGCGCGAGCATGAAAATGTGATTAGCGCAGCTGCTGCGGGGAGCAGGCATCGTCATTCGCGGCGGCGCGGCCAAGGGCGCCCCATCGGAGGGAAAGCAGGAAGGGAGTCAATGGGCCCGATGGCAGCAGGCTCGCCTCGACGATCTCCTCGACGGCATGACGCCCATGGAGTTCATCCTGCGCTTTACGTTCAGCCATCCGGCGATGCACACGAACATCGTCGGCACCATCAACCCGGCACACCTGCAGGACAACATCCGCACCTTGCTCCAAGGCCCGCTGCCGCAGCCGACCTATGTCGAGGCCAAGCGGCGCCTGGAGGCCGTCGGTTGAGTCATTCAGTGGGGAGAGTGGTGCTCAACGAGCGTGGTCGGGGCGCCACCCTCCAGTGGTCATTGATGGCCTTGACCATGCGTTGCCGGTGTGATGCCTATGCCCTTACTCTGGACGCCAAGAGATCAGCGCCAAGCGCCCAAACCCTGCACCCCGCATCGCATAGCCATCCGGCCGCTCCACCAGCAACTCACGCATCGCCTGTTGCAGCCGTGCATCCGCGTCGGTGTCGAGCTCAATGTACATCCGCTGCCTCAGGGTGGTCAGCGCCGTCTGCCAGTCCTTCAAGGCCCTGAATGGTTCCGGTGCGAACATCTCGACATTGGGGTAGATGCCCATCTCCCAGAGCACCGGCAGAAACTCCGCCGCCCCTGGGAGGTTTACCCTGTCCTCACCGTGCACCCGGCGCCAAAACGGGGCATAGCGGGCCAGCGGTGGACGCATGAACGTGGGCATGAGCACCCGTGCGCGTGCGTGCTCACCCAGTTTCACCACAAATGCCTCAACGTCCTCTACCATATAAATGACGTGCGCGGAGATCACCACATCCGCCGGGGGAACCTCGGCCTCGTCCCACCGCGTCGGCACGAGGGTGATGTTGTCGATACCCGCCTCGGCGGCGATCTGCTGCAGACTGGCACGCATGTGGGGGGACGGTTCAACCACCGTGACGTGCTGGCACCTCAACGCCAAGGCCAACGCGAAGCGTCCGGCCCCCCCGCCGACGTCCAGGACCGTGGTGGAGGGAGTGACCTCCCGCGCCAGCCGGTTGACCTCTACGTCGTCGAGCCGATGGGGGTTGGCCTTGAAGAAGGGAGAGGCCACCGCCCAACGGTCCACGAGGGTCCGACCCAGGGCCGCCTGGGCTTGGCGCGATTGCGCCTGATGGGTTGCCACACGCTGCTTCCAGACCTCTATCGCTGACATCACTGCTGCTCCTTGGAGAAGATCGCCTCGCCGATGCTGTGTACAATCCAGGACGAACGGCTCAGACGGCGCGGGTTGTCGAGAGCGATGGCCACGCTGGCGACACGCAGCGCCAGAGACGTGGCTCGCCTCTCGATCACCGTCAATGGCCGCGGTTCATCCCGGCCGTGCCTGTGCATCCAGGGACTCCTACCCGGCGAGGTCGCCGATATAGTACTCCTTCAGGAGGCCTTCGGCGTAGAGACTATGGCCGATCTCTGCAAAGGCATTGCTGGCATCTTTGCCGGCCTCCTGCAGCATGACTTCGGGACCGCCTGGATGGTCTTCCATCCACCCCGAGACGTCATAGACCTTTCGATCGATGACCAACCAGAGGTCTCCGGGGCTCGTATGTTGTCGGATCTGGTCCCAGGTATAGGCGCTATTCATAGGTGTGGTCCCCCGTCGTGGTTCCAGTATCATGATGTGGCTGTGTGTGGCGTTGACAGCGCCAGCAGATGTGCCTCTGCCGCAGTGCTTGCCCTCTTCGCCCAGGACACGATGCTGGGGAATGCGCGCTGCATACGGCCTTCGCTGCCACGTCCCCGATGCGATTGCTGTCACGCCGATCCGCCCCTCCAATGGGAGGTGGTACACACCATTGCCAAGGGGTAGCTCCAATGTCTCTAGTGACGACAGGCCAGAGAAAGTATCACTGACACTATGCTATGGCAAGTGTCTTTTCTGAAGCTCTTTGAGTGCGGCCGTCTGCTTGGCAACTCTGTACGACCCATCAGCCGGTCGGGCGATCAAGCCATCGCTGCTCGCTGCGGCACCACGCCCGAGGAGAAAGCCATGGCAAAGCCATCACACAAGACAGTGATGGCGACTATTTCCAGACTCGGGACGTTGTGCGAGCCTTTCCTTACTGGTGGCGCAAGGTGTGCTGTTCTCTCCGGCCATATCGGTTTTGCGAATGCCGCTTCTCCCTCGCTTCTTGTCAATATTGATTGACAATATATCCTATAACATATACACTCGTGACCATTGGCAGTCGACATCAGGAGCCTATCCAGAAAGCATTGAAATAGTTGGGGTAAGCCCTCATGACCTCCCACGGAGGGCACAAGCGAGACGAGCTTATGGGCGTGTCGTCGGCTGTCCCTCCGTACACCTTTCCTGTGCATCAGGTCTATAGGGGCGATTGAAGGCTTTGATAGACGTCCCGGTCAGGTTTCTCCGCGATAACCTACGGTCGAAGGATGACAATCGTGCCTCCACATCCCGTGATGACACCACCGAGCATCAACGCGATCGAGGTGCTGCCCGCGTCATCGAGGTTTCGGCTTTCGAGTCGCCGATTACTAGGACCATTCGCAAGCCCTCATGGGCAGCGCAAAAAACTCTGGGAGTTTTCTACGTCGATGCACTGCTCCATCGTCGGCACCTGCCTCAACACGCTGGAGCTCCGCAAGATCATCACCAAGGTCAAGGGGCATGACCTCGAAGGCTTTTCGGACCTGACCATTCACGAAGAAGCCGTCCTGGTGGCCGGACATCAAGGTGCTGCCGCAAAGCTCCTCCAGAAGGCGCTCGACCGGCGCTATGAGGCAACGATCAAGCGTTTCAATCGGGCCCAGAACGTTGAAGAGGTTCGCGGCCTGTGGGACGACGCACGTCGCAGTGGCGATATCCCGGGCGCCTACTGGGCACTCCTCACCCACCCGGCGACGACCCAGGAGCTGAAGCAGGCGGCCTTCGGCGACGTCCACATGCTCTCTCACCTGGTCGGGGCCGCCAATCGTGCCGACATCCGGCGTCTTGCCACGCTAGAGACCGAAAGAGCCGAGCTGGCCCTAAAGGTGGAGAAACAACAGGCCCAGTTGCGTGACGCCATTGTCACACGGGAGGCGACGATCCGGCGCCTCAACGATGTGCTGGCCGAGACGATCGTCCATGAGCGCAGCGCCTACTCTCACCCGCGCTCCCAGGAGGATACCGACGAAATCATGGCCCTGCGCGAGCTGGTCGCAGACCTGCAACGCCGCCTCTCAACCGAAGTACGGCGCCGCGAACGCGCAGAACAACGGCACCAGATGGCGCAGGCAAACCTCTCGGCAGCGAACGTTGCACTGGGCGCCGCTCGTGATGAGGCTCAGCACTTGCGAACAGAGTTGGAGGCGGCCGAAGTGCAGCTCTCGACCCAAGCAGGCATCGATTCAGAAGATATATGCCATCTGGAAGCTCACCTCAAGGGCGTTCGGTTGCTCTACGTCGGTGGGCGGCCGGGGCAGATTCCTCGCATCCGAGCGTTCGTTGAGGCCGCACAGGGTGAGTTTCTCCACCACGACGGCGGCGTAGAAGAACGGAAGGGATTACTCGCCGGTCTGGTGGGCCGTGCCGACGCAGTCTTCTTTCCCGTTGATTGCATTAGTCACGAGGCCGCTGGAGGGTTAAAGCGACTATGCCGGCAGGCGGCGAAGCCGTATCTCCCGTTGCGGAGTGCCAGCCTTACGAGCTTCATGGCCGCCGTCTCCCGGGCAGGACAGACAAGGCTGCACGTACAGCAATGATCCTCGGGCATGAACACCGATCTTGAAGGAGAGTCGATCATGGCACTATCGAGCACCATGCCAAGTCTCGCCCCGGAAGTGCAGGCATTTGTGCGTACCCCGCGTCGCATGGTGATCGACGGCGCGTGGGTGGACGCCGCTTCTGGCAAAACCTTTCCCGTCTATGACCCGGCTACAGAGGAGATCAGCGCACACGTCGCTGAAGGGGAGGCGGAAGACATCGATCGAGCCGTACGGGCGGCGCGCCAGGCGTTTGACCAAGGTCCATGGCGTCAGGTCACGCCCTCGGAGCGTGGGCGGATGCTCTGGCGGCTCGGCGACTTGCTTGAGTCGCATGCGGAAGAGTTTGCCCAATTGGAATCGCTTGACAACGGCAAACCCCTGAAGATCGCCCGGATCGCCGACGTGCCCCTGGCGGTGGACATGTTCCGCTACATGGCCGGCTGGGCCACGAAGATCGAGGGAAATACCATTCCGATCTCGGCCGTACCGGTGCCACAGGCCAACTTCTTGGCCTACACTCGCCACGAGCCAATCGGCGTCGTGGGGCAAATCATCCCCTGGAACTTTCCACTTCTCATGGCCGCCTGGAAGCTAGCGCCGGCGCTGGCCTGCGGGTGTACGGTCGTGCTCAAACCCGCGGAGCAAACCCCGTTGACCGCCTTGCGTCTCGGCGAGTTGATCCTCGAAGCAGGCTTCCCCAGGGGTGTGGTCAACATTGTTCCGGGATATGGTGAAACGGCAGGAGCGGCGCTGGCGGCCCACCCTGAGGTCGACAAAGTGGCCTTCACGGGCTCAACCGAGGTGGGCAGACTCATCATCCAGGCCGCCGCCGGCAACCTGAAAAAAGTGTCCCTGGAACTCGGCGGCAAATCCCCGAACATCGTGTTCAGCGATAGCGACCTGCACACGGCCATCCCCAATGCCGCCAGCGCCATTTTCTTCAATCATGGTCAGTGTTGCTGTGCGGGTTCCCGCCTCTACGTACAAAAAGATGTCTTCGCCGATGTCGCCGCGGGGGTGGTTGAAGAGGCCAAGAAGATCCGCATCGGGCCTGGATTCGATCCCAATTCAACCATGGGACCGCTGGTGTCACGCGAACAATTGGAGCGCGTCTGCGGCTACACCGACGCAGGCTTCGGAGAGGGGGCCAAGGCGCTGGTCGGGGGCAAGCGCTACGGCGACCGCGGGTACTTCTTCGAGCCAACCGTCCTGGTGGACACCCAGCCGACCATGAAAGTCGTGCGGGAAGAGATCTTCGGCCCGGTGGTCACCGCCATGCCGTTCGACGACCTTGAGGATCTGGTGCGTGTGGCGAACGACACGGTCTATGGGCTGGCCGCTGGCATCTGGACGCGCGATATCAGTAAGGCGCATCGCCTCTCCGAGGCGTTACGGGCCGGGACGGTGTGGATCAATTGTTACAACGTCTTCGATGCCGCCCTGCCGTTCGGCGGCTACAAGCAATCCGGTTGGGGGCGGGAGATGGGCCATCATGCCCTCGAGCTCTATACCGAGGTGAAGTCCGTGGTCGTGGGCTTATAGCGGTTGGCCGTAGCGGATCCGCTATGGCGCTGATCAAGACTGGAGGGAAGGGTGGAGGGGCGCCAACGGGGACGCGCCCACGTTCTCCGGGCAGGAAGCGCGCACGTGGGTACTTCCCGCCCGCGCATCCTTCCAGCCAGTCCATGCACGTTCTAAGCGTTGGTGGGGGTGTCCCGGTCTCTGGTGAGGGCATCACTCAGCCATCTTCTCATGCTTGTGGTCTGATCACAGGATACCTTCGGAGAACACCTGATGGTTGATGAGGTTGGCTACGAGGAGATTCGTGAACGCGTCCGGCAACAGTATGAGCGCTGGGGTGACGTCTGCCCGGTTGAGGAATTGCAAAACCTCTGTTATTTCATTGCCGTCCTGGCCCATGGCACGCCCGACCTGGCGGTGCAAAATTTCCCTCTCATCAAACAGGGGACCGTGTGGGAAATTCTGCAGCATGTGCGCGTGCATCACTTCGATGAAGTTCGCCTCGTGCGCCTGATGCGAGACCGTATGGTCGAGAACGCTCGGCGCCAAGGGAGGACGGCGGAGGAAGCAAACGTGGTCGCCAAGGAGGTACTCTACCGTGAGTTCCTGCAGATGCCCTACCCGACTCTGCACAACGGGCAGGGGCATATGTGATCAACGAGCGAATGGCCGTCTCCCCCTTTTCTCCTCAATCATCGGGATCCCGAAGGTCGATGAACTCCAGGGTTGCCTGCGCGCACGCGACCGCATCGCTCGCCGCGACATGATAGGAATCGCCAGGCCGCACAAGCAGCTTCGAATCCGGGATCATCTGCTGCCAGGCGCGCGTCTCGTCCACGCTAGCCAGCCCGCTGCCCTCCGTGGTGATCACCAGCGTCGGGCAGGCGATCTTCGGCACATCGGCCCGGATGTCGGCACAAGCGATGGTTGGCATGAAACCCAGCTGGGTCGAGACGGCGGTACGGCCCATGAAGGTCGTCCACCAAGCGACTCCCTCCAGCGGAAACGTGCTCCCGAGGCGATCGGCCATGCTCTGCCGTGCCCAGGCCTCGACGCCCTGCTGCTCGAACGCTTTGGTGAGTGCGGGCACGCGAGCCTCCGCGCCCGTGCGGTACGGCGGTGGTGTCCCGACGACGGCCAGCGTGCGCACGCGCTCGGGACGGCGAGCGGCGAAGGCCCTTGCGATGGTACCGCCTATCTTAGCCCCGACGAGGTGGAAGCGCTCGACACCCAGCGCATCCATCAGGTGGCAGAAGTCGTCGATAATAATGTCGAGGGTCCAGGGGAACTCGCGCGGCATAGGCGTGGAGGCACCGAAGCCGCGCATGTCCGGGCGCACAATACGGTACCGGTGCGCGAGCCGCGGCACCCAGGCGTACCACGCGGCGCTGCTCTCGGCATTGCCGTGCAACAGGAGGATCGTCCGGGGTGTGCGCCAGGGATCGGTGTAGTCGTCCACGAGGTAATGTAGGTCGAGGTTAGGCGGAATGTGTAAAGTCGGCATCGCACGTCCCTTTCTTGGCCTGGTGTCCATCGTTGGGCACGGCGACAGGGGGAATGCTGCCAGTCCCCCGCTCGAGTGAGCGTCGTGTCACGTGTGTCATCTAGAGATACCCAAGTTCCTGGACCGATTCTCGTCTAGGCTCCCGCCGGCTGTGTGTGTGGCGCGGCCGCTCCAACCAGGGGCCCGCGTCGCCCGACCCCAGCACCTGCTCGTGCCTCACCCGCCGATTGTCCAACCCCTCCCACGGTCTCCGGCGGTCACGCAGGCCTCAAACCCTCTGATCGCGAGGTGGCTGCCCTTGGTCACAGCTGACCGGCTCGATCCGCGCGGCCATCCTGGTGCCGCGAACGTTCCAATGTGCCACACTCCCCTCAGCCAGACTTCCCGGCCTTTGCTTCAAAGAGCCTCCGCCACACTACCCTATCCGATCTGGCGACATATGTCCAGGCCGTTCGAGGCCAGCCCGTTGTACTTAGCCTGTGGGCGCACAGTCGCAAGGCGCCCGATTGTGCGACAGACGGAGAGCACGTGCCTGCTGGTACAGCAAAGGAAACGCCGGCGTTCATAAGGCTGTAAAGGTTGGCACACCATTTGCCCACATGGTCAACAGAGAGATGGAATGGTGGGGTTATCGTCGCATGCGTCTGGAGCGGGAAGCGGTCATCATCGAACCTGCCGACGTCGCACTTGCCAGCGTCATTCAGCCATTTTAGTCACATCGAGGTGCCGATTGCAGCGCCTCCCCTCCAGGATTACCGTCGCTGTTCGCAGATTGTCTGAGAGGAGTCGAAAAAGATGTACGGATGGACGTCTAAACTGTGTGGAATGATGTGTTGACCACCTCCCCGATGACGGGATGAGTTTTCCAAAAGGGGTTTAACGTACCTCCCGCCTAGCGAGCGACACTCACGGCCCGCCCAGACGCGACATTTACGAAGAACTCGGATTCCTGGAGCCTGGCCCTCAGGAGAGCGTCGCGCCGCATACGTCGAAAGGCAGGAATGCGGAAGGATGCTCCGGCGGATCAGCGCCATGGTCTGGGGCGTGTTCAGTTCGAGGATAGTCTGCCAAGTGCGGAGTCGATTGAAGAGGTAGCGCGGCAGCGGCAGGCCGGTGGGCTGCTGGACGACACTGTCGTCGAACAACGGCGTCAGCTGTGTCTCGACGATGCGGCTGTCCAGGAGGTCGCCCCCGATAGTCACCCAGCAGACCGGTTCAGATAGCGGCATGGCGGCATCTCCCACCTGCCGCGCAGTTATTGGCCCAACTTCCCAATCCGCAGATCGAGAAGCTGGGCAATCGCTTCGAGCAAGCGGTCTGGAACAAAAGGCTTGGACAGCAAGGGGACCCCCAGGCTCGTCGACATGTCGACCGTGGAGTCATCGGCAAAGGCTGAGATCAGGATGATCTTGACGTGTGGATTGTCGCGTTTCAGGCGCGCGGCCAACTCCGTGCCCAGCAACGAGGGCATGCGGACATCGGAGATCACCAGGTCGAAGGGCTGACAGCAGCACATGGTATAGCCCTCGCCGCCATCCGTGGTCCAGACGCCTTCGATCCCCTTATCCGCTAGAACTTCGGTCAAAAACTCGCAGAAGGTTTGGTCGTCATCGATGATCAAAGCTCGCATACACGCCTCCATGTTTGCCCGTATACTCTCCTTATGCAAAAGGAGTGCCTCTGGGAGAGAGCACCTGCATCCAAGCGATGCGGCCTCTCAAGCCCCTGATGCAGGACATCGATGCCGACCGGCTGTGGCGAAGTGGCGGACCACTGGGGCATTCTGCCCCGTTACGAGTGGCGCACCGGCGCCACGTGGTAGCGTTCGAGCATGCGATACAACGAGCGCCGGTCGATATCCAGAATCTCAGCCGCACGGGAGATATTCCCCTGGGTGGAGTCCAGAACATGAAGGATATAGCGCTTCTTGACTTCCTCCAAGGTGGGCAGGTCGTCGAAACCCTTCCAGGCTTCCGATGGCTTGTCCGGGTTTACCCTTGGCGTCGAACGATCGCGCACCTCAACCGGCAGATCCTCCGGCGTCAGCATCGCCTGGTTCGACAGCGCCACGGCGCGCTCGATGGTGTTTTCCAACTCACGGATGTTGCCCGGCCAGGTATAGATACGTAGCAGAGTCATGGCGTCCTCGGAGATGCCGACCACCGGTTTGCCATGCTCTTGACTGTAGCGCCGGAGAAAGTGGTAGGCCAGCGCCGGGATATCCTCAGTGCGCTGCCGCAACGCGGGGAGATGGATGGTCACCACGTTGATGCGGTAAAAGAGATCCTGCCGAAATGTGCCCTGTTTCACCTTCTCGACCAGGTCTTTATTCGTCGCCGCTATGATGCGCACGTCGACTTTGATCCACTTCTGACCGCCGACGCGCCTGATTTCATTCTCCTGCAGAACACGCAGGAGCTTGGCCTGCATGTTGGGGGTGATATCACCGATCTCGTCGAGAAAGCAGGTGCCCGTGTCGGCCTCCTCGAACACCCCGCGCTTCTCGGTGAAGGCCCCAGTAAACGCGCCCCGCATATGGCCGAACAGTTCGCTCTCGAGCAGCGACTCGGCCATGGCGCCGCAGTCGACGGCGACAAAGGCACGGTGGCTACGGGGGCTGTGTTGGTGGAGGGCTCGTGCCATCAATTCCTTTCCCGTGCCGCTCTCGCCCAGAATCAACACAGTGCTTTTCGTGGCCGCCGCCCGCGCGACGGTCTTGTACACGTCCACCATCGCCGGGCTGCGCCCGATGATGGCCCCCAGGGGCGCCATATCTTCGCCGTCGCCGCCGGCCTGTTGACCCAACTCAGTGGCGCTGCGCTGGGCCAACGCACGGGACACGGTGTGCTTCAGCTCCTCGAGGTTCATCGGTTTTGACGTATAGTCGAACGCCCCCTCGCGGATCGCTTCGATGGCGATTTCCATCGAGCCAAAGGCGGTCATGACCACGATTGGTAGGTCAGGATGGGTCGTGCGCACTTCGCGTGTGACCTCAAGGCCGCTGATCCCGGGTAGACGCACATCCACGAGTAACAGGGCGTACGTTTCCCGATGCAATTGCTGCAGGGCGTCTTCACCACTCAGGACACGGTCGACCTGGTAGCCTTCACTTTCCAGAACCTCGGCGAAGAGCTCGCAGCTCACTGGATCATCATCCGTCACCAGAATACGCTCGCGTATCCTTTCGCTTCGACGCACCTCGTTCACGGCGGCGGCTCCTCTGTCGGTAGAAAGATGCGTACGCATGTGCCTTCCCCTACCTGGCTCGAGAGATGAATGCTCCCCCCATGGGCCCTGATGATCTCCTGGCAGATCGCCAGTCCCAACCCGGTGCCTCGCGCCTCGCTCTTGGTGGTCACAAAGAGATTAAACACCTTGGGCAGCAGTTCGGCCGGTATGCCGGCACCGGTGTCGGTGACCTCTACGACAATGCCGCGCCGCAGGCTCTCGGGTAGCTCAGTCAGCTTTGTAGTCACGGTGATGGTACCACCAGTTTCCATGGCATCGATGGCGTTGTTCAGGAGATTAATCATCACCCGTTGTAACGCGGCGCCGTCGGCGCGGAGCACAGGTAACGATTCCGCTAACTCGGTCAGCACATGCACATGGCTCTGCTGAAAGCGGATCTCCAGTTGGACCAGCGTTTCCAGGACCAGCTCATTGAGGTTGATGGGCCGATGCGTATGGGGAGCACCTCGGGTGCGCGACAGATAATGTTTGATGATCTCCGCCATGCGTTGCACTTGCGACTCGATGATCTTCAGACGTCTCCGAGCATCCTCGGAGATGTCTGCGTTGGCCAGCAGTTGGGTATAGCCGAGCACAGAATTGAGGGGTGTCCCCAGCTCATGCGCAATGGCGCCCGTGATACGCCCCAGCGCCGCTAGACGTTCGCGTTCAATCAACTGCTCCTGCAGCCTGACCCTCTCGGTGATATCGCGGAAGAACCCATGCAACGCCACCAGGTTGCCGTCCACATGCCGCCCAATCAGGGTGCCTTCGACCAGGATCGACCTGCCATCCTGAGCCACAAGCGTGGCCTGGAGATACTGCCCTGCTTCTTCCGCCAACACCTGGGCGCAGACACCGCTCCAGTGGGAAAGCGACCTGGGGTGAATGATGTCAGCGATCCTCAGACTCGGCAGTTGCGCCTGTGTATACCCCAGGGTCTTTAACCAGGTCTGGTTCACGAACAGAAAGCGGCCATCGGGGGCGACACTTTGAATGAGGTCGTGCGTGCTTTCAAGCAGATGATGATACTGCTGCTGGCTCTGGTGTAAGGCCTCTTCCGCCATCTTGCGCTCGGTGATGTCGCGATAGATGGCGTACACGGCGATCTGACCGCTGCCGATACGAATGGGCGTCCCCACGACGGAGACATGCAGTCGACTGCCGTCCTTATGCCGCCGGACGGTTTCCGTGTGGACTCCCTGCCCATGCGTCACCTTGTAAGTCAACTCCCAACCTTCGTCGAGCCGATCATCCGGCACGATGAGCTCGTTGATCGGACGGTTGACGACGTCTGCCGGCGTGTACCCAAACATCCGTGTGAACTCACCATTGACGCGCAGCACACGATCTTCGGTGTCGAGCAGGACGATGCCTTCAGGGGCGTTTTCGAAGAGCTGATCGAGGTAGGCTTGTTGGATTTTCAGCTCCTCCTCGGCATGTTTACGTTCGGTGATGTCTTGTGTGGCTCCAATGAAGCGCGCGACACGTTGCTGCGAGGCGTCAAACTCTGGTCGGCCGACAGCCCGCACCCATCGCACTTCGCCGCTCTTGGTGACGATGCGAAACTCGCTCGCATCCGGCTGGCCGGAGCGGATATTCTGGATGCGCTGCTGCCAGATGGGCAGGTCGTGCGGATAGATCAGCCGCCCTCGGGCGCTGGGGTCATCCAGCGTGGGCAGATCATGCTCATTGTAACCGGTGACGCGGCAGTAGGCCTCCGGCGTCACCCATTCGCGGATGATGGTCCCATCGGGCTCGAGACGGTGGGCGTAAGAATAGCCAGAGACCAATTCGGCGAGTGCGCGGTGACGTTCTTCCGAAAGGCTCAACTGCCGCACCTGTTGCCTGGCCGCTTCAAGGTCGCGCCTCAGATGTCGGGCCTGCAGCAAGTTCTGCACACGCATCTGCAGGACGACCTGATCAGTGGGCCAGACGAGAAGTTCATCGATCGTCTGTCCGAGGTGTGCTGCGATCAAATCGTGCGCGTCAGAGGTCGTTACCAGAAGAAAGGGCAAGAACTGCGGCGACTCGATCTTTCGGCGCTCTTGAATCGCCTTGTGGAGGCGTTTCAGTGTCGCCCCGTCCAGGACGGCTAGGTCAAACGTCTCTCGTAGCGCGCGTTTGCCCGTCGCGGCAATCACCTCGTAGCGCTGCCTTAGGCAATCCTCCAAATCCTGCCGCAGCTCTTGTGACTCGATGAGGAAGACGATCGCATCCATACTCACCCCTTTTCATACGCACGTGCCAGCGTCCATTTGTCGAACCGACAGGCTCGAAGTGCCAGAGCGTCAGGGCGTGTGCAAGGGTATGGGGCCGCTGAAGAATCCCTCGATTCTCGTTGCCATTCTAGAGAAAGCCGTGACGAAATGGAAGGGCAAGCAGTGGTGTTTGTCGTGAGAATTGTCGGCTCGGGGCTTTTAGCGTTGCCAGTCTTGGCGGGCTCCACAGCGGATGCAGTGGCCAAGGTCTTCGACTGGCCAGAGGATCTGGGCTCAAGGTCCGCTCAGGCACGCAGGCTGTCGCCCTGCGCTTCATACGTCGCCCGCCAATTCCGAGATGGTATCGCCTGTGGGAGTGACGAGGACTTTGTCGACTCGATTGCCGTCCATATCCACCACCTCGATCTTGAGTCCCTCCCAGACAAAATAGTCGGCAGCAGCGGGAATGCGGCCCAATTGCATGATCACGAAACCGGCCAGAGTCTGATAGATGCCTTGGTCCTCCCCTGGTAACTCGCCGAGGTCAAAGAGATCTTTAAATTCGTCTACGGGCAACATACCATCCAATAACCATGAACCATCAGGACGTTGCACCGCGAGCGGCTCAACCTGCTCCCCGGCTTCGGGGAGGTCCCCCACGATCGCTTCCAAGATGTCACTCGGCGTGACCAGCCCCTGAATGCCGCCATATTCGTCAATAACCAAAGCGATGTGTGTTCCCGATTGCTTGAAGAGTTCCAGGACCTTTAAGGCACGCATGCTCTCGGGCACGTACAATGGTTGTTGCAATGTCGCGTCCAAATTGACTACCTGTTCGCCTAAGATATGCGCCAGCAGATCCTTGGCGTGCACGACGCCGAGGACATTGTCCAAGCTCCCATCAGCGACCAAAAAGCGTGAATGCGCGCTTTCGGTGATGGTGCGGCGAATCTCCAGGGCCGACGCCTCGCGGTCGAGCCAGACGATCTCAGTCCGCGGAGTCATCACCGCGCTCACGCGCCGATCGCCCAGCCGGAAGACGCGCTCCACCATCTCCTGCTCAGCCTCCTCAAACATGCCTGCCTGGGTCCCCTGTTCGATAAGAGCACGAATTTCCTCCTCCGTAACCAGAGGCTCCGTGGAAGGCTTCATCCCCAACGCCCGCAGGAGGAGCTCGGTGGAGAGGCCTAACAGGTGCACGGCAGGGTAAGCGACCCGCGACAGCACCTGCATCGGGGCGGCAATCGCCATCGCCAGACGCTCGGGGTTGTTCAAGGCCAGCCGTTTCGGCACCAGTTCGCCCACGATCAACGAGAGATAGGCTATGACCACTACCACCAGGGCCAAACTGAGAGGGTGACTATATGGCGCCAGCCAAGAGATGTCGTTCAGAATGACACTAAGTTCCTTGGCGATGGTCGCGCCGCCAAATGCGCCAGCCAGGATACCAACGAGTGTGATGCCGATTTGAATCGTGGCCAGAAACTGATTGGGATTATTCGCTAGTTCGAGAGCGGCGCGGGCTTTGGCATTTCCCTCTTCGGCCCATTGTCGCAGGCGCGTCTTACGGGCTGAAACCACGGCGATCTCCGACATGGCAAAGATGCCATTGACGAAAATTAACAGCACCACGACTAATCCTTCGAATATCACGGAGGGCATCGCGAAGCACTCCTTACTTGTTCAACCCGATCGCGCCATAGGTCCAATTCTGTAACGCGGGAGTGCCAACCGCAGCGTAAAGGGCAAGCTACCGGGCCCCCCAGACGGAAGTGAGCTAGAACCAGCACAGGTCACTTTACGAGGGGAACCAGATCCTATACTACGATGGAGAAGGTGATCGAGACGCCGCGCAATTTGCCTTATTGGAGCATCAATCGCTGGTGAGCGCAAGTGTCTTGCGCTTCGTACCCGCCACCTCGCCAAAATCGAGCACAAGGTTTCCAGCATTAAGTGCGTAGGATGACATACTCATGAGGCATGTGCGGCACGATGTAGGATCGGAGGGCCAACAAAGTGGGGTGTGGATGGAGAGGGAGTGGCGTGGGACTAGGGGCGCACTTCCCGATCTCGATTCGTCTCGGATGTCGGGGCCTGAGGGCCCAAGGGCTCCAGTGCCTTCGCCTCCAGGGGGTCCGGCTCCGCTGCGGCATGTTTAAACTCCCGGATCGCTTTGCCAAGCGCGCTACCGACCTCAGGCAGTTTGTTGCCGCCGAAGAAGAGAAGCGCAATCACCAGGACGACCACTAATTCTTGAAAGCCAAGGCCAAACATCGATGCTCCTCCCCGAAGTATTCAAGTGATAGCGCTCCAGCGCGAGACCCCTGAGCCTTCCCTAAAGCTCCCGTGGGGTCTCATCGCACAGGAATCACGCCAGTGCCAGCGCCGGCAGTACGGCTCGGCCGGCAACTACCGGCCTAGCCGAGCATCGCCCCACCCTGGCCCGTGAGGACCTGCAAGAGCTTGGCGCCATTGGGGGTCCCCAGACCCGTACAGGGATCCCAGCCCCGACGCGCCTGATAAGCGCCGTTGTTACCACTGGTAATATTATGAAATGCTCCGCTATTGGCGATCTGTCCACTATAGAGCAGTGGGTTGAGATACCCTACTGGATGCCCTAGTTGCTGATTAATGAGCGCGATCAATGCCGCCCACAGAGGAGCCACGACGCTGGTGCCGCCGAAGACGACCTCACGATGATCGACACGAATCAGGTAGCCGGTCGTGGGGTCGGCGTCGCCAGCAACATCAGGCACACCACGTCCCTGCTTGCCCCCAGGGTTCACCGATGGTGGGACGCTGACCAGATTCTGAAACCCGGGCAAGGTGAAGAACTCGCTAATACCGCCACCGGTGGCGCCAGCCATCGTCCCTTCGTTCCACACCACCTCCTGACTGATGGCTGCATTCGATGCCTCCAGATGTGTCCCCCCACATCCCAGGATGTAGGGGCTGGATGCCGGAAAATCGACGTGCGCGTACCCGTCGCTGATCCCATCAGAGGAGCCATCGTCACCCGCAGCGCAGCAGATGGTGATGCCGAGAGCCGCTGCTTCCTGGAACGCCTGGTCATAAGTCTGGAGGGCTTGCACGGTCCAACTCGCCTCAGGGCCTCCCCAACTGATCGAGATCACTGAAGGTCGATTCTGGCGATCGTGGATAGCAGCCTTGATCGCATCCAGGAACCCGCGGTCGGTATTCGGCGCAAAATACACTACAAATTGTGCGGCAGGCGCCAGCGCGCCGGCGATTTCGATATCGAGCATCACTTCACCATCGGGGCCACTGGGGTTGCCAGTCGGGTGATTGTGGGCGCCGTCGACCGCAACGGTCTTAATGCGTGGTATTGCTACCCCCAGTTGGGCGAAGTAGGCCGTGAGATCCTGTGGGCGATAACCACCTCCCAACTCGATAATGGCAACGCACTGTCCATGTCCATTGACCCCAGACGGAAAGTCATAGAGCCGGGCTAACTGGGTCGGCGTGAAAGAGTGGTTATTGAGCTGTCGCGAGCTGTTTCTCCTGTCGGATGTCCCCGCAGTCGCTGCCTCCTTGAGGACCCGAAAGTGAGGTTTGGCCTGTGGACGGTCGTCGAGGCCAAACACCCCCTGCACGATCTCAGCAACCTCGGCCGGCACATGCACCGCTCCGACGCGCCCGCGATAGGTTCCGCCCCAATACTCATAGGTGGCGAGCGACACGCCGAACGCCTCGGAGAACGCCGCTACCGTCCCAGCTAGAACCACGCTGCGTTTGGCGGGGCTGACCTCAGTGACCGTGAGACCATGGGCTTGCGCAAATGCTTCAATGGTTGCCAGGTCCTTGGAGTCGGCCCCATAGGCGGCGGTAAACTCCTCGTGGGTCATATGCCGGCGTTCCGCGGGCATGATGGCTCCCAGTCTCTCGGCGGCGAGCGCCCCCTTTATGGCGGTAATGCCGGTGCGGGGGCGAACATACAGGGTTACCTCGATACGGTCCTTGAGATGCGGAGTGCCCATCGCCCGCGCCCCTGTGAGGACACGGCGTTCACTACCAGGAACTGGGACATGGCTTGTGTGCGATTGCATTAATGGCTCCTTTTCTATTCTATGGTTTACCAGACGACTTGCATTCGTCGGGGTTCATTTCGCCAAGGCGCGCCGAAGTATGTGAGAGATCTGGTCCACCCCAAGGGGCTTGGAGAGGACCGTGAAAGCCCCTAACAACTCGGCTTTGATCTTGAGGTCAGGATCCTGAGCCCCCGTCATCACAATGACCTTGATCCATGGAGACTCGATCATAATCTTGGATAGTAGCTCGATGCCGTTCATGGCCGGCATCTGCATATCCGTGAGCACTAGATCGTAGGAGAAGGGCATGTGCTGCACCAGCTCCCAGGCATGCTGCCCGTCGGCTGCGGTACTGACGCGAAACCCCTGATATGCGAGGGACTCCGCCAGAATCGTGCGTATTGATTCGTTGTCGTCAACCACCAGAATCCTGTCCCTTGCGAGCATGCCTACTCTCCTCACCAAGCTGTCGCGCTCGTCCGCGGGGAAGAGCAACGTATGTGCCATACCCCTGAAACGACACAGGCCGTTTGGTGAGAGCCCCAAACGGCCTGTGATACAAGGAATCTGCGCGCTTCTGCAATGAGGGCACGGCGAGCTACATGCACGAGGGTGGCCCCACTGCCCCAGCCAAACCCTGATGCTGAAGAAATCATTCAGTGAAATCGGTGCATTATAGGCGTGTGGCCATTGCCGCTGAGGTGTGGCCAAGCAGCCT